>JACCDP010736659.1_pt1 | contig 19033 bp, 20 predicted proteins | sample 7445841 | NCBI WGS metagenome assembly JACCDP01 (sample SAMN15323441, study PRJNA562643) | freshwater metagenome | isolation source: river surface water | place: USA:Blue River Watershed | collected 2017-08-17
GTAAACCGATGGGTGTATTTAAGCCTGCTGAAGCCAAAGAATTAGTATTTTTGACGAAGTTACAAGAGCTACGTCTAAATCAAATTATTAATCACTAAATAACTGTATTGTTGGAACCCCTTTCTGTATTAAAAAATCGACCAAAAAGTACGATTACCCGGTTAACGAAAAGCTCAAAAATTCTAAAAACCATCATTAATGCCATTTTAGATAAGAAAGGTGAGCATATTGTAAGTTTAGATCTACGCAAAATTGAAGAAGCTGCTGCCGATTTCTTTATTGTTTGTCAAGCCTCAAGTACCACACAAGTGAAAGCCATTTGTGATCATATAGAGGACGAGGTAAAACAAGTGTGCGGCGAAAATCCATATAAACACGAGGGACGAAAAGCATTACAATGGGTCATTATTGACTACGTTAATGTAGTGGTGCATGTGATGCATCCAGAAGCTAGAGAATTTTATAAATTAGAAGAAATGTGGAGTGATGCTGTATCACAAATCCACGAATAATAGAAAATATATGTCAGAAGAGAAACAACCAAAGTTTAATTTTCAAGAGAAAGGAAAAGGCGGCAAGAAAGGTCCTAAATTCAATATCTATTGGATTTATGGCGTAGTTATTGTTGGCTTATTGGTTTCTCAAATCATGAATTTTTCGCCAGAATTAAAAAAAACCACAGAGCAAGAGTTTAAACAGCAAATGCTTTTAGCAGGTGATGTAACCAAACTTGATTTTGTAAAAAACAAAGATGAAGTACAGGTGTACATTAATGGCGATAGTCTTAAAAAAGAATTCTACGTTAAAAAATTTGGCGTGGTATTACCTAAAGAAAAAGTAAAGGGAGCACCATTATTTGTTTTTGAAGTTTTGGATTGGAAATCTTTTGACGAAAATTTACAAAAATTTACAGAGCAACATCAATTACCAGAAGTTAAAAGAGATATTGTAAAAGCTGCAGATTGGATGGGTGGCGTACTTCAATCCATTTTTACGCTTGTCATCATTGTTGTAGTATGGTTATTACTCATGCGTAAAATGGGCGGCGGTGCTGGCGGTCCGGGCGGTGGTGCAGGTGGTATTTTCAATATTGGAAAATCTAAAGCCACTTTATTTGATAAAGGTGCGAAAGTAAATATCAATTTTGGTGACGTTGCAGGACTCGACGAAGCAAAAGTGGAAGTGATGGAGATTGTCGACTTCTTAAAGAATCCAAAAAAATATACGGCACTTGGTGGTAAAATTCCAAAAGGTGCATTATTAGTAGGTCCTCCAGGTACGGGGAAAACATTACTTGCTAAAGCCATGGCTGGTGAAGCGCAGGTTCCATTTTTTAGTTTAAGTGGATCTGATTTTGTGGAGATGTTTGTAGGTGTGGGTGCTAGTCGTGTACGTGATTTATTCAAGCAAGCAAGAGAAAAAGCACCTTGTATTATTTTTATTGATGAAATTGATGCAATAGGGCGTGCACGTGGTAAAAATGCCATGATGAGTAATGACGAACGTGAAAATACCTTAAACCAACTATTAGTAGAAATGGATGGTTTTGGTGGTGACACAGGTATTATTATTTTAGCCGCAACCAACAGACCAGATGTATTAGACTCTGCGCTTTTAAGACCAGGACGTTTTGATCGCCAAATTTCGATAGACAAACCGGATGTAAAAGGCAGAGAAGAAATTTTTAAAGTGCACCTTGAGCCTATTAAAATTTCTGAAGCACTTGATTTACATAAACTAGCAGAACAAACACCTGGATTTGCAGGTGCTGATATTGCAAACGTTTGTAATGAAGCTGCGTTGATTGCTGCTAGAAAAGGAAAAGAATCTGTGGAGATGATTGACTTCCAAGACGCCATTGACCGTGTTATTGGTGGTCTCGAAAAGAAAAATAAAATTATAGCACCGCATGAAAAATCTATTATCGCTTACCACGAAGCAGGTCACGCCGTTTGTGGTTGGTTTTTAGAGCATGCATATCCGCTTTTAAAAGTAACGATTGTGCCACGTGGTACCGCTGCACTTGGTTATGCGCAGTATACCCCAACCGAGCAATACCTCTACAATACCGATCAGTTAATGGATCAAATTTGTATGACACTGGGTGGTAGAGCAGCCGAAGAAATATTCTTTGGAAAAATTTCTACAGGAGCATCTAACGACTTACAACAAATTACACGCATCGCCTATAGTATGGTTACCGCATACGGGATGAATAGTAAAGTGGGTAATGTGAGTTACTATGATCCTTCTCAAGAAAATACCTTTACCAAACCTTATAGTGAAGAAACAGGTAAAATCATTGACCACGAAGTGCGCGGTATTATTGAAGATGCTTACCAACGCACACTTCAATTACTTCGTGATAAAAAAGAAGCGGTTGAAATTTTAGCTAAAGAATTACTCGCTAAAGAAGTGCTGCATAAATCTGACGTCGAAGATTTAATTGGTAAAAGACCTTTTGAGGAAAAAAAGATTGTTGAAGTAGAAGCTATACCTGAAGTTGCAGAAGAGCAAACTGCACCGGAAGCACCTACTGCTTCAGAAGATCAAACATCAACATCTATTTAATTGTAGAAGGATGGCAAAAAGCGCAAGAGAAAATATTTTACATAAGATAAAACAGGCACTGGCGAAGCCAGTGCCTGTGCCATTTTCGGCGGTTGATTCGGTTTCCACAACATACCCAAACACCAAAGAAGACCTTTCGGTATTATTTGCCGAAAATTTTTCTAGCTTACAAGGCAAGTTTGCATTTTGTGCCAGCGAAAAAGAACTCGCTTCACAGTTAAGTATGCTTTTTATTCAGCGCAATTGGAAGCAAACCTATTGCCGCGAAAGTGCTATAATTGAAATGTTAACCAAAGCGGGCTTTGGTGGCATGCAATCAGAAGATTTAGAATATTGTGATGCGGCTATTACCAGTTGCGATAACCTAATTGCAAGAACCGGAAGTATGATACTTTCTGCGGGTCAACAAAGTGGCAGAACGGTGAGTGTGTATGCACCTATTCATATTTGTATTGCTTACACGGATCAAGTGGTATATGATATTTCAGATGGTCTAAAATCTGTTACAAAACATTATGGCAATCAGTTGCCTTCGCTTATAACGCTTGCTAGTGGTCCAAGTAGAACGGCAGATATTGAAAAAACACTTGTTGTAGGCGTGCATGGCCCTAAAGAAGTATACTGTTTTTTAGTAGACAGAAATAATTAAAAGCACATGACAGCTACCATTCATGCTTCTTCTAGCCAAAAAATTTATTTGCTCTCAGATTTTCATTTGGGTGCACCTAATTATGATGCTAGTTTGGAACGTGAAAAAAAAGTAGTGGCGTTTTTGCAATCTATAGAAGACAGTTCAGCAGCTATTTTTATTGTAGGAGATATTTTTGATTTTTGGTTTGAGTATGATCATGTAGTGCCCAAAGGGTTTGTGCGCTTACTCGGACAAATTGCCAAACTCACAGATAAAGGGATTCCGGTACATGTATTTACTGGCAATCACGACCTATGGATGCGTAACTATTTTGAAGAAGAACTAGGTTGCAAAGTATACCACGGTCCACAAGTATTTAATTTTAATGATAAAGCTTGTTACATTGCCCATGGCGATGGTTTAGGTCCTGGTGATGCTGGTTATAAGTTTATTAAAAAAATATTTACCAATCCTGTTTGCAAATGGTTGTTTAAGTGGGTACATCCCGATATGGGGGTTGGTATCGCCAATTATTTTAGCCGAAAAAGTCGGGCAAAAACGGGTAATGCCGATGCGCAGTTTTTAGGGGAAGAAAATGAGTGGCTGATATGTTACAGCAAAGAAATTTTACAAAAAGAACATTACGATTATTTGATTTTTGGACATCGTCATTTTCCACTCGACCTCACAATTGGAGATAGTCATTATATTAATTTAGGTGACTGGATTCAAAATTTTACCTATGCTAGTTTTGATGGCGAAAAAATAGAAATTGATAAATGGAACTAAAAATATTAGACAACACGGTACAGGCTTACCTTATTGTTATAGGCACCATATTAGTGACCCTCATTTTTAAAAAACTGATCTCTAAGTTTTTAGCGAGCAAGCTTTTTAAACTCATTACCAATAGCAAACACAACTTACCCAAGCAGTCTTTCTTAGATCTAGTTGTGCAACCATTAGGCACTTATTTACTTTTAACGATATCAATGATCGCCATTGATAAATTAAAGTTTCCATCTGCTTTTGAGTTTACGGTATATAAAACAAATACCAGACAAATTTTAGATGCACTGATGAATGGCGCACTGGTTGTTGTATTTATTTGGTTATGCCTCCGGGTTATAGATTTTATGGCGATGGTATTAGAAGAACGTGCAAATATTACCAAAGACCAACAAGACAATCAGCTCATTATATTTTTTAAAGATTTTTTTAAAGTCATCCTTATTATTATTGGTGTACTTCTTGTTTTAAAATTCTCTTTTAATAAAAATATAGGTAATATTTTAACGGGCTTAAGTTTAGTGGGTGCGGCTGTAGCCCTTGCTACGAGAGAGAGTATGGAAAATTTAATCGCTTCTTTTATTATCTTTTTTGATAAGCCTTTTACGGTAGGTGAGCAGGTAAAAGTAAATGGCTTTACGGGCACCATAGAAAAAATTGGCCTTAGAAGTACGCGTATTCGTACTAACGAAAAAACCTATATCTCTGTCCCCAATAAGCAAATGGTAGATACGATTGTAGATAATATTAGTTTACGTACCCAGCGAAAGACCGAATTACAATTGGAGCTATCTTTAAGTGCATCTGCTAGCACTTTGCAAACTTTACTAACCGCGATGCGCAGTTATTTAAGTACCCAAAAAATTGATGGTTTTCAGGTGCATTTGCATGATACTGGAAAACATGCACATATTGTAATTGTTGAATATTTTTCATCTGCCACTGATGAACATGAAGCTTATTTAATGCTTCGAGAAAAAATTAATATGGCTTTGATTGAAATCTTAGAAGCCCACAAAATAGAATTAGCGGCTTCAAGTACCGATGTTGTGGTAAAGCAGTCTTAACCGCTAGGTGCGCAGTAGCGCGATTTAATTTAGTGAAGCCCTGCTTTTAATTCCAGTAAAAAAGTTTTGAACTTTGTTAAGGTTTGTACCAGCTGTGCCTGCGTATCGGCCTGCGATTTGTTTTGTTTTAAATAGGTTCTCGCGCCTTCTATCGAATATTTTTTTTGACGTAGTAGAAAATAAATGATTTGCAAATTTTTGATATCTTCTACTCTAAATAAGCGGTCGCCTTTTCTTGTTTTGCGGGGCTTTAAAATATCAAATTCATTTTCCCAGTAACGCAGTAAAGAGGTATTTACTTTAAACCAACTCGCTACTTCACTAATGGTGTAGTATAATTTTTGTGACAAGACTTTTTCGTCCGGGATTTCTATTAGATCAACTTCAGTATCTATTTCACTATAGGATTTACGACCTCTTTTACCAGCTATTTTTTCTATGGTAACGCGGGGCTGTCTAGGTCTTTCAACATAAACAGGCTCACCATGAGCAGCTTCTGCAAAAGTAGGCTCAGCGGCAATAGATTCGGTAACATATGGGGCTTCAAAAATTGCAGTTATAACCTCAGGGTCTTCAATAGCGGGTGCTGGAGTACTGACAACAGTAGAATGGGAAGCAGGAACCGGCGTTTCCTCTGTCGAAGTCACTTCAGGTGTTGCCTTTGTTTTGGCCTTCTTTTTTTCTTTAACCCCTCCAATATCTAGAGCAGGGCCGCCAAATAAATCTAACTGTTGCAGTTTAGGTTGCATGTTGTAAAAGTATGATAAGTATTTAGCCTTGAAGCACGCTAATGTGCCTCCGTGGAAAAGATGTAAGTATCTTTGCATTCAATGAAAATCGCAGTCACTATAGTGGGTATCCGTGATACCAATTTTTCAAGCGTTGGTCGTTTCATTTGGAAATGGCTTGAAAGTGAAATTCATGCCCATCCGGAACATCAATTTGTTTTGCTTTCTGATATAGCTCAACCAACTAGTTTTGTAGGAGCCCCTAATTGTAGTTGGATCAAAACAAAATACGATCGTAACAGCTTTTTATCAGAAAAAATCTGGTACGAAGTAACGGCACCCAAACTGCTTACATCTCTACAGCCCGCTCTGTGGCTGCAATTGAGTGGTAGGTATTCGGCGCGTACCACCATCCCTCAAATCTGTTTATTTGAAGGTGATTTAACCAAGTTTCAACTTTATTTTTTTAAAAAATCGGTGCTTCATGTGAAGCAGTGGCTTGTTCTAGAAAAACAGGCGGCACTTCAATTAGAGGAGCAATTTGGCATTCCAAAAGAGCGCATTACATCTATTTCAATGGTGCCGTCTTCCGAAATTTATCCCATCGATTATAATTTGCAGCAGATGTATAAGGGTACACACGCAGGTGGTACCGAATACTTTTTATCTGTGGCTGATAATGACAAAAGCAGTATTGAGCTCTTACAGGCCTTTTCTCAATTTAAAAAGTGGCAACAGAGTAACATGAAACTGTTATTGGTTCCCTCAAATGGAATTCATCGTTCATTTTTAGAAGAAAAATTGCGCACCTATAAGTACAGGGCCGATGTCATTGTTGTTCCGGCCGGTCTCACCGTTCATAACTGGTATCATTTGGTTTCTAGTGCTTATGCTATTGTATTATTAGGTGTTGGCGCTCCCGCTCATTTTATGTCATTGGAAGCTGCTAAAGCGGGCGTGTCTCTCATAGCACAGGATTCGTTTGCAAGAGCAATGCATATGGAAGATAGGGTTACCAGGTATCTTGAAACCACGCCGAGCAGTATTGCCGAAGCCCTATTATTGGTCTATAAAAACGAAAAAATAAAAGGGGAACGCATTCAAAATGGGCTCTTGTTCTTACAAAACATCAATTTCACCCAATCGTTCCCTTTATTTAAAGAGATATAGGCATAGCATTAACGTGCTTTAGGCTTATTTTTGCAAAAACTTACAATAAGATGCGTCAATCCAATATCAATATCGAAGTTCATTTAGACGAAAACAAAGTACCACAGGATATCAAGTGGAATGCCTCCGACAGTACCGCCGATATGGCACAATCTGCAAGGGCCATGATGCTGGCATTTTGGGATGCAGCAGATAAGTCTGCGCTACGTATCGATTTATGGACCAAAGACATGATGGTAGATGAAATGGCAGATTTTTACTACCAAACATTAATGGGTATGGCAGATACCTTTATTAGAGCAACCCAAGATCAGGAACTAGCAAACGAGATGAAAGATTTTGCGAAATCTTTTTATAAAAAGTTTAGGGATAGTCAAATTCAAAAAAATAAATAATTACAATACTATGGCAACTTTAGAAGAACAAGTAATGGCGCAAATGAAAGACGCTATGAAATCAAAAGACGAAGCTTTATTAAGAGGACTACGTGCCATTAAAGCAGAAATCATAAAAGCCAAAACAGATCCAGGTGCTGGTGGTTCTATTACTGCAGAAGCTGAACTCAAACTTTTACAAAAGTTGGTGAAGTCTAGAAAAGATTCGCTCACTATTTATCAGGAACAAAATAGAGCCGATTTAGCGCAAAAAGAAATCGAAGAAATTGCCGTTATTGAAAAGTTTTTACCAGCGCAATTAGATGAAGCCGCCATTGCAAAAATCGTGGCGCAAATCATTGAAACCGTTGGTGCAACTGGTCCACAGGATTTAGGAAAAGTGATGGGCGTGGCTTCTAAACAATTAGCTGGTCAGGCAGATGGCAAAGCTGTAGCGGCTGCAGTTAAAGCGGCACTCGGTTAGTTTTACTATATTCATGTTACCCAAAAAAAGAAAACGTGGTATTAGATATTATTTGTGGTATTATTTTAATCGGAGCACTCTTTAAAGGCTATACAAAAGGCTTTATCATTGCTTTATTTTCATTTGTAGCACTTTTGATAGGATTAGCTGCTGCCACTAAACTTTCTGCAGTTGTTGCATCAAAAATTGGACATGATACCGGAATATCCGCAAGCTGGCTTCCGTTTGCTTCTTTTTTACTCATCATGATAGCTGTTACACTTATTGTTCGATTGGTGGCTGGTATGCTACAAAAGGCTGCCGAACTCGTGCTACTTGGATGGGCCAATAAACTAGCGGGCATCCTACTTTTTGGTGCCATTTACATGACTATTTGGAGTGTGGTACTTTTTTATGGTGACAAGCTTCATTTGATTACTGAAGCTACCAAAACTGCCTCTAAAACATACGGCTACATTGCACCTTGGGGACCTAAAGTGCTTGATACGATTGGACAAGTTATCCCTATATTTAAGGACATGTTTACCAGTTTAGGCGATCATTTTGAAACCCTAAGCAAACAGGTAAAATAAGTAAGTTGTAATTCATGGTTATTTAATGCCGTGATTCCTATTAAAATCATTATTTTAGCCCTGTTCTACTATATAAGTCCACATGAATTACGAAATTAAAGTTCAAGATAAAATTAGTTACATCGAAGAAGGTACTGGAGAGCCGTTGCTTTTACTCCATGGTCTTTTTGGCGCGCTCAGTAACTTCGAACATTTAATTGAGCATTTCAGACACCGCAATAAAGTGATCGTTCCTATTTTACCACTTTTTGATTTAGATATATTTCATACTACGGTAAGTGGTCTTGAAAAAATCGTACAAAAATTTATAGAAGCAAGAGGGTATACCGGCATTCATTTATTGGGAAACTCACTTGGCGGACATATTGGACTTGTTCATGTGCTCAAGCATCCAGAAAAAATTAAGTCACTTACCTTAACCGGAAGTAGTGGTCTTTTTGAAAAGGCGATGGGCGATAGTTATCCAAAAAGAGGTGACTACGATTATATCAAAAATAAAACAGAACAAACTTTTTACGATCCAGCTGTAGCAACCAAAGAACTGGTGGATGAAGTTTTTGAAATCACTAGAAACAGATTAAAAGTGATTAAAATACTAGCGCTCGCAAAAAGTGCCATTAGAAGTAATTTAGGTCCCGAGTTAAATCAAATACAACAACCAACTCTTTTAATTTGGGGCAATAACGATATTGTTACACCGCCTTATGTTGGAGAAGAATTTCATAAGCTCATACCAAATAGTACCCTTCATTTTGTAGACAAATGTGGACATGCTCCTATGATGGAAGTGCCCACCGAGTTCAACCAAATTTTAGAAGCATTTTTGAATCAGCTTAGCCATGCTAGCAGCACAACTCATTAATAACAGTTTCCCATCTGTTCATTTATTGGACAAAGCATCTTTTGCACTCCAGTTAATGGAGGATTATGATGTACAACATTTGTGTGTTGTAGCAGATGATAAGTTTGTGGGCATCGTAGATAAAAATACTTTATTAGATATTAATGAAACCGCTGTAATTGCTACTGTGCAAGATGAATTTATAGTAGCTTCTGTGCAAGCCGATGAACATTTTTTGGCCGGCGCCAAACAGTTATCGCTTCATGAATTAAGTATGCTGCCTGTTGTTTCAACGACTGCAGATTTGTTGGGGGTTATTACTGCAAAGCATATGTTAGCGGTATTAACGAGTCATCTAGGGGCTGATACGAAGGGAGGTGTTATTGTTTTAGAGATGGATCAAAGACAATATTCTTTTGGAGAAATTGCACGTTTAGTAGAAACCAATGATGCGTATGTTACACAGCTAAACACAACTACGGATCCGCAAACAGGGATGCTATTAGTGACCCTACAAATTAACCGCATTGAAGTGTCTACCATTGTTGCTACATTCCAACGTTACGATTATAGCGTAAAATATTATTTCGGCGAAGAAAATTATCAAAACGAGTTGAAAGAAAATTACAATCATTTACTTTCATACCTCAATATGTAGGTGTAAACGCTTTACCTATGCGCCTACTTTTTTTTATACTCCTATTTAGTTTTTCATTGAATGCTTTGGGGCAACAAAAAATACCCATTGCAAGTATTGACATTATTGGCAATTCAAAAACAAAAGATTATATCATTCTAAGAGAGCTTTCATTTGTAAAAGGAGATTCTCTAAACGCCCAACAGTTAGGGGCTGCTATGATTCAGGCCAAGCAGTTGTTAATGAACACACAACTCTTTGTGGACGTAAAAATTGATACACTCACCTATCAAGACCAATGGCAAATTCGTGTTCAGGTTAAAGAAAGATGGTATCTACTGCCGCTTCCTTATTTTAGACTCGTAGATCGAAATTTTAATCAATGGTGGGTAGATCAAAATAGAAGTTTAGACCGCGTCAATTATGGTATAAAATTTATACAAAACAATGTGTCTGGAAGAAATGACAACTTAAATGTATGGCTTATAACAGGCTATAACAAACAGTTTTCGGCGCGTTATTCCATTCCTTTTATTGATAAAAAACTCACCAAAGGATTTAGTATTGGTTTTTTGCACGCCACTCAAAAAGAATTGAATGTTGCAACCATCAATAACAAGCAGGTGTTTTTAAGACACAGTTCTGATGCCAGAAAAACTTGGCGTATAGATGCTTCATATACTTATCGTCCTGATCAGTTTAAGCGTACAACCATCAGGCTCAGTTACTTTAATGAAACTATTGCAGACACTATTTTAAAAGTGCAAAAAAATTATTATCCGGGTCAAGCAACAATTCAAAAAGCACTTGATGTAAGTTACCGTTATCAGTATATTAAACTATCTAATATTATTTATCCAACAGCAGGTTATTACACTGACCTCTTTTTTCTAAAAAGGTTTACAACAAAGACGCAATCAATTTTACAGCTCAGCGCTAGACAATTGTATGCAAAAAAAATAAGTACAAAATCTTTTCTATTGTTTGATGCAACCGCTGCTTATAAATCTCCTATCGATTCGGTGTTTTCTAATAGTAGGCTTATTGGATATGGTGGCATGCAATTAAGAGGTCTCGAATATTATGTAGTGGACGGAACGGCGGGGATCGTGTCAAGAAACGCTCTTCATTTTAATGTGAAAAACTGGACACTCACCAATCCGCTCCCCATCAAGAACCACGAAAAAATTCCTATCAGGCTTTATTGTAAAGTTTTTGCAGATGCTGGGTATGCCTATCATAAATATGCTACACCTTCTAATAGCTTAAGTAATACGCTGTTGTACACGTACGGTGCGGGTATCGATCTTGTAAGTATTTACGATTTTGTATTTCGTGTAGAATATAGCCGTAACCAGCTAGGGCGGGAAGGTGTATATTTGCAGGGCGAATTTAATTTTTGATGTTTTTGATTTGAATACCGGCATATGAAAATTGCAATTTATAGTAGAGGTTTAGATTTGGCAACACCTAATCCGCTTGCATTACTGCTTGAGGCGTTGGCGCCGCATGGTGTTGAAATACATGTGTTTCAACAATTATTAATGCATGCCGATTTACCAGCAGATACCGCCAGTTCACTCATACCTTTTAAAGTTTCTGCTGATTTAGATGCTTCTATTGATTGCATGATTAGTTTAGGTGGGGATGGAACAATGCTTGACGCCGTTACCCTGGTAAAGGATTCTGGCATTCCTATATTAGGTATCAATTTTGGCAGACTTGGATTTTTAGCGAGCATTAGCCCTGATGCATTACAAAGTGCTGTTGAAGCCATAGTGAATAGAACATTTGTAGTTGATAAGCGCGCACTTATTCATCTTGATTCCAATGAAGGACTTTTTGGTGATACACCATTTGCACTCAACGAGTTTGCGATTCACAAGCGTGATATTTCTCCCATGATTAAAATTCATACCTACATCAATGGAGAATTTTTAAATACCTATTGGGCCGATGGTTTAATTGTATCTACGCCTACGGGTTCTACGGGTTATAGTATGAGTTGCAATGGACCTATTTTATTTCCGGATGCGGCAAGTTTTGTGATTACCCCAGTTGCGCCACACAATTTAAATGTACGTCCAATAGTAATACCTGATACCAACGTGGTTTCGTTTGAAATTGAGGGAAGAGCAGACCAATTTATTTGTGCCTTAGATGCACGCAAAGAAATTGTAGATAAAACCGTTCAGTTGGCTATTAGAAAAGAACAATTTTGCGTAAATCTTGTCCGATTAAACGAAAATAGTTTCTTGTCAACACTCAGAACCAAGCTCACTTGGGGGCTGGATAAAAGAAATTAACATTTTTGGTATTTATTTTTGTTGCTACTTTACATTAAGTATGCAGGCGCCAATGGTAAAATATTTCATTTTTAGTATCCTATTAGGATGCAGTGGTTTCACTGCAAGTGCGCAGCTTATGCAAAGCTTCGTGCACCAAGCAGAATTTGGTATTGGAGCAGGCGCTGCCCATTATTTTGGTGATTTAAATCCGACAGCTGCGGTTAACAGGCCCAAAGCAAATGCAGGCGTTTTTTTTAGAAAGCAGTTTAATAATTACATGAGTGTTAGGTTGAGTGGAGAGTATGCATTACTTGGTTATTCTGATCAATACAGCAACAATGCAGTTCAGCAGCGGCGTAATCTGAGTTTTAACAGTCATGTTTGGGAAGCGGCACTTTCTTTTGATTTTAACTTTTTTGCTTTCCAACCTGGCTTCGAAGATTTTAGGTTCACCCCGTATGTTGGAGTGGGTGTGGGTGCATTTTCTTATGATCCCTATGCTTTTTTAGGCAATCAAAAATATCTATTAAGACCACTTGGTACAGAGGGTCAGGGTTCTTCGGCATATCCAACATTTAAAACTTATGCGCCAATTGCGGTATCCGTTCCGCTTACTTTGGGTGTTAAGTATGCCTTAAGTGAGCAGTTCAATGTTTTTGCTGAGCTGATGTACCGTTTTACCAACACCGATTATCTCGACGATGTAAGTGGGGTGTATGCCCCAGACGCCTTTCCTACACTACCGGATGGCTCCCCTTCCCCTGCTTTTTTGCTCCAAGACCGAAGTTTTGAAACAGGTAATCCCATTGGAATTAAGGGTAGACAAAGGGGCAACACGCTACAAACCGACGTTTTTGCAGGCCTAAAACTGGGGATTTCCTTCAATTTACAAACCTATAAATGCCCAAAGCCTGTCCAATAAGCTGTTTTGGCTATAATTAGGCAAAGTATTCGGCGCAAACCTCTCTTTTTTCGTTAATTTTGCAGCCTATAAATCCTTTTCAAACGCATGCAGGAAGACCTTAAGCATCAAATTGATCTCACCCGTTTACCCGAACATATTGCCATTATAATGGATGGTAATGGTCGTTGGGCAGAAGAAAAGGGGGAAGACCGTTTGTTTGGTCATTTTCATGGCGTAGCAAGTGTTAGAGATATTGTGGAAGGTGCAGCAGAAATTGGCATTGGCTATTTGACATTGTATGCCTTTAGTACCGAAAACTGGGACCGTCCTGCAAATGAAGTGGCTGGCCTCATGAGTTTGCTGGTTGATACGATCCGAAAAGAAGTTCCTACATTAAATAAAAACAATATTCGTTTGCAGGTAATTGGGGATCGGAAAATGTTGCCTGACTTTGCCCAAAAAGAGCTTGAAGAGGCGCTAGCATTAACGGCAACTAATACGGGGCTAACCCTGGTGATGGCGCTTAGTTATAGTAGTCGATGGGAAATTACAAATGCGGTTAAGCAAATAGCCATAGATGTTCAGGCAGGTAGTTTGGATCCGCAGCAAATTAACCAGGATACCATTGCTGATTATTTATGTACCAAAGGCATTCCGGATCCAGCACTTGTGATAAGAACCAGTGGCGAATTTCGTATTAGCAATTTTTTATTATATCAACTTGCCTATGCGGAGCTGTATTTTACCCCTATATTGTGGCCAGATTTTAGAAAGCCTAATTTATATGATGCGATTCTAGATTTTCAGCAAAGAGAGCGTAGGTTTGGGAAAACAGGTAAACAAATTCAAGAAGAAGAAAAGGTGTAAACACCATTTATATAATATAATTATTTAATAAGTATAGCGATTTAACAAAGACTTTTCATTATTCCCGTTAAATTGCCCCGCTTATAAGAACCAAAATAGACGAAATCTGCTGTGGTGAAAGATCAGCCAGCGATATAACAAATAGAAAAAGATGCAGAAAGTGTACAAATTATTGATGTTGGCAATCGTATTATCGCTAGCAAGTAGTGTGGCCGGTGCGCAAGAAAAAAAGGATACGGTTATTACCAATGTTGATGCAGATCTGATCAATATTTTCAACCAAAAAGCGCCTAAAAAATATAAGATTAGTGCGATCAAGGTTACAGGTAATAGTTTTTTTGATGAAAACCTTTTAATCTCAATCGCCAATGTGAATGTTGGTGATGAAATTGTAATTCCAGGTGGCGATTTATTTTCTAAAGCCATCAGTAAATTATGGGCGCAAAACTACTTCTCTGACGTTGAAATTTTTATTACAAAACTTGAAGATAAAAATATTGAAATTGAAATTGCGGTAACTGAACGCGCTCGATTGTCTAACTTTTTATTTAAGGGAGTAAGTAAAAGTGACGCAGAAGATTTAACCGGTAAGACAGGACTTGTGCGCAACCGTGTGATTACCGAAAACATGAAAATTTCTGCTGTAGAAGCCATTAAAAAATTCTATGCCGAAAAAGGTTTTCAAAATTCACAAATTAAAATCATAGAGAAATCTGACACTACCTATGAAAACACATTGGTGCTTGATTTTGTAATCGATAAGGGTCCTAAAGTGCGTATCAACAATATCAACTTTGGTGGCAATAGTGTAGAGGCTGGCCTATTAAAAAAGAAATTAAAAGAAACCCACGAAAAATCTAGACTTACTTTATTTCCTGTATTTGATGAACCTAAAATTGTTGTATCACAGCGTTATACTTTTGAGCAGTATATGAAGGAAAAAGGTTTTTTAACCTTTACGAAAACTAAAAAAGTATTAGATCCTTATGCACGTATTAAATTTTCTGGTGCAAAATTTGACACTAAAAAATACGAAGAAGACAAGGATAATATTTTAGATTATTATAACTCACTTGGTTACCGCGATGCAACCATTGTAAACGATACGGTTTATTATAACGGTAACGGTCATATTAATATTGATATCAAAGTAAGTGAAGGTCGACGTTACTATTTTGGTAACATCAGTTGGAGAGGAAATACAAAATATTCAGATTCTATATTAACGGCTATTTTGGGCATCCGCAAAGGAGACATTTACAACCTAGAAACACTCAATAAAAAATTAGGTAAATCTGCAACTCCAGAAGGAGGTGATATAAGTGGTATCTATCAAGATGATGGTTATTTGTTCTTTAATACCGACCCTGTAGAAACAGCGGTATACAATGATACCATTGATTACGAAATCAGAATTATTGAAGGTCCGCAGGCAACCATTAAAAATATTCGTATCTATGGTAACGACCGTACCAAAGAGCACGTTATTAGAAGAGAATTAAGAACCATACCAGGTGAGAAGTTTAGTAGATCTGATTTGATGCGTTCTCAACGTGAAATTGCACAGCTCAATTATTTCAACCAAGAAAAAATTGGCATTGATCCAAGACCTAATCCAGATGATGGTACTGTAGATATCAACTATACCGTAGAAGAAAAATCGAGCGATCAATTAGAGTTGAGTGCAGGTTGGGGTGGATTTATTGGACTTACTGGTACACTCGGTATATCTTTCAATAACTTTTCTGTAAGAAATATTTGGAAGAAGCAAGCATGGGATCCACTTCCAATGGGAGAAGGTCAAAAATTAAGTTTGCGTGTTCAGAGTAATGGTAAAGCATTCCGTTCTTATAACTTCTCTTTTACCGAGCCTTGGTTTGGTGGCAAAAAAAGAAACGCATTAACGGTCAGTGTATTCAATACAAAATTTGGACAAACCATTGATCCGATAACAGGTATGTTTGATCCAAATGCCGCAGATTCAAAATACATTTCTACGACCGGTGCCACTGTTAGTTTGGCAAAGCAATTGAAATGGCCCGACGACTTTTTCTCACTTTCTGTTGGCTTAAACTATACGCGTTACAAGCTTAGTGATTATGCCATTGATCCAAGAAACCTTCCTGGATTTGATAATGGTGTTGTAAATAACGTGAACCTTAAAATTGCATTACAACGTTCTTCTATCGATCAGCCATTGTATCCAAAAAGCGGATCCACATTTTTATTTAGTGTTCAAGCAACACCGCCTTATTCTTTAATAAATAAAAATATCCAGACGAGTGCAAATCCATATAAGTGGATTGAATACCACAAATGGCGTATGAATGGTGAATGGTTTGTGCCACTTGGTAAACCTCACGGCGAAGACCGCAACAAACAATTTGTGATTAGAGCCGCTGCAAAATTTGGTTTCTTAGGCAGGTATAATTCGGAATTGGGCATGTCTCCATTTGAAAGATTTCAGGTTGGTGATGCCGGTTTAAGTAATCAGTTTGCGCTACTTGGATTTGATATCGTAGCACATAGAGGTTACCCTGTATACGAAAATTCAAATCCGAAAATAAATCCGGATCAACAAAGAGCGAGCCAATACTTTACCATATTTAATAAATACAGTATGGAGCTCAGGTACCCGCTTAGTTTAAATCCAAGTAGTACCATTTATGCCCTTGGATTTTTTGAAGCAGCCAATGGTTGGTATACTTTTAAAGATTACAATCCATTTAAACTCCGCAGATCTGTTGGTTTAGGTATGCGTTTCTTCTTGCCAATGTTTGGGCTTTTAGGTTTTGACTATGGTATTGGACTCGATAGATACACGCCTAATGGATCTATGAAGGACGCGGCAAGATTTACCTTTATGTTAGGTTTTGAACCAGAATAATATTTAAATTAGAAGTATGAAAAAGTTATTGTTTGTTGCTTTGATGGTACTCGGTACTGTGGTTGGCGCATCAGCGCAACAACGTTATGCTGTCATTGATACCAAGTATATACTTGAACGTATTCCAGCATACAAAGAAGCCGATGCCAAACTAAAACTAGTGGGAGAGCAGTGGCAAAAAGAAATTGATGATTTGCAAGTCCAGCTCGATAAGATGTATAAAAACTATGAGTCTGAACAGTTTATGCTAACAGATGCCCTTAAAAAAAAGCGTGAAGATGAGCTTTTTGAAAAAGAAAAGCAGGTGCGCGATCTTCAAAAAAAGCGTTTTGGCTACGAAGGGGACCTATTTAAAGAGCGCCAGCGCCTCATAAAGCCGGTTCAGGACAAAGTATATGATGCCATTCAAAAAATTGCTACAAGTCGTTCTTATGACTTTGTATTGGATAAAAGTGAAGGAATAACCATTATATTTGCCGACCCGAAACTTGACAAAAGCGATGATGTGCTTAAAGAGTTAGGTATAAAATAGAAATCAAAAAGTTTAAATAAACAGTTCTAACAAAAATTCAAACACTCTCTACGATGAAGAAATTATTATTTGTTTGTGTGGTTTTAGCAGCCAGCATTCTATTCTCAAATAGCACAAACGCGCAGGTTAAAATTGCTTACTTTGATGAGCAAAGTTTATTAAGCTTATTTCCAGAAATTCAAAAAAATATGGATTCGGTAATTAACAATTACGTTAAAGATTCTTTGAATCCTGAGTACGCTTACACGGTACAAGATTACCAACGTAGAGATAGTCTTTTCAAAAAAGATTCTGCTACAATGCCAGCTAAAGCAAGAGAATTGGCTTTATCTGATTTAAATCGTTTAGGTTACAAATTAGCAAACTGGCAACAGTATGCACAAGAAATGCAAAATGGTAAAATGGAGCAAGCGCTTTTACCTTACAGACAAAAGATGGTAGCTGCTATTCAACAAATTATTGCTGAACAAAAGTATACGCTTGTAATTAAGACAGAAACATTGTCTCCGTACATGCAGCCTAATATCTTAGACAACCTTACTATTCGCGTTGCGATGAAGTTAAATTTGCCTTTACCGCAAGAAATCATGGATGCTTGGAAACAAGCGGGTGGTGTGGTTCCTGCAGCGCCAGCTAAAACAGCAGCACCTGCTAAAAAAGGATAATACAGTCTTTGTAAACTATTTATACAAGAACCCCGTCTATACCAGACGGGGTTCTTATTTTTGTGTATGCAAACAAAAAAGCCAATTGGTGTATTTGATAGTGGTTATGGTGGGTTAACCATCTTAAAAGAATTGCAACACGCACTTCCTACGCATGATTTTATTTACCTCGGTGACAATGCGCGTGCGCCATACGGTCCAAGGTCATATGAAACGGTCTATCAGTATACTTTGGAAGCCGTAGATTGGTTGTTTGACAAAGGTTGTGATTTGGTTATTTTGGCCTGTAATACTGCTTCTGCAAAAGCATTAAGAACCATTCAGCAAAAAGACCTGGCAAGTAGGGGCGTGCAAAAAAGAGTGCTCGGCGTTATTAGACCTACCACCGAAGTTGTGGGTCAATTTTCTACCTCTAAGGAGGTTGGGATTGTTGGCACCAAGGGAACTGTCGAAAGTGAAAGTTACCCCGTAGAGATTGCTAAATTTTTTCCGGAAGTACAAGTATTCCAGCAGGCCTGCCCAATGTGGGTGCCAATGATCGAAAATAGGGCCTACAATACCCCAGGAGCGCGCTATTTTATAGAGCAGGACCTCAATAGCCTTTTTGCAAAATCTGGCAATATTGACACCTTATTACTGGGTTGCACCCATTATCCATTATTGCTAGATACCATAGAGTCCCTCGTGCCTAAAGGGGTTAAAGTGCTTACACAAGGCGCCATTGTGGCTGCAAGCCTAGTAGATTATTTAAAAAGGCACGCTCACTTGGATGCTAGTATTACGAAGCAAAGTGACTGTGTTTTTTACACCACCGATGCTACAGTTGATTTTGACGCCCATGCAGCCGACTTTTTGGGCTATTCGGTGCATTCTTTGCCCGCTACGCTTTAATAATTGACTTTTTTGAGGCTGATTATCAATCAGTTAAAAAAAATCTTTCTTCCTTTTTTAACTTACACCTACTTTTCCTTACTTTTGCCGTCCTTTCACAAGACAGCAGCATGGTGACTGCCGTATATGAAACGA
>JACCDP010685728.1_pt1 | contig 19031 bp, 17 predicted proteins | sample 7445841 | NCBI WGS metagenome assembly JACCDP01 (sample SAMN15323441, study PRJNA562643) | freshwater metagenome | isolation source: river surface water | place: USA:Blue River Watershed | collected 2017-08-17
CATCTTTTTTCCATGCTTCTCGCAGCATCCAACCTGTGGCTTTATGCATTAAGTCGTGAGGGTGCTTTATAAAAATCTTGGAGAGTTTAAATACATCCTTGAAATCATTTTGTCGAATAAAATGCAGCGTTGCAACCATTGCAATGCGGTTTTCCCACAGGCTTTTACTCTTGGCTAAGCGATAAAGAATAGTTCTTTCTTTGTCCTCCAGGCACTTTCCAAGAATACCAGGTGCACTTGAATCCACCAAGTCCCAATTATTGATACGATTGGTTTTACCTAAATAAAGTTTTAGCCATTGATTAGTAGTCGGGCGTTTTATTGTTGCTCCAGCTTTATTGACTTTTAAGGATGTCGTAAAGCAAGCCACCGCAAGCAAAACTCCTGTCAACCTAACTTCATGATATTTTGAATCTAGCAAATAGCTTACCGTCTTGGTATCAGCATGGGTGCTATAGCGTTTTACTATGGTCCGTTGATCGGGAACAGATACCCCTAAAAACAAATCTCCTTCGCCGTACTCCCCAACTCCAGTTTTAAAGTAGCGAGACATGCTAATTGCTTTTTCTGGGGAGGACTTAGCTGTTAAATCATGGATGATCTGTTCATATAATTTCATCTTATGAAGTTAGTCCATAGACTAACTACTTAAGGGGTACTTAGTTCCAATCAGGGTAAAGTGTTTCGTTTATTCCCTTTTTCCTTAGCACTGGCATCCCCTAGTGATTTTGCATGCTTTGCCTTTATAATACTCTTCAATAATCGCCCCACTTGGCGATTCTTTTGTAGTTAACACCGTTTCACCTTTTATTCTAACAGCCGAGCGTGTCCAAAGGATGAAGCAGAAGCGATAGGCTACATACGGCTGCCGATTATATCATTATCAGACCTATTTATAATATCCTGCATCTAGGTAAAGCCATATTCAGACGTTTGCAGCAATTTTAGAAGGCGGGTAGAGTTATGGATTTTATAAAAACGGATCAAAAAATTTGGTAGAATCAAAATTATGTCTATCTTTGTCCTGTAATTTTCAAAAAATGTTATTACTACTACTACCTAAAATGTGGAATTTGTATGATGTCTATGATATCTTATACAGTGATGGTTCTATCCTGCACGGGTATCCTAAAGCAAAGGAAAAGCTAAATAAGTTGAAGTCGCATCCGTATAAAATTGGGGTAAAGGAATTAGGTAAGCAAGGGAAGTTTATTTCTGTATTGGATGAATTGTTTTTAAAAATTGAGTTAGAAATGACGACATACTCTACGAATCTAGATAAGTTGTTACTTCAACGGCTGAGTAGTTTTGGCGAAAATGAAACAGTGGCCTCGCTAGTTGTTGGGGGGCTATCACAGTTGGTTCGTGGTGCGAGACTCATTAATGTCATTGATAATATACATCATTACACTTTAAGCAAATCCAAATCAAATGATCAGAGTTATGAGATGCTACGTATTTATTGGACTTCAGATAAAGGTAAAAAGGTGCGGGGCTTGAATAAAAATATTGGCAACAGCAGTGTTAGTCAAAAGAAATTGGCCGAGAAGGTGTTGCAGTTACTTGGGTATACAGACATTGCTGGAGCTAGCAGGCCATATGAGGCGGATCTAGTAGCAAAAATGGGAGCCAAGTATTTTGAGTTTGACCTAAAAGCACAAAGTAGAGCTGATCTTATCGAAATGTTTAGTCTCCTTTATTTGTGGAAACTTTATAAAGAAATCTATCCATAAATTTTTTTGTTCAAAATAAAAATTAAACCAAAAATAATGATCTAAAATGTCAATTATGTGTAAAGAAAAACAAAATTCAGTCCCGTCGTTTATCATCGCTTACAGTGTGATGAGGTTTAATAACGACTATCAACTAAGACAAATCGGATTAAAAATTTTTTAACTACAAAAATCATCTTATGAAAAGAAAAGGTTACCGCAAAGAGCAGGAAAATTGTTTTGAAAACTGGTTGAGGCAAAACAAAATGCTTTATCTCCCAGTTAACGAAGGTAGGCGCACAATGTATAATGGCAAGAGCTTAAAGAGTTTTGATGTACTAGTATCATCTCGATTCTTTTTGGATGTAAAAGGGAAGTCATTTCCATATTCGAAAAGTAACTATTGGGAGAATCATGTTAGCATGGACGATATCAAGAGTTTGATGGCTTGGCAAAAAATTTCAAACAGAAGTGTAAAATCTTCAACATATGTTTCAATCCTTTGCTTTGTCTATAAACTACCAAGAAAATCAGAGGACCTCCAAAGAGCAATTCAAGAGCTTAGAAAGTGTCCTTCCTTTAAAATGGATTGCCTATGTTATAAAGATGGCACGGCAGCAAAAAATTTGACAAGTACACGACAGCTCTATGCAGTGTTTGCTGTAGAAATTTCAGATTATAACAAGTACAAAAAGCGTCGATCGGCTAAATGGGATGCTTGGTATGTGTCCAGAGATAAATTTAGAAAAATTGCTGTGCCTTTGAAAAGCATTTTTGATAAATACAAAAATTAACATGGAGAAATTAAATTGGTTAACCGATCTACCGGGTGTTGTAGAAAACGGTAACAAAACAGAGTTACCGCCTGAGCTAATTCTTTTACCCTACGAGGAGATGCTTGACCTTTCGCCTGCAGCATTTCACATAGTCTATTGGATGTGTGTTAATCATAAGTCTGAGAACTCACCAACTATTAGACAAATTTTTGAGTCATTGTTGGCTACTGATAAGTTTGAAGAGCTTGCACTCGGATTTTCTGATTTGCTTTCAATGGGCTACATACGCGTGCAGGATTGTGATAACGATGATGAATCTTATTACACCGTTTCGTTCACTCATTTTTGCGAAGTTGCTCTGCGTACTGGTAGTATTGATTCTTTAAATAAGAAATGCAGGTCGGTTAACATGGAGGATCGCTCCACTCTTAGTATATATGCCTATGCTGTACTCTTTCAGAGTGGTCTTATTGATTCCGATGCCTGGATAGCGACATGTGACTCATTTATTAATGCATCAGATTTAAAGCTCACCGTTGCTTTAAGAGGGGCTGGTTTTGACAAACTAACCGCTAGTGTTGTTTTGTACATTATTCTAATGAAGTATGTAGAGGGTGCCAATACTAGCTTTAGACCACTCTCGCAGCTCTTTTCAATAAATAGTATTGATGCTAGAAGATTATACGAAAAGTGGAAAAGTTCATCATGGGCTCCAATTCAGCAAGGAGTTCTAGTTATCCGCCAGTTCCCAATGGGCCCGGTAGTGGTATTTCCTTCCGAGGATTTTATAAGCAAGGTTGAGGGTTTGAATGTAAAATCTACAGGTAGCTTTAGTACACATTTACCTTCTTCTCTTACTAAGATAGCGGCATCGTCTATCAAGGCTAAGGAGCTTTTTTATAACAGCGCAGAGGCAACAGAAGTGAATGCTCTAAAGAAAATTCTACAGCCACAAGCATTTAAAAAATTTCGGCACCTACAGGAAAAGCAGATTGGAGGCCAGTCTGGAATCGTCGTACTTCTTCATGGTGGCCCAGGAACAGGGAAGACGGAATTAGCGCGACAGCTGGCAAGAAATTCCGGGCGTGATTTACTTTTTTTTAATGTAGCTGAGCAGCGTGATAAATTTTATGGTGAGAGTGAAAAACGAATCAAAGAGGTATTCGAATGCTATAGTCGGTTAGTTAAAACTGCAAAACGAGAACCAATCTTGTTTTTTAATGAAGCGGATAGTATTATTCAGAGACGCCATAATGGCAATTCAAATACCAGTAACACAGAAAATGCGATTCAAACAATTTTATTAAACGAGCTTGAAACTTTTGCTGGCATACTAATCTGTACAACAAACAGGCCGGATAGTTTTGACGAGGCATTCAATAGACGATTTCCGAACCAAATTGCAATCTTGCCACCCGATTCCTCAACTCGGGCGTTATTACTGCAGCATTATTTTAATGAGCTACCTCAGCAGGTGTGTTGCAGCCTGGCTGAGCGATTCGCGTTCACTGCAGCTGAGTTAGATAATTTTCTTAGACGCAACTTGATGCATCAAACTATAGGAGAGGTATCGGATTCAATAGGTATATCATTAGAAAATTATTTGATTTCTCTTAATAAATCTACACGGAACCCTATTGGTTACAAATTGTAAACTATAAAAAGTATAACATGTCAATTCTCAAGCAGTTAGTTCAATTTATTACTTCGGTCAGCTTTTGGAAAGTAATTTTTAGCTGGAAAAAGATTAAGTCGCAAATTTTGGACGTTCTTTTTGAGATTCAAAAATTGATTGATTCAGGTGAGCAAACACAGTCACAATTTGAATCCACTCAACGTGCACTTCATCAATCGGAGATCCAACTAAGCTCAGCGCAGCAGCGAATCTATGATCTTAATCAGGACAAAACACAGTATTCAACCGAGCTAACAAGCTTGCGTGATCACAACCGGAGTCTTTCTGCAGAGATTGCACAGCTTAAGAGAACAGATGAGATTCGCTACGACGAGCATCATCGTTCGTTACAAACGCTCTCTGAATTAAAGGACCGTGTAATTGAGGAGCAACGGCAGGAGAAGGAGGCAAAGTATAACGCAGAGCAAGAGCGTTTAGCAATACTGAGTCGGAATTGGCAACATCATCAGCAGGATGTCAAAAATAAAATTATGCTACTATGCGAGAAGTATACAATTCAGTACGTACATGATGTACCATTTAAAGGTAATCCAGATAATGTCCTGTTAATCTGCCAGCAATACGCGGTATTTGATTCAAAGAGTCCACGGGGGGAAGACTTAAAAAATTTTCCAACTTACGTAACAAAAGAGGCATACGCAGCTACAAAGTATGCTGAAAAAAAGGACGTGCGCCCTGATATTTATTTTGTCGTGCCATCGAATACGCTAGAGGAATTAAAGCAGACTGTGTACGAATTCGAAAAGCACCGTGTCATTATTATACCAACTGAAGCTCTAGAGCCTGTTTTGATGTCACTAAAGCGTATCGAAGATTTTGAAATTGTAGAACAACTTAGTCCTGAGGGCCGTGAGGCTGTATGCAGAATTGTTGGAAGGCTAATTCATAATATTAAGCGCAATGTCCAAGTGGATTTATATATGAGTAGGGAGTCATTGTCCCTGGCAAACGATTGTGCCGCACTGCTTCCTTTGGAGATTGCAAAAGAGGTAGCAACAATCGAGCGTGCGATGGTGGTTAATCCTAGCCAAGAGAGAAAGGGTAAAGCGATACAGCTTGATGATCTTCAGCAGGATTTGCAATCAGTCACTCGATTATCAGCTGTTTTATTTAATGACGGTACTACAGCACATAACTAATCAATTTTAAAAAATTACAGCTATGAAACTTGTATTACTAGATGATGTTGAAATTCAAAACCGATTTCAGGCCATTGAAAAAATTAGAGCAGCAGGGTTGATGGATAATAATCTCAAAGTTTCATTCTCATGGCCCCTATTAAAGCAGTGTGGTAAATTAATGGAGGTTGTCCCACCTCCTAAGAAATCTATGCGTATGAAGAGGGGTCAGTGCTACGGAAATGCGCATAGCAGGGTTCAGCAGGGGTATAGTTATATTGAAGGAATTATTCGACACAAGGAAAGTAGGGTGGAGATTAGTCATGCTTGGAATCTTACTCCAACAGGGACTTATGTAGATTTCACTATAATGGAAACAAGCCAGTATGAATACTTTGGCGTTGAAGTGCCAATTTCTCTTCGCTTTCAATTAGGATATAAGACAAGCCCACACTGGTACTGCACTTTACCGTATTTGCAGTTAGCCTGTTAATCAAAAAAGTAAAATCATCGATATGCAGTTTAAGAATAACACCTACTACTATTCCGCATCTGATCTGGCATCCTCAGTTAGTTGTCAGTACTTGGTGCAGTTGAAAAAGATGGTAGCAGACGGTAAAGCCAAGCGACCAGTCAGAACAAATCTCTTAGCTGAAACGCTACAGAAAAGAGGGCAGGACTTTGAAGCTGCCTACTTAGAGGAATTACGCTTGTCTGGAAAATTAATAGTCGAAATCGACAACCACGATGTTGATGCAAGAGAAAAAACAATTAAGGCCATGCAAGAGGGCGTTGATGTTATTTATCAGGCACGAATGGAGCTAGGTTGTTGGCATGGATGGGCTGATTTTATGGTGCGCGTTGAAAAACCGAGCAATCTTGGATCTTGGTCTTATGAAATTCAAGATACAAAGTTGACCACTGCCACAAAAGCTGCTGCAGTAATACAGATTGCCCTATATTCAGAAATTCTAGCAGATATGCAGGGTGTTGAGCCAGCTGCGATGCATATTCGTCATCCAAAAGGCTTTGAGGAATTTAGGCTTATTGATTATATGTCTTACTACCGTGTAGTAAAGAATAAATTTCTTGAAACTATCAATCAGCCAACTAATACGTATCCAGATCCGGTTGCTCATTGTGATGTTTGTCCTTGGAGTACAGAGTGCGATACGAGAAGACGCAGTGATGATCACCTGAGTTTGGTAGCTGGTATGAGAAAATCTCATGTTGTTGAACTAAATGAAAATGGGATAAGCACCTTGGTGCAACTTGCGACGCAGCCATTGCCACTTCCCTTTAGGCCTAAAAAGGGAAACATCAGGATTTACAATAAACTTCGGGAGCAGGCGCGCTTACAAAATGAAGCAAGAATCACAGGCCAACCTACCTATGAGTTATTGCCGCTTGAGGAAGCAAAAGGATTCTATTTACTCCCTGAGCCCTGTGCTAATGATATTTTTCTTGATTTGGAGGGAGATCCGTTTGTGTTACCAGCTGGAAGAGAATATTTGTTTGGGTACTGGTATAATAACACCTATACACCGATTTGGGCAGAGTCTGAGGAGGCTGAGCGCGATGCTTTTGAATCATTCATTGACTTTGCTTATGCAAAATATCTGGCCAACCCGGAAATGCATATCTATCACTACGGGGCCTATGAAACTTCAGCCCTGAAGCGATTAATGCTTCGTTATGCCACACGCATCGAACAAACGGAGTCTTTGCTACGCTCTGAAACCTTTGTAGATCTTTATCTAATTCTCCGACAGAGTTTGCGAGCCGGAGTTGAAAAATATTCCCTTAAGCATTTAGAAAGACATCACGGTTATCAAAGGGATGCTGATTTAAATACTGTGGGTGCGTCAAAAAGTTTTTATGAGATGCTGCTACAGACAGGACAGGTTGATAGGGCAGATGGAAATTTAAAAGATGTAATACAGGTCTACAATCAGGATGACTGCAAATCTACAGTAGCACTTTTTAACTGGCTTTGTGAGCTAAGATCTGAACTGCGAAATAACGGATACAATTTACCAGCTCCTGAAAAACCAACTGGCGAAGCAAGTGAAAAGCAAACATTACACCAACAAAGAGTTCAACCGCTTTTCAACAATTTAATAGCGGATTTACCTGCAGAGCAAAACACTTTTACGCCGTTACAAAAAGCTCGATACTTCATTGCACACTTGTTAGACTGGTTTGGTAGAGAAAAGAAAAAATCACAATGGGAAAAATTCAGGATTAACAGAACAGAAGAAGACGAGTTACTTGATGAGTCATCGGTATTAGCATATCTTGAATTCACTGGTTCAAGAGAAAAAGTTAAAAGATCTTATGTAGATACATACACGTTTCCTGATCAGGAATTTGATTTGAGAGAGGGCGATGCAGTGTTAGTACATAATACAGAAATCAAAATGACGGTTTATGCGGTTGATCGAGAGAATCAATTGGTCATGATCAAAAAATCACAAGATCAAATTGACCTGCATCCATCATGCATTTTTGCGTACAATGATTTTCCAGTAAATAAAAAAGTAGAGCGTCTGGTTCAATTAGCAGAGCTAATTAACACACATGGTATAAATGTGCCCACTTTGCAATGCGCTGTTGACCTAATACTTGGTAATCGGCCAAGAGTAACTGCGCCACTTGTAGAAGATGTAATGAGTCGTCAGGGATTATTGGATTGGTCATTGAAGCTTGATAATAGCGTATTGCCTATACAAGGCCCTCCCGGTACAGGTAAAACCTTCACAGGTAAAAATCTTGTAATCGATTTGATTCGCGCTGGTAAGCAAGTTGGTATCACTGCGCTCAGTCATAAGGTAATTTCTAAACTGCTATGGGATATACATCATGAAGCTAATCGAATGGGGTTAAAAATTTCTATGCTACAAAAACCTAGCCAAGGCGATGATGAGCAAGTGCCGTGGGATAGAAGTGGAGATATGGATTTTATTAGTGGAAATCTCTCTCGAGTACAAGTAATTGCTGGAACCAGCTCTATGTGGTCGGACAATAGACTTACAGACTCTGTGGATTACTTAATAGTCGATGAGGCAGGACAGCTTTCACTTGCCGATACTCTCGCTAGTTGTTTTGCAACAAAAAATCTTGTGTTGCTTGGTGATCCACAGCAGCTAAAGCAACCTTTGCAGGGCATTCATCCAGATGGAGTAGATGTTTCTGCACTAGAGCATATTTTATGTGGGCACCAAACACTTGCGCCAGACCAGGGGCTTTTTTTGAAAACTACGCACCGCATGCATCCATCGATTTGTAAGTTCAACTCAACACTTTATTATGACGGAAAATTGAAATCGGCAGAGGAGTTGAATTTTCAAAAGGTAACAGGTAATTGCAGATTTACAGGTTCAGGGCTTTTCCATGTACCAGTAGTTCATCAAGGTAATACAACATGGTCACCCGAGGAAGCTGAGGCTACTGCCGTCATTTTTAGAGAGTTAACCAAAGGCGATGTGTATTGGACTGATAAGTTTGATAAGTCTCACTTAGTAAGATCAGAACATATTAGAATTATCACGCCGTATAATTCACAGCGCTACGAGATAGCCAAACGTATTCCAGGATTTAGTGAGATTGGCACCGTAGATAAATTTCAAGGGCAGGAAGCACCCATAACAATTTACTCAACTGTTGCCTCTAGCGTGCAAGATATTTCGCGAGGTATGGATTTTCTCTACAACGCAAATAGAATGAACGTAGCGATATCAAGAGCGATGGGGATATTTATTTTGGTCGGATCGCCTGAACTTTTTGCGTCTGAATGCAAGACGCCTGCGCAAATGAAACTGGCAAATGGTTTTGCCTACTTTCTCGAAAATAGCACTGTGTGCTAAGCTTAATTAGTAACAAAAATCATGTAAAAAATTCAAGTTTATGAAATTACAAGTAAGAACTACGCTCATCAATCGCGAAGAAGAGTTTAAAATCCTCGAATTAGCTAGAACGCTGTCAAGGCCAATTTTACTAGTGGGCCCTCCTGGTGTTGGTAAAACCAATTTAGTGCTTGATTACTTCAATGCAACATCAACAAGTGCAACTGCAGATGAAACATTCATTCTGGAGACAGATGAGTCTACCCCTAGTAGCTCAATTAAAGGTCATGTGGATATGGAGATTCTTATGACAGAAAATAGATTTTCTGTTAACTCTCCAATTACGAATGCGAAATGTATTCTTATCAATGAAATTGATAAAGCAAGCACGATGGTGCGAGATTCTTTATTAGGCGTGATGAACGAGCGGATGCTTTTCATGGGGAATGAAAAAATTCCATGCAACTGGGATTTGTTTGTTGGCACCTGCAACACAATCCCAAAGTCTGAAAGACAGTCACCCCTTTTTGACAGGTTCATTATAAAGCATGAAGTAGCACGCATAAACAGTAATCAGATGATGGAATATTTTGAAAAGGGCGGCAGGGGGTACTCAGATGTGATAGAGATTAATTGCGCCGATGCTGAGTCAATGAGTCGTATTCATATTCCCAAGGAAAAACTGCGTGTATACGTCGAGCAGTTCATAGATACGATTTCTAATCGCTCGATGTCTTTTGTTGAAGAAATGATTAAAGCCGTCGTTTGTATCTGGGGTTTTGAAAATAATATCGATGGGGCAATGATTAAGACCGCTGAGATTATGATTTCAAGGGAGGCTGCTCTTCAACTTATGCAACGGCTCTATTCCGAATTGCAGCAAGAAATTCTTAGCAAATTGGAATTACTATCTCTTGAGCAGAATGTTATTGCAAGAAAATCTGGGCAGGAAGAGATTGGACGACTGTTAAAAAAATATAAGAGTAACAAAAGATACTCGGTTGAATTTGTCGAAAACGTAGTAACTCGATTAGAGGAACTGGCGAATACGGAGTCAAATGTCTTTATTAAAGTTGACCCTACTTTAAACTAACCGTATGGGAAATCGAAAGTATAAGTTTCTGGAAACAATCATCAATGAGTCTATTGAGGCTCCAGCTGTCATTATGCCTGCCATGACAGCAACAGACTGCCGTAGGTTAATTCAGATGCTTGACCAGTACATTCAGACTAGAGAAAATCTACGGCCCTACTTTGCTAGAATCACTAGTTCGAATGACTACCGCAATAGGAGTAATCCAAAAAAAATCTCGCTTGATCGATTCCATAGTGAAGTAAAGCGTTGCTGGGAAGAGTTGCCTAAAGGGTTCGTTAAAGACCTCTATACTTTATACTACTACCCTGTATCTGATCTAGTAGTGTCTAGTAGTTCTTTTATGCTGCATGCATCATACCGCATATTGGTACAATCTAATAAACCTCTTATCAAAATTTTGACAGAAGGGTCTAATCTTAAGAGTACAGTGATTGTGAGGAGCTTGGTATTATTCTATCTCATTCAGTTGGCAAAAATCAATTTGTTTAACCACGAAAATACTATGCGCTCAGAACCTAGTACAGTATTTGGTGAGGGATTATTGGCTGGCGAGGTTTCGGATAAGTTCGAGGAAATTATCAATACAGTACAAAATAGTAAGCTCAAGGAAATTATACTAGGTGATGCGGTTCAGGACGCTGCAAGAGTTGATCAGGCAATGAGTGAAGAAATGCAGCTTCGATTGACTACGTCTATTGCCCAGGAAGCAGGAAAATCGCATAGGCAAGATTTGCTTAATCGATTTGTTGGTAAGCTATTGAAAATTGATCTTTCGCTACAAGAGCTTGACAATTGGATTGAAATTCTACTAAAGAAATCTAGTGGTTACTTTGAGAGTAAGTTAGAGAAGCGGTATGTTCACTTGCTAGATGCAGATGATGGCCAGATGCTTGAGAGTGAATTACACTTATTACATCCCCGACTGCGGAATATTTTTTGGGATGACCTATCAGTTCCTATCCGAACTCGAAAGGGTAAAGTCAATCTATATATTGATATCTCAGGATCAATGGATGCAACTATTCATAAATCAGCCGAGGGTGACAAAGTTTCGTCACTAGATTTTGCAAAAGCGCTGGCTTGTGAGATGAGTAAGAAACGACTAATCAATGAAGTCTTTCTTTTCAATAACCATATTAATTCTTATCAGCATGATCCTGAATCGCTAGCAAAAATTATAGCTATTGGTGGAACTGATATTTCCAAAGTGGTAGCACACATCGATGATAAAAAAGAAAATTCCATCATCATAACTGATGCATGCGACCGCTGTGCTCTTTATTCTGAACATGCCTATTTCATTGGCGTAAAGGGGGCCAGCTTTAGAGCATTTGGAAAGGAGGCTATGGTAAAGTATTCTTTCAATAATCAAGCTGTGCTTTTTGATGGTAACAATGTCTTTGATTTAGATTCTAACGGCGAAATAGTAAAAACAGATTCAGCCACACAGGCATTACCAATTCTGCCGCTTCTCGCTTAAACTTTTAAAAATTTTAAAATGGAAAATAAAAAACAAAAAGAGGAGTTCTTTATTGAAATTCTAGTTGATGGAGATTTTGAACACTTTATTGAATTCATGGATTATAGCCGTGAGCATATTTATGAAGTCATTATTGAAGGGTTCAGGCAGTTGGTAGATACGAATGGAATGTCACATGGTAAAATTATTGTCAAAGCCACCATACAAGGTGTAAAATTTGAATCAAATTTTACTATTGGAATAGAGACCCTTAGCTATCTGACTGAAGCTATATTGCCCTATTACATTGGAAAGGAGGAGTATGAGAAATGTGTACCGGTGAAAGCGATATTAGATTGGTTTGCAAGTGAAGTACAAGCGCTTGACGAGGGTATTCAAAAAAATTAATAAAATTAAAACTGAACTATGTCATTTGAATTAATTGGGGTTAACCCACACATGAAAGAAATTCCCGAGTGTCAAAATGACCAGGATCGTTGGGAGTGGAAAAAGAAATACATTATCAGAGGGGGTGTTGAATTTTCTATCAATAACAAGGGGTATCTGGGATATATTTTACCGGTGCTACGTGTAGTTGATCAAGAGAGGGGCCCGTTTGATTGGGATTGGGATTCTATGGCTATTAATGATGGCTATGTTGCAGGTGATCTTGAAACATGTAATCTGATTGCAGATTACTTAGATCAAATGGTTAACACTAAAGAGGTGCATCCATTTTTGCGCCACTGGTTCGAAATTCGAAATTTATTTATTACGGATAAGGACTATGAGTGGTTTTTTGAATGCATGTCTTTACTCTCTTCTTTCCTACGCAATTGTGGTGGGTCTTTTAGAGTGTGTTAACTCAATTTTAACCAGTCAAAGTCATAAGGCGCATTAAAATTTAAAACATTCAAGATGCCAAAAGTTAAAATGTATGAAGACGAAGCAATCATATTTGATCCTAATGAATACCAGGGACGAGATTGGGCTTCAGATTTTGTTGGAGCAGCAATTGAAAAATGCCATGATTTTCTTCCGGGAGATTGGTATATCGATAACACAAGAGAGGACGGCAGAATCATAACGGTTGGCAGAGAAAAATATCGTGAAATGTTGAATCTTCAACCTTATTGGGTGTTCCATATCACTGCAGATCCTGTAGATGAGCGTCACGACTGGCAATGGTTAGTTTTTGATGTTTTTCGCTATGAGGCAAGAAAGGTTTTTTCCTTCCAAATACCATAGATTTTTTTGTAGTCAAATTTTGTAATTAAAATCATATCGATGTTTGATGCAGTTATTAACTCTGTGAATTACTTCAATGCTATTGATATTTTTTTCATACTCTACTTTAGCATACTTTTTATTCTTTGGCTAGTTAAAGTGGTTTTTGTTAGCAAGACTGGTGTGCAAAACGCTAAACAAAATATTTACCAGGCATATTGGCTTTCTGGAAATAAAAAGCGGTTTATAAAAGAGGTAATTAGTTGGGGTATTAATAATATCAATATTCAAAGTGAACAAAAGAGAGAAGGAGCTGTGAATTACGAAGTCTCTTATTACCGGCATAAAACGATCAAGGGTGTCTTTTTCCCCATTCAAAATAAAATTCGGATTTATGTTAATAATCATATTAACATTATTGATCTAATTGATAGCTCACTGCATGAAGTTGTTCATGCGCTACAATATTGCGCTGATAAAAAGGGCTACCAAAAAAAGTATACCAAATTGTTAGAAGAGCACAACTATGCCTCGCATCCAATGGAAGTAGAAGCAAGGCTTCTAGCCGAGCGTAATTTAAAGCCCTGCATTGAATATTTATACCAAAAAGGATTTTTGGTAAAACGTAAGACGGAAAAGTAGGCTTATTTTACTTCAACTTATTCTGTAAACCATACGGTGGCAACGCCTTTGTATACGCCGACACCCATTTGCTTAAATTTTCTGTTCCAGCCTATTTCAAGAATGCAGTTTCTATGCCCTGGAGATTGAATCCACCCATTTACTACTTCATCTGGATTACTTTCTGTGTCTTTTGGATCATACATCGATGAGATTTCAAAGCCCGGTTTATTTATTCCTGCAATCTCTTGTGGCTTACTCCACATGATTTCCCATATCTCATTTGGCGAATTATCTTGTATACAGCCTCCGGTCCATTTTGCGCTTTTTGACCAACTATGAAGATTGCAACTCTTATCGTTATAAATAAAGTGCTCATAAAGGTCTACTGCATGAGTTTTCGCAACACGGCTTAGGGAATCAGAGTAGGTGAGTGCTGGTTTTCCGTTTTTGAATCGATACGCATTAATCAAGTTGAATACCTGCTGCTCGCTTGCCGTTGGAGATAGCCAATCTATAACAAACCGAATCAGAAATACAGTGGTTAGTTTCATAATGTATTTTCAAAAATTAGTGAATAGGATTTCCATTCATCGGTAGGGGTTCCTATAAAGTTTCTCATCATTGGTCCGTAAGAAGTTCTTGCCTGACTTACTATTCCTCTAAGTCTTTTCTCAGCGCTAATTAGCCCTGTTTCTTTAATCAGGTTAAGAACCTGAATAGAAAACGCAATTGGAATCTTAATTATTAGTAATGAAATTGTTAAAACTTATATGATCACTGAAATACCAATTGATTTTAGGTACTCAAATGTCCCAGAGTAATATCTCTCGTTTCTAGTAGGGTCTTCATCCGATCCATTAGGTACTACTATGACCATTCCCTGTCGGGCTCTTGTCAACAAAACACGATATGCGTTCTTTAGATATTGTTTTCTTTCAGACTTTCTGATTTGATTCCATTTACTTCCTACAAAGGAAAAATGTTCCCAGCCATTTTCTGTATATCTAAAATCGCCATCCCAAGTAACGCATGTCCAATCTAATTCTAAACCCTGGACGTGAAATTCAGTTGCTACATCTTCAAGATAGTAAGATGAACGAATGTCTGTCTTATCGTCTAAAAACCAATGAACAGGATCTATTGGTGATTTTACATCAATCGCATGGGGTTTTAATCTTTGTGCCTGCGATGAAACAACAATACCATATCGCTCAGAGCCTCTAGCTTTTGATTTAATCCATTTTTTTGCTTGGTTGATGTCTCTTGTAATTACGATAGGGTAATTTTTAGAAATCTCAGAATGTAGTCTTTTCGCATCTTCAATTTCAAGATCTAAAATTGCTTTAACCAGATTTGAAAGTTTTTCAGCTCTAAAAGATCTCAAGGACACTCCAAGGTGTAGCTCAGGTTTGTACGATACTGTAACCCTGTTTTTTACAAGTTCAAGGGCTTTACCAGCAGCATACTCTGAGTCAGTTAATTTATTAGATACATATACATTCCAATTACTAAATGATCTATTAAGTGCATTAATCCATTCGCTGATACCCGCCTCGCCTATATTGATTTCTTGCCCACCACCAACAAGGCAAATTATTACAGCCCAGTCTTTATGTCTGTCAAGACATGAGATTAAGAACTCAGGTTCAGACATATGAAAATTTGGAAGTCCCTTCTTTCGGCGCATGAAATTTACTGTTTGTTCTAAATTCCATGCTCGTTGTGCTTCATCAAAAATGGCAATATGATCAATCGGAGCATTGTGGTCTCGTAAGTATTCATCTCGATAGTGGTGAACATTTTGGATAAATGACTTAACATTGCTCATCACTTCTCCTTTTGTAATTTTTCTACCCGTTTTTTTTACCGATTTAACCTTATCGCGGGTAAGGGCTTCCCTAAGAATCGAAACTAGCGGCCCATTTCCTGATAAAAAGATGCTTTTTAAATCAGGGCTATTGTCAAAGTGCTTAGTAGCTATATCAAGTCCTACTAGTGTTTTCCCTGCTCCGGGTACACCAGTAACAAAGCAGATTGCCTTTTGGCTGTTAGCTCTAGCTTCGTCTATAACGATTGAGATAGATTTACTTGTTAAATTTAGATTCTCTGCTGTTGCATCGCTACGACTGATATCTGTAACAGAATGGCCTTTGTATAATGCTATTGCAGCTTCAATTATGGATGGAGAGGGGGAGTAGCGCCCGGTTTTCCATTCGTTAATATTGATGCTTGACCCTTTTTGAAAATTTAAAACTTCTGAAATAGTTTGCTCTAAATTATTAACTGATGAGCAAATAGGTGCTATGACATTATCATCATGAAAGTCGATACTAAAATTACTCGATTGACTTGCTTCGGTGGATATGAGTATAGGAGCAATAATTTCATTATGACTAGTTTCGTGAAAGTTTTTGAGATCTAAGCTATAGTCCCAAACTTGATCTATTGCGTATGATGGAAACGATTTTTCTCCAACTTTAAACTCAAGAATGAAAATTATATGTTCAATAATTAGTAGTACATCTATTCGTTTTCCCATTCTTGGTATTGTATATTCAAAAAATATGCCGCCTTCATATTTTTTGAGTAAATTTTGCAATAAATGTATTTGATACAGCCAAGATTCCTTTTGTGAAGGCTCCGTTGAAAATTCATTATTTCTTACAAGGGTTCCTAGAATTTCATTTGGGTTTGAAGCTCTAAAGGAGGGAATAGTATCAAAATAATAATATCTATTCATAAGGAATAGTTTTTACACATTCACTACACTATTCAATTTTTCCTATTATACCTCGATTTTTTATGTCCATTGACCATTGTACTTGCCAAAGATCTCCTGATATTTTATCAAGCAATAAAAAGTTGTACATATTTTGAGTTGGATAGAGCGCAAACCTTCCTTTAATCTCATCAGTTGTAAAAACAAGTGGCGATGAATTTAGTATTAATTGTCCTCTATTTTCATTTTCTTTAATGCTGAAATGGATTTGCCACATCTTTCCATTTCGAGTATCTAATTTTATAAATGTCCAATAATTTTGTGTGGGATATAATTGGTAAGCTGAACTGTCATTGGCTTGAGCAAGTGTTTGGGTATATAAAAAAAGAGTGAGCCCAGCTAAAGCTAAACGTACAAATTTCATATGGAAAGGATTTAATTAAGAATAAATTTAAATAATAGAAATATTAAACTAATAATATACTTAAAATAAAATAATTGTAATGCAATATGCATTAATAAATGGTATGCGTAGTGAACCAGTAAAAGGGAGTACTGGCATTTGCCCAACTTGTAATAATAGAGTCATTGCTAAATGTGGTAGTATAAAAGTACACCATTGGGCCCATCATGGAATAAATGAAAGGGACTGTGATATATGGTGGGAAAATGAGACCGATTGGCATAGAAACTGGAAGAACAGATTTCCTGAAGAATTTCGGGAAAAGTCTTTTAAAGATCTAGTTACGGGCGAAAATCATAGGGCAGACATTTTTATTAATTCTGGTGTAACAATTGAGTTTCAGCATTCAAGAATTAGTTTAGAAGAAATTAAATCAAGAGAGGCTTTTTACTCAAATTTGATTTGGGTGGTTGATGGGAGCATGTACAAAAAAGATTTTATTAAAATCCAAAAATGGATATTTTGGCCATTTGCCAAAAGAAAAGAGCTTTACTATTTCAATAGTTTTTGTGATATTATACCGCCTGATTGGAAGAGTTGCTCTGTCCCCGTATTCTTTGATTTTAGTTCTCAAGCCAAAAGTCAAAATGATTTGGCATTTTTTTGTTTATTTCCTCAGAAAGTTGGTATAAACAGCATAATAGCAAAGATTTCTATTAATACCTTCTTAAGCATTCTGTTAGAAAATAAATGGGCTCATTGGAATAGCTCAATTAATTCATTATTAGAGTGATGCATTCTTAAAACACCCCCATCACCCCTTCCATATCCTTTTTCACCTTACTGTTCACAATTTTAGCATATATCATCAGGTTTTTCATCCCACTATGGCCAATCATTTTTCCTACGCTTTCGATGGGAACACCATTGGATAGCGTAACAGTGGTGGCGAAAGTGTGTCTGGCTAGGTGCATGAAAAGATTCTTTTCAATTCCGGCAAGCCTAGCAATTTCTTTGAGAGCAAAGTTTAGTTTTTGATTACTAGGCACTCTCCAAATGAAATCCCGACAATCGCCGGTGGGAGAGTATTTGATCAAAATCTTTTCAGCAACAGGCAGTAGTGGTACATAGCTTAGAATCCCTGTCTTCTCCCTATACTTTTCTATATGTTTGCTTCCATCGGGATCAATAATAATATGAGCAGACCGAAGCGTAGCGATGTCACTGTAGGCTAGACCGGTAAAACAGGCAAATAAGAATAGATCTCTATTCCGTTCCATCGCATCGGTTAGTCCATCAAGTTGCTGAAGTGTCTTTATCTCTTCAGTAGTGAGATAATCTCTTTTTACGGGTTGTTGTGTCAAGGCCATGCTGACAAAGGGGTTATAGCGAATCACTCCTTTTTTTACTGGCTCGTGTAAAATGGTTTTCAAGCAGTTCATTAGCGCTACTGCTGAGTTGTTGGAGTTTTTCTTTTCTCTTCGTAAATAATTAAATAACCCTTCCAGAAAAGCTTGGTCTACTCTAGTTAACGGAATATTCTTTAATGATAGCTTTCTATCCATATACTCTTTTAAATACGTTGCTGTGCGCTGATATTTATAATAGGTGGTCAATGCTAGATCCACATCAACGCGGTGTTTTATTTCATTTAGTTTAGCCGTGACATATTCCCAAAGTGTTTCTGGAGCCTCTTCGTTTCCTTTCAATCGCTCCACTAGTTCATTCAATGAAAAATCTCCATACACAATCTTTAGCTTTTCAAATACACTACGACAGTGATGGGTGATCTCATGTAGTTGTTGATTGATTATTGTCGCTTTTTTCGCCTTTGGCATTACATGTCCTCCCATCCAATACTCAGGTAACACTGTTAATCCTGTGTTCACATCCTTTTTAACTCCCCGGTATTTTAACCTTAGAACAATAGGATGTTCACCATTAGCGAAACGATAGGAGGAGCGAAGTAAAAAGCTAGTGTTTAGCTCAAATAGCCGGCCTGTTTTTGGTGCATGTTGCATATACTGTGTTGTTGGTTACAAAGTTTTTTAGCGTAACCATTTTGGCGAAGTGCTAAATACAGCACATCGGTGCACAGCTATTTTTTATTGATTTTGGGGCTTTTTAGCGGCTAAGAAATGTCGCCAAATTGTCGCCAACAGGGTGCATTTTTATGCTTTTATATGCATTTTTCAACATATAAAAAAGCCTGAAAATCAACGTAATTCATTGATATTCAGGCTTTTAAGTGGTGTGGGGCGGGATCGAACCGCCGACACAAGGATTTTCAGTCCTTTGCTCTACCGACTGAGCTACCGCACCATTCTTGCTCTTTTTCAAGCGGATTGCAAATATA
>JACCDP011409101.1_pt1 | contig 19028 bp, 24 predicted proteins | sample 7445841 | NCBI WGS metagenome assembly JACCDP01 (sample SAMN15323441, study PRJNA562643) | freshwater metagenome | isolation source: river surface water | place: USA:Blue River Watershed | collected 2017-08-17
ACAAGCCTTTCCCGATGTATATCGAATATGTTTATAAAAGCCCTTTGGAATTGATGCGCCGCCTGGTACTTTTTTTGGCTCTTTGTCGAACTCAATATCGATTTCAACTTCTACCTTTTCTTTTTTAGCTAATTCTCTTTCGTATATTTCTAAATGCTTCCAAATACCTCTATTAAGACTTTGATGTTGAAGAGCAGAGTTTAGATAAGAAAAAGTTTTAAATAACATCTCTTTATCGCAGTTAAAATCTGCTGCAGGTGCCATATGTCCCTTGTCCCATTCATTACCTACGTAGTCGTTATTATCTGCTGTATGTATTTTCTTATCAGTATAGAATTCCATACCTGCTCTTGAGGCAGTACCGTTAGGACATAATACTACGTATGTTACTTTAACTGGGTTTTCTAATTTTTCTGAATAAGTTACTTTGTAGATTCCTAAGTCAACCTGCTTTAAGTCTTGCCCAAAGGACAGTGTTGTAAATGCTAATAGTACTAATAAAAGCAGATTCGATTTTCTTCCCATTTGTAATTGTTTAATTGTTTATAATCAGTTTCTGAAACTACTGTAAGATTGTGTAAATCTACAGGCTGTTCATCTAGATAGTTTATTAACTCTAGAAACGTAATAGGACCGAATTCAATAATGTCGTAATCTTCTGTAATTAAATGTAGATTACCGTTTTGAACTTTATAGTCCCAAACAATCAAACCATCAACGAGGATCTCAACATCTCCTATGTTGTCAATCCCTATTTCGTATCTAATAATATCTTCTAAATTCATAGCTAATATAAATAGTGTTTACACAGCTCTTTTGGTATCGAAAGCAATAATATGCTCTCGACCTGTAAAGCGGTATGCATTTTTAGTACACCATTCAATTACTAGTGGGTATACTCTAATCAACTCTTGTCTGTTATCCCCTGGAGGCATGATGATTACCTTATTCTTAGGTATCTCTAACTCATCTAACCAAGCTCTTGTTTCTAACCACTCTTCAGGTCTCTCTACTGGGTTAGCTACTATTTTAACGTGGTAGTCCTTATGGTACTCAAGCGTCTGCTTAATCGCTTCTTTATTAAGGCGATGTCTGTTGTGCGTATCAATAAGTTTCTGGTCTGTAACCGCACCTTGAGGAGTGAGTACGCCCAATACAGGCACACTATTGGTAAACTTAGGACTAAGACTAATGAGATCAATAGGATAGTCAGTAGCGAGGAAATGGCTTCCTTCGGTTTCAATCGTAATGATGATTCCTCTTTCATGGGCAAAATGTGTTAATTCGTTAACTAAAGCTGGGTGCATTGTTGGTGAACCCCCTGTTAACATCATCTCTTTCACTTCTGGGTTCTCATCGTATATCTTAACGATATCGTTGAAATTATAAATACCTTTTTCTGGGTGAATACTAGTATACCAAGAGTCACACCATCCACCTTCTCCAAAGTAGCAACGGTGAGTACATCCTGTAGTTCTAATTGCTACAGTTGGGTAACCGGCTCTTGAACCTTCTGACTGTACGCAAGTATAAAGCTCTACAATCGGTAACTTTTTACTATAATCTGTAATTCTTCCTAAACTCATTATTTTTTATTTTATGCTTGATAAGATGCAGAATTTCTTTCGTGTTCGTAGACTTCTACTTTTACTGCTTTTACTCTACCTTCGGTTTCTGTCTCTAAGAACTCGTTAATAACCTTATGTAAGTATTCTGCAAATCGTTCACATCCTGTAGCTTCCAAGATTCGTAATTGAATCACACCATCAGCATGCATTTTCTGAAAGTTATCTAAATATGGATCATCTTTAGCTACAATAGTTGTATGGTCTAGTAAATAATCAAAATATGCTTTTGGACTCATACCGTTGATATTACCTTTTGCGCGTTTCATACCGCCAAAGTCCCATACCCAGTTACGTTCGTCTAACTCTCCTTCAAACCATACTCGGAATGAAACAGCATAGCCGTGTAAGAATTTACAATGGGTTCCGTCTGCTTTCCATTGACGAAAGCAAGTAGAGTATCCGTCAAATAATTTTGTTGATTGAAATTTCATAACTCTTTTTTTATAATTTATACTAATTCTTCGTAAATTCCAACTAATTCGGAAACTATTAACAATACGGCTGCAGTCTCTATTGAAAAGAATAGAGCTACATATCCTGCAATCCTAATTCCGGATTTAAGGAAACTTACTAGTTGGTGTTTTTTTGGATCAGGTATCTTTTGACCTTTAACGAAAACATCGCTATAAAAGTCAGTGTTAAATTGCGATTCTATCGCTTTGTGCTTCTTAGAAGTCTTTTTTGATGCCTTGAATACATCATGCGGGTTTGTCATGGGTGTGTTTTTAAAGTGGTGCTACGACACTATTGTCTAAAACTAATGTACGAATAAATATTCGAATAAGCAACTTTCTTAGAAGTTCTTATAAATAAAAGGATCTCTTTTTTTTAATTCTTCTATTTTTTTCTTAAACTCTCTTTTCTTCTTCCAGTTTTTATATAGGTTCTTTATAGCTTCTAAAAATTTCATTTTCTCATCTTTATAATTAAATAATTCTCTATAGCAAGAAAATCCATCTTACTATCTAAAAATCTTTCTACAGCTTGTTTTGGTGTTACTGTGATTGTCTGGTCTTTAAAGTTAAAAGATGTGTTCAGACAAATTGGGTATCCTGAGATTCGTTTTAATGCTAAAAGTAGGTTATAGTATCTAGGGTTAAAGCTCTTATTTACTGTCTGCACTCTTGCAGTATTATCTACGTGGGTTATTGAAGGTAATCTATGATTTTTCTTAACCTCCATTACTTGATTCATATAAGGAACAGGTTCTTTTATATCGAAGAACATATGAGCATCTTCTTCTATACAGGAAGGAGCAAATGGCCTAAAACCCTCTCTTTTCTTAATTACCTTATTTATTTTATCTTTAATTCCATCTCTTAAAGGTGAAGCTAGTATCGATCTATTACCTAAAGCTCTTGCTCCAAATTCCATACTCCCTTGAAACCATCCTACTATATTACCACTGTGAATTAAAGAAGCTACCTTAGTAAGTAAGCGTTCTTCTGTTGGATATTTAAAGTAGAAAATCTTGTTACCAAAGAACTCTAATTGAGTACGGATACTTATATCATTAAAAGAAGGACCTGTGTATGGTACGCTATTATCCTTTCTATCACCTTTATATTCTGCTAAGCAAGCACCAATAGCAGAACCTGCATCTGAAGGTGCATAGGGTATGTGAACTGAAGCAAAATACTTGTAAGCTTTTGTATTTGCTAACCCATTATAAGCACACCCCCCACCAAGGCATAGATTATCTGATTTTACTAACTCTTTAGCTTTCTCTAAAATCTTACAGAATTCTTTTTCGTAGATGAATTGAACTGCTGCTGCTACATCGTAATCGTCTTGTGTGAGTTCTTCTTCCGGAAGGCGTGGACCTCGTCCTAATAGGTTACATAAGTCAGAGGTAAACATTACTTTGTCTGAATACTCCCAAGTATAGTACTCTGGATAGAATGCAAATAGACTCTCTTTAGTAAACTTGAAAGTCTTCTTGATAAAAGGTACGTATTTTTGAGGATCTCCATATCCCGCCATTCCCATTACTTTATACTCTCCTTCGTTTGGTTTAAAACCTAAAAAAGCAGTAAAAGTTGAGTAAAACATTCCTAGAGATTCTGGGAAGTTTATTGAATGGAGTTTTTCGATTGAATCGCTAGTACCTTTTGAAATAGTAACTGTTTCGAATTCTCCTACACCATCAATAGTAACTATTGCGGCTTCTTTATACGGACTTGTTAAATATGAAAATGCAGCGTGTGAACGATGATGTTCTACCCACTTAACTGTTCCTTGATATAGGAAATGTTTTGCTAATAAAAAGCTAGGATTTTGATTTTCTTTTCTCTCTTTAAGAAACTTTAATCTTTTAAAGAAAGTACGTATTGGGTATTTGTTGAATGATTTAAGAATTCTTGCTCTCTTAAGATCTGGATTTTCATACCAGCATACTTCATCAACATCTTTAATAGTAAGCTTACTTGCTCTTAAAACCCATTTAATTGCATCTACTGGAAAGCTATCGTCATGCTTTATACCTGATAACTTCTCTTGTTCGATGGCATGTAGAACCTTACCGTCTTTTACGATGCATGCTGCTGAGTCGTGGTAAAATGCTGAAATGCCAAGTTGTATCATATAGGTATAAATAGAACTAGATTATTTTTCAAGAGCGTGGACCAACCTGGGCTCGAACCAGGGACCTACTGATTATGAGTCAGTTGCTCTAACCAACTGAGCTATAAGTCCAAAATAAAGGCCCGATATCCGCGTTTTCATCTCACTCGGGCCATGATGAGCTTCCGACGGGTTGCTGTAGAGGAAGGAATCGAACCTTCACGCGGCGATTCAATAAATGACATTTTTGCTAGCTAGCGTGTGGTCAACCCATTATCATTTATCTATCTCTTATCCGCACCCTCGAGACGGGAGGGCATGTCTGCCACGACCGGGGACACCCCAATCCATTCCACCACTCTACAATAAAAAAAAGAAACGTACCTCGAGCCAGAGTCGAACTGGCACGGGCGTTTCTGCCCACAAGATTTTAAGTCTTGCATGTCTACCTATTTCATCATCGAGGCAGGTACGTTAATTTTAAGTAAGCCTGAGACTACAGCTTTAACGCTAGAACTTTTGAGGCATTATTTCTTATTTTCTCCTCTTGTCCAGAGACTTTTGATCTCTACTCTAGCAATGCTGGTTATTTAGGTGAACCACTCCTTGAGCTACTTGTATATTTGGACTACTCTCTCCCTACTCGTCTCTATTCAAGTCTGCCGACCTGATTAACCCTTGCGAGGCTATAGAACTTTCTAGAGAATCACTCTCGACTTGCGATCTTAAGTGGCACTGAACAGCTCAGTACTATGTAAGCATCTTTCGTCCGTAGCTGGCAAGCGCTTTTGCTTTTATGATTATGTAATTTTGAAAATTCAATAATTCAAAAGTTGCGACTTGTGGATTGTAAAGGTAGCGGCCTGCCCTAAGCTCTCTTAACTTTTGATCAAGAGAATACTTAACTACCTTTTGAAGTGTCCCCACCTCCATACTTTAAGATATCTTCAGAGAAAGAATCTTGGTAGACTCTATCTAAGGTAAATAACAGCACCACCTGTACATCTACTTGCCTTTCGGCTTTAAGATCCCTCTTGTATTGAGCAACGCAATAATATACTCGGATAAGTATACTTTTTGCAAATACCCTACAGGTTACTTTTATTGCTCTTCCGAGCTCAACTAGACGACCCACATCGCCTAATCATCAAACCACTTTCCCTACAGTGTCACCCTCAGTACTTACGGTTCAACGATACCCTGCTTGCATACTTAAGCTCTTGCGAGCCGCAAACTACCTCAGTCAAAGTAGTTCACTTTACACCGGTTTCCCGGTTTATTTATCGACTATATGCCGCCGAATGTTATTTATGACTTGGCCGAAGCCTCATCAATGGATAACAGTATTTTCAAAGAACGTTTGTTAAATTTAAGATAAGAACTTTAATTCGTATCTCCAACTTTTTTAATAAAATTTTTTCTCTTGGTTTATTCTTGCTTGCTCTGCTTCTTTGTACATATTAATCCATGTTAAAGAAACGTCAACTGGAGCTAATACCCAAGCCATTACTAATACCATTATAGAATCTAGCTCTGGAGAGTTGCCCATACTATCTACACCGACTCTTTTATATTTTTTATGTAGCTGTACGAAACAGTAAATAATGCATATAACGTAATAGATGTAAAACATATAACTCTTTTTATTTAATTAAATATACGAATGTTTGCTCTAAATAGCAACTCTTTTTTATTAAAATTTTCCCGGTCTAAAATAAGGGATGTAAGCTTTTCCTCTAATAGCACGTTGCTGGTAGAAAGGATGAGTTCTGTAGTAATACCCTCTTATTTTATTTCGGTGTAGCCAAAGTCGCTTTTCGTGAGTCGACATTCTCATTGGCATCCAAACACAGCTACTTAACAGTAACGTAACACTCATTAATAATAGTAACTTTTTCATAGAACGTTTGTTAGTTGCAGGAGAGGGAATCGAACCCCCGACCCCAAGGTTATGAGCCTTGTGAGCTACCGCTGCTCTATCCTGCGATATTTAGTACTCCGTAGGGGTTTCGAACCCCTAATCTCCTCCGTGAAAGGGAGGCGACTTAACCGTTTGTCCAACGGAGCGGAATTGGTGGAGATGGAGGGAGTCGAACCCTCGTCCAAATACGGATTTAATAAACCTCATTCACAAGCTTAGTTAGTTTTTCTTAACTAACAAAATATGAAGTTTGATGTGTGTGGGAATCATACTTCCAAATTACCTGGTTGTGGAGTTATTTTATGAGGGCTCCACCCTAAGACCCCCTTTGTAAGCACTTCTGTTCCTAGGTTATATGTGCACCGACCCGAGTTGGACTAGGCAGCTATTGCGTAATCCGCACCAACGAATGCCATAGCATCTTCGAAAGTGAAAGAAGATAATTCTTCTGCGTTTATTGTTCGATAGGTGTTTAAGGATTTCCATCTAATCCTGCTTGCATCAATAGTACTAACTCATCGTACCTGTCAAAACCGGGCATCCCCTTATCTACCCTTTTATTAGCTTTCGCCTCACATTACCCTGGCATGAAGCCAAGGTAGGTAGTGTGAATGGAGCTTCCTCGAGGAATCGAACCCCGTTATCCTGAGTACAAATCAGGTGCATCACCATTTATGCTTAGGAAGCGAAAAGGAAAGTAGAAGATGGTTGCGTGGACATCTACTTTTACGATTGGCATTACTTAGGTGTATTTCTCCCAACTCCGATGATACCCGCCAAAATACACTCTCGAGCCATTGATATCATCATTCCCCAATCAACCTAAAGCACTTATTACTTTACTTCAGCGTCTGCTTCAGCTTTAGGAGCTTCTTGAGCAGGAATTTCTGCTACTGTAGAGTCTGTTGCTGTTACTGCTGTAGTATCTACTGCTACTGCTGTTGAGTCTGTTGCTGTTGCTTCTGATTTACCGTTACCGCATGATGCTAATGTAACTACTAAAGCTGCTGCTAAGATTACTTTTTTCATAATTGTTTTTGTTTTGTTTAATTAAAATTTACTGATATATAAATAGTTTACTTGATGTGTTCTGCTAATACTTTTTCTACATGGGCTTTAGCTACTTCCCATTCTACTGGTCCTGTTTCGTCTTCGTATTGAACAGGATCTTTGCGACCCAACTTAAGGAAAGCTTCAATACGCTCCACAGAGCTAGCAGACTTATAGTCGCTATTACCAGAAGGGTAAGGCTTATATGAAGTGTTAGTTCTCTTGTACACCTCATCGAAGTCAAGATCGAGTGTTTCACATGCTTTAAGTCCATCTTCTAAAATACCAAATTTGTCTGTATCTAAATAGGGCGTATAAAACTTAACACGTTCTGCATCCCAATTACCGATTTTAAATGCTTCCATATCTGCATCTCTAAACTCTTGACGACAGTCAGGATAGATTGCATGGTCTCCAGCATGAATACCTAAAGAGATAAATGTATCTTCTTTTGTTTCGTTAGCTATAGATAGTGCTACAGCTTGTACTAGAGAACTAAAGATCTTATTACGATTAGGTACAACAGTCTCTTTCATGTTGTCTTGTTCATAATGACCTTCTGGCACATCTTTACCTCCTTCAACTAATGCTGAGTTTAGTAATTCTTTCAATCCATCCAACTTAATGATCTGATGTGTTGGTGGTGAAAAAGAGTAGTTCTTATCGTTATCAAACGGTGGATGCATAGCATTCCATTGCTCATTAATATACTCTACTAATGATGTTGCACGTTCTAGTTCTACTCTGTGTTTCTGACCGTAGTCAAAAGATAAGGTAGTAACCTTGTAACCATTTGCTAATAAGTGTAGCAATAAGGTAGAGGAGTCCATCCCTCCGGATAAAGACAATACAGCATTCTTCGCCATAATAATTTATAATTTAAAATATGCCAGGTATTAATAGGATATAGGCAAATCCTTTAGTCGATAGCTACGATATGTTCCATTCTAGTAGTAATAGCATCCCACTTCTGCATGTATTCCTTAACAGATGTGAACTTAACCTTTTCACCAGAATTTAACAATTCTTTAGCTACTGTACGTAATGCACCATTAAAGGTAGACGGGTAAGATACTGTTCTAATATAGGCAGTATCATTTGCTCCTTTAATTACTCTTTCGAAGACAGTAAATCCACCAGCTCCTGATTTTGCCTTACTAATAAAGAAAGGCTCCATAGCTGGGTCTTCAATAATAATGTCTTCTTTTGGGATCGTGTTTGGATTTCTTAACATAACTGATTATTTTATTTAATTAAAGATAAGAACTTTTAGCTCATTCTCCGACAGACCACCTGTCTTTTTCGCAACTATTTTTCCCTCTTTAACAACTACCGTAGTAGGTAGGGACATAATCTTGTATTCTGCAGCTTTTCCGGAAAGATCCTTATCTACATCTACTTCTAGAAACTCTACTTCTGTTTCTACATTCTCATTTACTACTTTGTTCCAAGTTGGAGCATAAGCTCTACAAGGGCCGCACCATCCTGCGTGAAATCTGATTACTTGTGTCATACTGTTTAATATACGAATTTTTTAATTATTATACAACTTATAGGGAAAAACTTTCTCCGCATCCGCAGGTTCTAGAGGCATTAGGGTTTACAAATTGAAAGCCTTTGCCGTTTAACCCGCTACTAAACTCTAATTCAGTTCCGAATAAATAAAGTAATGATTTATTGTCTACAACTATCTTTATTCCTTTATCTTCAGCTAATGTATCGGTTGGTTTCTGTTCAGTATCAAACGAAAGATCATATGATAGTCCACTACAACCGCCGCCCTTAACTGCTACTCTAACATAGGGTGTTGTGAAACCACTTTCTTCAATAAGTGAACTTAATTGTTTTGCTGCTGATTCTGTAACTGTTATCATACTACTATACCTTAAGATACGAATAAATACTCAGAAATGCAACTTTATAATGCAAATCTACTACCTATTGTGAAGTTATAGGAAGGTTTTGTTCCTGGTTCTGTGCTGCCTATTAATAAAGCTCCTAAGTTGAATTTAAACCTTCTAGAAATGTTAAGATCAAAGTTACTTCCGGCAATATAACTATAACCTGATACTTCAGTAATGGTTTTCTGCTGAACCATGTAGATAGATCCTAAATTAGACCATGCAAACATTGGTGATATAGTTATTCTTTTAAAATTGAAAGGTTTTGTAATAAAAGCTGTTGCAATTTGAGCAATACTTGTATTACCTTCTACAAAAGTACCAGCGAAAGTTAAAGCATATCCTCCTACTATTTGCTTTGGTCCTAATAGTACAACACTGTTTGTTACATTTGTATTCCAAATACCAGATAAGTAACCTACTCCTGCGCTTGAAGATAGAATCATTATAGGTTTGTAGTTTGCATCTACTACAATCTTACTAAAGTTCCCTGATATGTTGAATTGCTCTAAATTATCCCATAACATAAAGTTAACTCCGTATGCTTTATCGCCCATCATACTTGACTTAGAAACACCCATACTAATCATATTAGTAAAGGTACCTTCAGCAGATAAGCCAGAAGCGATATTAGCACTTACTACAGGAGGGTTTGCTGTTTTCTTTTTCTCTTCTTTCTTTTTCTCTTCTTTCTTTTCTTCTTTCTTTTCTTCTTCCTTCTTTTCTTCTTTTGCTTCCTCTTTTGTTTCTTCTTTCTTTTCTTCTTTACTTTCTGTCTTTGTTTCTTCTTTCTTCTCTTCAGTTTTCTGTTCAGTTTTATTTTCAGTCTTTTGCTCTGTTTTATTTTCTGAAGAACTAGAAGAGCTACTTGAAGAACTAGAGGAACTGCTTGAAGAGTTACTACTTGAAGCAGGTGGTGGTGGTGGAGGTGTATTTGTTGCAGGAGGTGCCGGTGGTGGTGTACTTGCAGCGGCAGCGGCTGCTGCAGATGCGGCTGTTGAAGCGGCGGAAGATGCTTGTTGAGTAGCTTGTGCTACTGTATTTTGTATAGTTTGTACTATTACCGCACTTGGTGGACAAGATCTATTCTGATATTCTAATATCTTTTGATTAGTCCAAGCTTGTGCAATTCCTTGCTGTACTTCTAGTGCTGTAAAAGTTCTTATTTGATCATAAAAAGCTACAATAGCACTACCGCTTACATAGGTAGTCGTTACTGTTTTTACTTCTCCTGAACATTTATCTACGTAAGTTTGTACAACAACCTGTCCGTTAGCGGTTTGAGCTGCTAGTAAAACTATAACTAATATCGTAAATCTGGCGATCCATTGTCTCATTATGGTATATTACCATAACTCTCCCTACTTTTTCATTTTTCAATGCTAGTGGTGAGGCTATGTTGTTATTCTTCGTTAATAATTTAATAACACATAAACCTAGCTTTTTTACTAGCGTAACAATTTTATCTATTTACAACTCAAGCTATATTAAACGTAAACTATTTAATTAATTTTTAAAAATCCCTTTTTTAATCATTCTATCTAAAATACGAGCACAAGCTATATCTAAAGCTTTCTTAGTAGAGATAGAAATTGTAGATTGATTAAATTTAACTTCATCTACTGCTGCATCTGATAATAATGTTAGTTCTCTTGTTGTCTTTGCTTCACCTAATCCAGAAGCACTAAATACTACTCCAGTTTCTGCATCTGTAAAGCGAACTTGTAAACCTAAACGAGTTACTACCATATTCTTTACACCATCTTTTAGGTTTATAGTCTCATCTTCCGAGATTGAGTAATCATATACTTCTATGGTAACAAAATACTTGGCTAAATTAATTTTACCTCTACCGTCTAGTTTATTCTCAGATATACCGGCTTGACTAGCCTGAAATTGTTTAACCATACGGTTTTTGATTTCAGTTTTATCTTCTGTAAACTTAAATCGGTTTAGATTCTCTAAATACTCCATTGTAATATTAGCTACACCAAGTCCTACTCTTTTCTCCTTTAACTCAGGGTACATTTCGTAGACTTCATCACTAATACCGCATTTTAAAATCTGAATAGGTATTTGAGGACCTTCAAAATCTAGAAATCGAGTAATATCGATTGCAGTTTCAAAAGATGCTTTATATTGCTCAGTTTGAGTTTTTCCTACTGTTTGAGCAACAGCCGCAGCACTGCTTAATAAAAAGCAGCCTAATAAGATACTTAATCTTTTCATATATTTTATTATTTTTCTGGTCCTTCATATCCCCAATTGCGAGGGTCGTGTGTATAACGCCCGTCAATACGAACAGTTAACTCATCTGATACTATTTGTAACTTCTCTTCTTGGCCTAATGCCATTCCGGTTAGAAAATAAAGCTGAAAGCTTAATGCAAAGCACATCCAACCTAATACAAATGCTACAGCAACATGTGCTGCTTTGTCTTTTATTTGTAGTAACATCTTTTTCATATACATTTTTTTAATTGTTTATTCTTCTGTTTCTTTTGCGGCTCCGCCTGTGTTTGATAAAGAAACTCCGTCTTCTTCGTCCATCTTTTGGACTAACATCTTATCTTTATCGGTATCAGAGAACCAGTAATCAATAATTTTACCATAACTACCAATAAAGGCACCTAGTAACAGCAAGAGGAGCTCTTTCCACTCCTGTCCAACTGTTGTTTCCATGTGTATAGACAACACAATACCAAATGTTGTAAGCATGAAGGTAATTAAGACAACTAGTGTCATTAACCATCTTCTCTTCATCATTAAATTTAATAAGTCTTTAAATCCGCTTGGTTGTTGATTATTCATAGTTTATTACCATTTAGGAGCCTCTTCTTTAAATTCATCACCTTCTTTCTTCTTAGCAGGAGCTGGTTTAGCTGCTGGTTCTTTAACAGTTTCCTTTTCCTTAATAATTACTGTCTTACCACCACCTGCAGCTTGCTGAGATTGTTGGTTAGAGTTAGTAATGTTAATTACTGGAGCTGCTTGTTGAACTGGAGCTGGTTCGTCACCACCGCCTGTTAATTGTGCTACTCCCCACGTACCAACACCCATTACTGCGGTTGTTGCTACACCGATAATAGTCTTTTTTAATCCAGACCAAGTACCGTCGTTGTTTTGTTCTAATTCTTCTGACATTTTATTTAGTTTTTAAAGTTTGTTAAAATCTGTTATTCCTAGTTGCTTATTAGTTGAATCAAATAATCCAATTCTATAAGCTGATGATGGTAATGCTGATGTATATACCTTAAGTATATTATCACCTGCTTTTACAGTCACCGTTTCTTTAGATACTACCTTGTTGGAGATATCAAAGATTTTAATTGTAACCGATTGCGAAACTTCCATCTTAACATTCATTGCAACTTCAGTTGTTACGAATGCAGATTCTAATTTAATGCCAACTGCGTCTTTAATTTGCAATTGCTCTTTAACTTCTTGTGCTGGTAGCATAAAGTCGTCTTTCGTACATCCTGCTAACCCAGACATTACTAATGCTACTAAAATTAATTTTTTCATTTTGTTTAATTTTTTATTATTGTTGTTTTTCCTATTTCTTTTTTAGTAACATCTTCCAGTAACAAATATAAATATGTAGATTGTATTGTGTTAGTGTAAATCTTCTTTACATTCTCCCCAGATTGACCTATAAACTTTTCTCTGCTGAGTACTTGCCCGCTTTCTTTATCAATTAACGTTAATGTATATGTTCCAGCTGATGGTAAATCAAAGAAAATAGACTGTCCATTCACTACTCTACTCTCACCAACACTAAATATTTTCTCAACAGGTGGAGTTGGAGTTGGTAGTTCAGGTTTAGTACATCCTGCCAGTAATACCAACGATATTAATGCTATTTTTTTCATTAGTTTACCTTTACTTTTAACTGTGTTCCGCTTTTATTTACTGCATCGGTATTTGAAACTGATGTCAACCCTAATATACCGTTTAATCCTATTAAAGGTAAAAATGTTACCTTATATTCAGTTGTCTTATCTAATGTAGTTGAACCATCTGTTACTAAGGATCCTAATGTTACGTAGGTACCTCTATTAGTCCCAAAATTAGTAGGATTTCCCTTTGTAGTAAATTCTACCTTTTCAAATTTTAGAGCAGTATTGTCGTAATTTAAGTTAAACTGCGTACCGACTAATTCGTGTTGTAGAGGATCTACCGATAATGTTACTACTAACTTACCGCCAATGTTTTCCCCCATCAGATACGCGTTGATTTGGTTAGAAACGGCGTTAGTTGTTAGGCTCATACTCCTATATGAATTAGTAGCAACACTACTTACTGTCTGTTGTGCTGAATGAGATAAATTTACATCTCCTAACCAGGTTACATTCAAATTATATGTATTATTTAGTACTCCGCTATTCAAATTGAACGGATACAAGCTTCTCGTTGAATTAAACTGGGTGTTCCAGTTAGACTTAGTTATAGCATCGTAATCAGCTTTGCTATACAGTTTCATCAAGTAGGTTAGTGCAGAATATTGAGTAAGTGGTTGAACTCCTGTTAGGTGTTGTAGTAGTCTGTAGGTATCTGATTCATTAAATATTCCATTACCGTCGACATCCGCATTCATAAACTGGATACCATTTGTAAATTCTAATCCGCTTTCATTTCCAAACAATCCACCGTTTGATAATTCCTTAAATGCCAAATATACGTCTGTTACACTTACAATACTATTATACAGTGTATTTAGTTCGGTTTGGTTATTCGCAATTAGGTCTATTCCATGTTGTTTAAAGCTCTGTATTGGTGAGAATGTAAATTCAGCAGTTAATGCATAATACCCTCCGCCGTTTCTAATATTAGCTGAATAAGACGAACCTGCAAAGTTAAATTGAGTAGACGTATAGACATATACTTCCGTCCAACCATTCGGGTCATAGCTAGCATACGTTACTGGTCCGTTATATAGATCAAATAACTGTAAATTACTTATTGTAGATGGGTCTGAAAGAATACCTGTTACTTCTCTACTATCAATTCCAATTCTATACCTTTGATTGTATGTATCGTATTCATACACTACACACCATTCAACTTGTCCAGTAGTTGTTGATGCTTTAATACCGCCGTTTGTTATTTTTGCAGTATCTAAATCGTTTGTAATATCAACTTTTCCTAATCCGCTTAATGCTCTTGCAGTATTATTAGTTACACCCCATACGTTATTTACATATGTGTTTGCTTTTGCCGAAAATTTAGTTTCATCTACATTACCCCCAAAGTCAATATTAAATCTAGCAGTTAAAACTTCTCCGTTTGAGTGAGTTGTAGAGTTTGTGTAGAATTCGGTAAATACTGCATCATCAGGGTTAGCCCAGGTTCCGTATTCAATTACATAAGCACAACTAAACCCATTTGGTAAATCATTCCACTGAGAGCCTCCGCTCCACTTAGTTACTGCATAGTCTTCATTACCGCTATTATTTGGTTCACCACCTGCCCAGTTGTTATACTTCCCTTGTATATTTCCGGCAGTCTGTCCATTTGATGTTTTAATTAAAGTTCCTTTTTCGGGTCCCGCATCAATAACCCATTGCCCTTCTGTTACTTCATCAGTTAATGCAAACCATATATTACCTTGAGGTACGTTGTTATAAATAAATAAATCTTCATCGGCAGAAGTAATTGTTACCAAATACCCAGTCTGTCCTTTAAATGTAGTATTTAATGCAGCTGCTCTAGCACCTGTGTATGTATTACCAGTTGATACTGGTCTGTAAAAGTGTCCGTTTACACCATTGTAGTAGTATCCTGTTGGGTTTACTGTTGCGGCTACTGATAATTTTATATTACCTTTTGTTGCACCAGTATTTACCTTCAAACCTATCAATGCCTGGTTAACACTATTCATCGAACCTGTTACTACTAGACGGGTTTTATTACCTGTTAATGTAAATCCACTTGCCGCAGTTAAACCAGAAAATGCACTTAAGTAGAATGTTGTACCGGCTGGGTATTCAACTAAACTAATTGATGCTAATACAACATCGGTTGTTGAAAATCCACTTAATAAAAATCCACTTGCATCTTGCCCGGTTGTGGACGGTATAAAAGACTTAGAGTCCGGAGCAGATACACTCTGTCCGAACCCCAGTAATGATGTTAGTAAAAATAAGAATGTAACTAATAAATTTTTCATATTATTCAACTATTAAGTCTATTTTATTTCCTTTAGCATCTACTGCATCAGATAAAACAAAGTAGAATAATCCTGCTGTGTTTGTTAATTGAACTTTAGGAGTGAATATTAATTTATATGGAGTTCCTGTTTTAATTCTAGCTGTTTTAATCTGGTCAATAGAACCAAATGTCAATCTACCGTCTTTGTTTGTCTTAAAGTTTGTTATTGTTGAACCAGCATCAAAGATTAAACTTTCTAATGTTAATTTTGATTCGTCATAGTTCATAACAACCTCTAATCCAGCTAAATCTTCTTTTGTTAAGGTAGTAGTTAATATAACTTTACCGTTTTCTAATGTAGATGTTACACTTAGCTTTGCAGTTTCAGCTGCTTTAGTTTGATAAGCCATTACTATATTAGATGATGTAGACATATTCTTTACAACTAAGGCTTCGCTCTTATTTACTGCGTTTGTGTAAATTCCACTGTTAATTCTACTAGCTATTACCGCTGGATCTGATGAATGTGACCAGTTTAAATCTCCCCCCCATGCAAATACTGCATGTACTTCTTTTGTAGGAGAATCAATTAATACCTTATTCTTAACAACACCGTCTAACCAGCTTTGGTTTAATAAACCACTGTACCATCTTACTGATGTTGAAGTACTTGACGGAATCATAGCTGGTGTATCAACATTGATACCCATTACATGTGCAAATAAGTAATATGAATCTGATTCACCAAATTCAGACTTGTTTTTTGTAATTAAACCAACTTTCTTCTCTAAATTTGGATAAGTAAAGAAGTTAGCAGTTCCATTAATATCAGTTTGTGAATGTCCTAAGAATGCCTTGTAAGCATCTGATACAGTTACTATATTATTCATCCAGCTCTTCTGGAATGCTGGTCCTACAAATACACCAACTGAATCACCTACTTTAACTTGAGTTGTAAATAATGCCTCGCCGCTACCGTCTAATGGTAATTGTGCAATAGGTTGTTGTGTCCAGTCAATAGTACCACTACCGTCTGTTTTCAATTTCATTAACTGAACATTATGGTCTGTAATAGTATAACCTTGTGGGAATAATACCTTTACTTTAAATTGAGATGTATTACCTGTTATACCCGTTAATGATATGTTTGTAGCACTTCTAGTAACCGGTGTAATATTTGTTCCGTCTACATTAACTGAATATGCTAAATCTAATTTATGAATATCGTTATAGGTGTTTTGATCTTTTAATACAAATTTTTGGGTTGCTATATCACCGTCTATAGATGCATCGGTTCTTTGAACAGTCAATTGTCCAACATTCCAATCAGCATTTACTGCATATCCCCAAGGTGTAGTTTGGTATTGTGTGTATAATTGAGTTTCAGCAACATTAGCAGCTGGTGTAAATTTGTAGTTATTCCACGCCGTAAAAAATGTCTGAGTAGAACTACCTTGTAAGAATACTGTACTGTTTGGTACCATTGCTAACGCTTTGTTATTAAAGGAGTATCTCATCCAGAAATAACGAGGTGTTGTAGTCCCTCTTGTTACGGTATATTTTACAGTTAGGGTATCGCCAACTTTTAAATTAGTTGTTGGGCTTATAGTTTGATTAACTGTTAATTGTGCAAACGATGTAAGAGATACGAGAAGTATCCCTAAACTTAAAATTAGTTTTTTCATTGTAAAAGTTTAGTTATTATGCCTTCGCAAACCTTTTTGAGAGCTACTGAAATATCTGATTCAGAGATCTTCCCACCTTTGTCTAGAATAACTGTTGCAGTTGTAACTGTTTTTGCTTGTTCTTTTACAATAACACTTTTTAACTTCTTACCATCTTCGTATAGAGTTCCTTTTGCTATTATCTCTGTAATATCTTGATTCTTACTATAAACTGCTATGTTTGTAGTAACCTTCTTAACATCAAAGAAGATAAGTTCTACTTGGATGCTTTTCTTAGCAATAGGAGATAAATTATAACCGTTGTCTTGTATAATTTCTTCTAGAATATTCTTTACTCCAAAAGATAAATCTTTATTTCCGGCTTGTGGGCCTATTATGATTTTATTCTCTACAGATTCAACCTTAATTAGGTCTTGAGCATGTAGAGTATTACTTAGAATAAGTAACAAAGTTGCTAATAAAAGCTTCATAGGTGTATCTTAATTTAGTTAGATTACACAACAATTCTTACGAAACTTTTATTCTAGTATAAATATCGGGGATTTGAGTTTACCGTAGGGTTTGTTACTACTTAAACAGTACAGCTATATCCGTAGTAAGTAGCGTATACACAACCGCCTCCATAGCTTAGAGTGCCTTGGCGAATACATACACCAAAGGACTGATATGGGCTTACGTAGAAATTCTGATAAGTGCCATCGCATTCAGTGTAGTATATGTAACCTCCACATCCGCCTCCGTTTATATTATAATATTGACAGCTTAGAGTTGGTGCTCCGTATCCACTTGGTGCAGATATCGGGCTTGGTGTTGGACTAGGTGTGACAGGTGCAGGGGTTACCGGTGCCGCTGTTGGAGCGGCTGTTGGTGATGGAGTTACTGGAGCGGCAGTAGGGGCGGCTGTTGGTGACGGAGTCACTGGTGCTGCTGTTGGTGCATTAGTTGGACTAGGAGTAACTGGTGCCGGTGTAGGAGATTCTGATGGTGGTGCAGTTGGTGCAGGAGTAACTGGAGCTGGAGTAACTGGTGCTGGTGTTACAGGGGCTGCTGTTGGTGCAGCGGTAGGAGCGGCTGTTGGAGCTGGAGTTGGTACAATAGAGTATACAAATGAATCTTCTGTACTACATTTTCCTGTGCTTTTAATATATAATACGTTATACAAGGTATCTACATCTATATAGTACCCGTCTACTAACTGTTGTCTTGTAACTCCAGTTGCTATTCTATTCGGGGTTGTTATAGCTGTATGATAAACATCAAAAGGCCCTACTGTGGACCCTGCTGTTGTTATCTGTATTTTAAGTGTTCTTGTTGCCATTTACCCTTTATTATATATTACCTATTAGTATTATTTAAAAAATATTCTTCGTCTGTTGATAAAAGCTCATTAGCATTAAATGCCATGATTGTTTCCGGATTTGGATTATTTTGTACCTTGCTAATTATATTTTCTGAACGTGCATGACGTCCGGAATTACTTTGTACTAAATACTCACTCAATAGGTTTACGTCTGGGAGTATTCTATAATCAGTTTCTTGTATATCTTCTCCGATTTGTTTTTTAATATATCCAATTTTTTTATAAACAATATCATGTGAAAAAAAGTTATCTTCAATCAGCTTTTCATATGTAAGGTTACCTGGTTTACTTTCGTACCAAATAACATCTAATAACATATTAAATGTATTTAAACTTAAATTAGTTAGGTAGTTTAAATCTTCTTCAAGTTTAGTATCTGTTTGAGTACCCCCAACTAAGCATAAATCTAAATCCCAAGTTGTATTAAAGTCAAATAAAACTCCACCCATAAGGTATACATCGTAGTTTTTTAATATCTCCGTATGCTGATTAACGTATGTTAGAAAGTTTCTTACTTTTTGGTAAGAAGGTCTTCCCCAGGGCTTTACTGTAGTAACAGTTCCTTTTTGATATAAAAAGGTTTGTCCCGGTATAGCTTGTTTATCGAATGTAGTCATAGTCTACTATTAAGTTATACTACCTCCGCCGCCGCCACCGCCACCACCTATGTCTTCTACTGGAGCTGGTGTAGTAGGTGCTTCTGCAGGTGCTGGTGTAGTTGGTGATAAATCAAGTGGTGGAATATCAATTGGCGCTATTGTAAACGGTGCTA
>JACCDP010481143.1_pt1 | contig 19021 bp, 29 predicted proteins | sample 7445841 | NCBI WGS metagenome assembly JACCDP01 (sample SAMN15323441, study PRJNA562643) | freshwater metagenome | isolation source: river surface water | place: USA:Blue River Watershed | collected 2017-08-17
CCCGCTGGCCAGAAGGCCATGGAGGTCTGGCGCGCCATCGTGGGGACTGGTGCCTTCTCGAAGTCCAGCGACCTGGCCGAGATGGTGGAGACCCTCTCCACCAAGATCGAGAAGTACCAGAAGGCCGACTGGGAACTCCCGGATGAGGAGGACAAGGTCCTCCGTCCGCGCGTCTTCCCCGAGCATCAACTGCGTCCGACGCCGTACCAGCCGTTCACGCTGGCGATCGCCGAGGCCGAGGAGGACGAGCTCTAGGGCTCAAGAGGGGGCGCGCTTAGCGCCCTCTCTTTTTTATTATAAAGGAGATAATACGACTGATTGGCAAATAGTAAGACATTTAATGTATTGTAGCCCTAAAGATTTCCCGTCTAAGCTACAGGCAATTAATTTTATGTTGTTTTATCCTTTCTCAAAGGTGCAATGGGTCTTTGGACATTTACTTCTATCACGTCCCGATGCAGCAAACTACATAGACATTACACAACCAAGCGCAGAAGCTGAGATAGGCCAATTTTATAAGAACGCGTCCGAGCGCTTCATAAAAACATATGTGGCAGGTGATATCAATCTAAGAATATTACCTAATAGGCAAAGTACTTTATGGAACTTGCCTGATGATGATATAGCACCGGCGTCTCTTGAAATAATTAATTTTGGTGTGGAGACTGCACCTAATCTTACACCAGACCTCATTAAATATCTTAACAAGTGGAGCGAGAAACACCCAAAATGCGAATTCCAAAAACCTTCGTAGAAACTTCCGGTTTCGGTCAATCGAACCTAGAAATACATGCTGGTGCATTTCATCACGCACTAAAACGTGCTGGCATCGCAGATTACAACATAGTGAAATACTCAAGCATCCTACCTGCAACCGCGATTCCAATATCATGGGACGAATTCGAGCAGCGCAAGCCACCATTCGGTGCCGAGCTATTCTGTATTATGTCACAGTGCGATGGTGAAGAAAACCAACTCTTAACAGCAGGCATCGTATGGGCATGGCTTTATGACAATGTCACAGACGAGAAAATCGGTGGACTTGTATGTGAAATCCAAGGACATTATACCGAAGACGCAATTCGAGATCGTCTCAAACGTGCCATAAACGAACTATATATCGAGACGTACTCAGAAGATTACTACATTGGAGAAGACCTTCATTATATTATATCGAGCTTTGAACCCACTCTTAGATATGGGAGCGCAGTGGCAGCACTATGTTTTATCGACTATATATAAACCTAACACACAATAAATGGATTGAGGCAACTAGCGCCAATGACAACTACGAAGAAGAGCTAGCATGGTTTGAACATGGTACCACACGGTACTTAAGAATGGTATTTGATGACAATAACATCATTGTAGTAGATCGCGAAGCTATCCTATACATGAAAAGGTTGACATCAAATGGACCATTCTAGCGCAATCATAGCTTTGGACTTCGACGGAACCATGGTGAAGCACGAATACCCTAACATAGGCGAACCGCTCCCAATGTTCCTATATTATATGGATCTAGCCAAAGAGCTTTATCAACCTAAAATCATTTTGTGGACTTGTCGTTCTGGGAAACCACTCGAACAAGCTGTAGAATTCTGCGCACAGTATGGCATCGATCTATGGGGGGTCAACGCCAACCCACAACAACATGAGTGGTCCACATCAGCCAAGGCTTACGCTACAATCTACATTGACGACAGGAACCTCGGCATTCCAACTGACGAAAACGGCTCAGTGGATTGGACGATACTTGGTCGAATGCTATTATCGAGATTACACTCATATTACGAATCTCAAATTATTAAGGTATAAGAAATGGGATACCTAATCGCTGTCCATATTTGCGTGGGACCTCCAAGGTGGTTAGGAGAGAGGTCACCCTTGTGGCCTCTTCTTTTAGATTAAAATCGGGTATAAGAACTGAGTAACACCGATCGTAGCGACTTTTTGGGGAAGAAGTCGTTCGTCTCTTCGGAGACGTGAAAGATGCCGCCAGGCATCTTTTAGCTAAACAAAAGGAGACGCATGAACTTTGTACCCATGGTAATCAAACGGTCCCATAACGGGGATCGAGCAATGGATATCTACTCTTTAATGTTGGACGCCAGAATCATCTTTCTAAATGAACCGATTGATGACGGCGTCAGTGCAGCAGTAATTGCACAACTTCTTTACCTTAATTCGGAGAACGACAGCTCTCCAATCAATCTTTATGTAAATAGTCCTGGTGGCGTAATTTCTTCCGGACTTGCAATAATCGATACAATGAATTATATTAAAGCACCCGTACACACATTATGCATAGGAAGCGCTGCCTCAATGGCTGCCGTTATACTTGCATGCGGTGCACAGCGTGCAGCAATGCCACATGCGAGAATAATGATCCACCAACCGTTAGGAGGAGCTCAAGGCCAAGCCTCGGATATCGAAATCCAAGCGGCCGAGATTAGGAGAGTGCGCCTAGAAATGGAAGAACTCCTAGCATCCAAAACTGGACAAACGGTTGAGAAGATCCACACTGATACCGAACGAGACAACTACATGAACGCGAAAGAAGCCCTCGCTTATGGGCTCATTGATAAGATTATGTAAAGGAAAAACATGCAAAGCGACTACATGACAGACATTATTACAACGGACGATGGCATTGAAATTCGTGTGAATGCCACAGGTATTAATCCCGAGAAGATCGACATCAAGATTCTTCCCGGCGAAGGCATTAAGGCATCGTACAAGAAGCCAAAGGCCAACGAAGACACAAAGTACCTGCATAAGGGCATTATCCGATCTGGGTTTGATTATGGCTGGAAGTTCAATGATGATAAATATGATCTGAGCAAGGCAACGGCCAAGATTGAGCTGGGTGAGCTTGTAATCAACGTGCCTTATACGGATGCGAAGAAGCCAAAGGCGCTTCAAATTACGGTATAAGAGTACTGTCCAACAAAATCCTCTTCCCCAGAGGTTTACCGGCGACTTGGTGTGTCAGGGGGTGGGAGTTCGCTCCCACCCCACCTCAACCAAAGGAAATTTTACATGCATGCCTTTACCATCGTGCCGTGGGATGTGATCGCCAACATCATCTCATACGTGGTGTTTCCTGCAGTTGTGCTGCTTGTGGTAGGAGCACTCATCGTCGAGCTCTGGCCGAAGAAGAAAAAGGCCTCTTAGCTCAGCTGGATAGAGCACCGGCCTTCTAAGCCGTAGGTCGTAGGTTCAAATCCTACAGGGGTCATGGGTAACAAAGGAGATACGTCTGATGGCGAGGATTTGTGTCAAGAGCATCACGACTAATGAGATTTTTCGTACGACGCGTGAAAAAGCCAAGGAGCTAGTGTCCAACGGCACTCACGCATACACAACAAGAACTGAATGGCGTAAAGCAGGGAGAATACAGCATTAATGCCTCTACTGGAGAATTGGAGCATACAGCATCTGAGTACAGGGTATGTGCTTCATGGTACCATATATAATGACGAGCTAGATCGATTTGAAGACGGTGAACCCATTCGCACATCGCGTGTGAAGACTCCCGAAAGCGAGCTAGTCGCAGGAGGACAAGCACAAACGCTGAATACACTCTATACGCTAGGAAGGCGTTTGGAGTAGATCACGCGGCGGTGTGGGGAAATGGCAGACCCGGCAGACTTAAAATCTGCTTCCCGTAAGGGAGTACCGGTTCAAGTCCGGTCACCGCTATATTGGGGGCGAATTGGTTTCGACCTTAGGTAACAAAGGAAAGATGCGTGCCGATGACCTCACCTGGGATCGTAAAAAATCGGTGGGAAAAATGAAATGGCAACAGCCGTCTCGCTCTCGCTGCCTAACCAATAAAGCAGCGACTGGTTACCTGCACGTCAAGCACTGAGCAGCAGGAACAATCAGTCATCATCAGTGCAAAACCTCTAAGCTTGCCCAGGGCTTAGTTGCATTTCCAGGGATGCTTCGTGGACCCAAAGTCTTCAAGGAAAGCCACGACTAAGATCAAAAGAAGACTACGCACGTAGACTCAATTCAGAGTCCTAATGGGACGCGAGTTCGATACTCGCCGCCTCCACTCCGGTACGTACACTACCCGGTATATAAATAAGTGTGCAGTGTACCCCCACTACAGCGCGGGACGCGGCGGCCCGAGGGTACGCGCTCACCGACCGAGGGAGCAGTGTCGGGAGTGGAATGTCCGCCTACTCTGAGAGTGCGGTTTAGGAGCAAAGGGTCCCTAAGAGCTGATGGCGCCAATCGGCAACCCTTAATTGAATAACACCACATAGCTAAAGGAGTTCACATGCGCATCCTCTTGGTACTTTTGGTAGCGTTTGCCCTCATCGGATGTGGCAAGCACTATTCCGAAGGGACCATCAGCCCAGCGGTCATCACCAAACTTTCCCAAAAGGGCCTGATCTTCAAGTCCTGCGAAGGCGAAGCGGTGAAAGTTTCCCCCAACGGAGATCGCGCTGCTGATCCATGGACCTTCAACGCAGACGATCTGGCTGCTCAGGCGCAGCAGGCGTTGGACAGCAACTGGACTGTGACCCTGCAGTACCGCCAGTGGCTGGTGACCCCGCCCACAATCGACAATGACAGGGTGGTCACCTCGATCACCAGACTCAAATTGCCTTAAGTAGCCCTTTGGATATCCGTGCGCATTACGGCCAGCTGACAGCCGCGCAAGGAGAATCCTTCGATCCACATGACTCAGATAGTGTGGATGCCCCGCAAGTAGGTCGGCTAGCCTTAACCGCGGGGACCGCAGCCAGTTGGATTGGTGGTGTAGACATCGTCGCCTGGTGTCAATGACAACACGCCGCTCTTCACCTACAACGGGATACCCTCCCGCTCTATATTAGCGGAGACATCGGTAAAAATCCGATGCCAACCGGCTGCATCTTTCGAAATTCGGTCCAGTGCCAACGGCTTAATGGGTGCGTCCCGCTGGACCAACCTATGAGCAGTAGCTTAATGGGCAAAGCCCCAGCTTGTAGCTGGGATGTCCCAGGTTCGAACCCTGGCTGCTCATTTCAACACGAGGAAACCAGCTATGAGGATTTCAGGCACACCTCCCTAAATTAAAGGGAGGAACACATGTCGCCAATCAAAAACGCTGACAGCCAGTCTGACTATCGCAACAAGTACATGCTGTATCTTAGCAAGAAAGGCGTGGACTTTTGGGGTCACGGGCCACATCACTACATGAGACCCGGCTGGACTAGGTCGTGGAAGCACTACCGCAAAACACAATACAGGCTGGAAGGAAATCGCCGGGGCACGCGTGATGACGACGCACAAAGTCCTCGTTAACCTAAACATGGCAGTCTGGTACCCGCGAGGTCTTAACCCAGACACCAGCCACCCATAATCCCGGTCGGCCGCCGTACCCACTGCAGTGGGAATTATTAAGCTATTGGCACGCATGTTAAGCTCGTTTAGGCCACCAAACTTGGCTTTCTGGGAGTCATGACCCGGAGATTTAATGAAAGCGAGCATTTTTTCGGGACGTAGCGCAGTCTGGTAGCGCTCGTGCTTTGGGAGCATGAGGTCGCAGGTTCAAATCCTGTCGTCCCGATTTGGTCGAGTGATAAGTGGCGAGGCATCGCTGCACGATGCACTTTCTGATTGTCTGCGGCCGCAGCCATTATAGAGAAGAGGAGACCGTATACAAAACTCCTCAACGACCAAACTATACCACCTCACACAGATTCCGAGCCGTGTGGTCAAAAGGTGCGGTTAAAGTCCGAATGGCGAGGACACACCGTCAACAAATAGTTGGACGGAATACTAGTTCGTGATGCACTACAGGTGGGAAGTCGATGCCTGGTGAAATTGTGCGGTTCAAGTCCGAAAAAGACTAATCTTGCCGTTAGTGATGAGAAATGGTAGACATCCTCGTCCATCAAACGAGAGTTGGTCCCAAGGTCGCAAATGGTTGTGCACACCAGACCAGGGTAACCAAATCGAGGTTCGAGTCCTCGCGACGGCGTTCAACACAGGAGATCAGCATGTTGTTTCCAACAAAGCCCGTTTCAACACACACATACGAAGAGCGCAAAGCGTTGCTCGCACAAATTCAGCGTAAGAATGCCTTCGAGGCCAAGCTGAAGCATCTGTTCGAAACCAACCCTAAGCTCTTCTATATGTGCTATGGAAAGATCAAACTTGTGTACGAACACATGCGCACTGCGGAAGAGCAGAGCGTTGACATGGAAACATTCCGAGCAGTGCAAGCAGCTCGTAGGCTTCTGCGTGACAAAGCCTATGCATTTGAAGGAGCACTAAGATGATTCAAATCAAGCTCAAGTCTAAGGGAGCTACAGCATGAAAACAACCGCAAGAGTCCTATTAACACTTGATTGTCACCGTGACTGTCCATATTGCGTAAACAAAAGTTCCAATATTATGTCACAAGCACGTGTTATTAAATCATTCGAAGAACTAACACCATATGAGGAAATACTCATATCTGGGGGTGAGCCATTACTTTATCCTGAGCTAATTGAAGCTCTGTTAAAAGTAGTGACTCACCAAAAGGTGTATTTATATACTACGCTTTTTAGGTATAAACTAGCCAAAGATATTTATCCAAGGCTAGCAGGCATTGACTTCACAGTGCACGAAGACGATACCACGTCAGTAAATGCAATGCAAGGTTGGCAAACTCTGGCATCACACCACGAACCAAAAAACAATCGGCTAATGCTTGCACCGGACATAAAACGTGGTTTAAACATCGTGCCAGCATGCTGGTCCACAATCATCGTAAAAACCTGGCGCTACGGCGACGAATGCATAGTGCCACCACATGAGGATTTACTGCTGTATGAAGCCTAAAACAAAAACCGAAGCCCGCTGGCAAGAGTTCTACTTAGGCGGTACTCATACAAAGCGTGGCTACACAGCATTTGCTGGGTCACGTCGTGTGTGTAAACGCGGCCGTCGTAAAGCTGAACGACAAGGCGCCAAAGCTCAAATCAATTCATGTGAAACATAAGTGCCACAAGCCCAAGACTGGTTAGAGGAACAATTTTCTGATGATTGGGACGCCATGCAGAGATTAGATAGGGCGTTTTCCATTAGTGATGACTTCATAATACGCCCACGACGTGGAATTACCCCAACAGCAGATGAATGGGATGCTGTGCAATACTTGCTGGAAGCGTTTGATTTTGGATTGGACGAAGGCCCTGAACCAGAGGAGATCATATAATGTCGTACGAAGGCTACCAAGTATTCATGTGTCCGGATGGACACTATTGTGCATGTGATGCACACGATCCTGAGCGCCCCACCCTATGTGAAGACGTAGAAAATCTCCTCACATGTGGCAAGCCGCTCACATTTGTTGGTGGTGTAGATGAAACCAATGGTCTTCCATACTACATGAACTTCTACTTGGAGGAGATCTCCCCAACTGTATTTGACACGTGTAAAACATGTGGATCTTCACATACAGTTTCAGATGCAAGATACAAATTGCATCGTAAAGAGTGGGTATCTCACGTAGGTCAGATATCCTTCAAAAAGGGGGACTCACCTCATGAAGGTGGCGCTCCTATTGATCTTTTGGACACCAATGATAATAATGGTGCTGGCAACATGGAGGAAGTCCCACAATGAAGCTTCGTATAAAATTCGACAAAAACCAAAATAAGTATATTGTGCAGTCGCAATTCTTCCTGTGGATTTGGGAGAAAGTACATGTGATTGACACATTGGAGGAGGTCCATATGTTTAAGGACCTTTGGGAACGAATGCATGGAACTGACACAGTAATACTAGATAAATCGGTGCCTGCAAAATTAGAGAATGTTATTAAAAAACGGAGTGATACAGTTGCAAAAACCAATAAGTATATTTGCGGAAGTTCTTGAATGGGAAGCTCGCAGACAATTTGACACAGCTATGGAGTGCGACTTTGCAGTACAAGGTGCTCTAATGCCTGATGCACACACAGGCTACGCCTTACCAATTGGTGCTGTGATTGCAACGCAAGACGTTGTCGTACCCGCATGGGTCGGGTACGACATTGGGTGCGGTATGTGCGCCGTAAGGACCGATCTTACTGCAAATCAGGTCAACCCTCAAGAAATCTACGAAAGTATCTATAAATCGATCCCAGTGGGCTTTAACAAACACCAGAAGGCACCACCGCATATCAAAGAGCTTGATGTACGTGATTTAACAAAGTCAGCGCAGAAAATATTCTCTAATTCAGGTGGTTATCATCAACTAGGTACACTTGGTGGAGGCAATCACTTCATCGAAATATCATATGATGAATCAAATAATGTGTGGATTGTTATCCACTCAGGATCACGTGGTGTTGGACATGATATAGCACGGCACTACATGGCGTTAGCGTCACCAGATGGCAAACCACGCGAAGCACACCTTGGCTTACACGATGCTTCACCTGATGGTCGTGCTTATCTAAATGATTTAAGTTGGTGCTTGCTTTTCGCTCTAGAAAATCGTAAAACTATGGTCCAAAAAGTTTTAGAGCTACTAGGTGCTGTACAATTAGAATTCATTAATCGTAACCATAATCACGTTGAAAAACGCAAGTCAGATGGGCTTTGGATACATCGTAAAGGTGCAACGCATGCTGAGTTAGACATGCTAGGCGTCATTCCAGGTAACATGCGTGATGGATCATTTGTCGTGCGTGGTCTGGGTAACGAGAGCTCACTTTGTTCGTCATCACACGGTGCTGGTAGAGTACTTTCTCGTTCGAAAGCTAAAGAAACGTTGGACTACGATGAATTTCAGCTAAGCATGGAAGGCATTAAAGCTAATACAGCAAGAGCCTTTTTAGACGAAGCACCCAACGCATACAAAAACATATTCGAAGTAATGGCCTTACAAGCTGACTTAGTAGAAACAATCCATCATCTAAAGCCCATAGTAAACATTAAAGGATAGCTTCCCGTGGGATTTTTCACATTTACGCAAAACAACAGTGGTGGCAACTTTGTGTTTGATAAAAACGCAGGTATAACACACCACGTTATTGTAGAAGGTAACACTAGAGAGCACGCTATTGACCGTGCTGAAGACATTGGTTTGTACTTCGACGGATACGGAGATTGTCCATGTTGTGGATATCGCTGGAGTACTCCTTGGGAAGACGAAGCCTCAGAGTGCCCCGAAATCTATGGACAATCTATTGAGGATTACTTTAAACCAGATGATACGGGACGTCGATCTGCGATTTTATGGATGAAACCAAATCCTGAAGTTGTAATACATTATCTTGATAAGCCATTTGAGTGGGTTGATGTCCAGAACAAAGAAGAAAAACAAGAAAACAGGCGGAAAAGCCGTAAGCCACAGATGCCAGAATAACGGCAACTGTCCGCGGTGTCGAAATAATCGCCTGCATAAGGTAAACAAAAAGATAGATAGTTGTAAGGATCAAGAGCTTGAATTCAGCACAACGCCGTAAGGCACGTAGAAAAAAAGATAGATTGCAGCTACAAATGGCAAATATACTGTCTAACCTAGCCAAAGCACTCGAATCTGAACAAAACATTACAGAAACAATATCTGACCTAAAAGAAACAGCTAAGGAGTTAAGAACAAAAAATGTCTAATTATCAAATTAATATCGAACAGGCACGCAATGGTTATGTCGTACGAGTGGGTTGTTGGACCTTAGTATTTGATAGCCAAGTACGCATGTTAGCAGAACTAGCACGGTACTTTGACAACCCTAACCAGGTCGAAAGGGAGTACCGAGAAAAATATGAACCAGACAGCCTAAAGGGCTGTGGTGCGCCAATTCCAGCAAACTTGGTAGGAGGTTGCGGCTGTGAATCACCAGGACGTGCATATTAAGGAACCTGAAGCTGACTATGGAGTGATCGTAGGTCGCTTCCAGGTGCCTGATCTACATGCAGCGCATCGGGGACTATTCGAGCTTGTACTAGCACGCCATTCGCGTGTGCTAGTCATTCTCGGTATAGCACCGGTTTCCACAGTGTCTGATCCACTAGACTACTTAACACGAAAGGTAATGGTACAGACAACGTATCCCGATGTATTTGTGGAGGGCATTCGCGACATACCGGGTGAAGACCACAAGTGGTCCATGCAGTTAGATGCCATCATACGTACTGCGCTGCCACATGGCACAGCCCTTCTATATGGTGGCAGGGATTCATTCATTGCACACTATGATGGGACTTATCCAACAGCAGAAGTGGCAACCACAATCACCGATAGTGGCACACAGCTACGAGATGAGGTACGCAAGGGGCTGCCACGTACATCGCAAGCACGAGAAGGCGTCATTTGGGCCGCCGAAAATCGCTATCCGTGTGGTATTGCCACCGTGGACATGATCCCATATCGGGAAGGTGAAATTCTACTCGGAAGACGCCTCAACAAGGATGAGTGGCGCATGCTTGGAGGGTTCTTTGACCCAAATCAAGATGGGTCTCTGGAATCAGCAGCCAAGCGTGAGCTTCACGAAGAAGCGCCAAACCTGGAGTGTGACAAACCTGAATACGTTGGCTCGTTTCGTGTGAACGACCCACGTTACGAAGGTTCCAAAGACAAAATCATCACAGCACTATATGCATTCCGCTACTTGTGGGGCGATGCACGTGCCGGTGACGATATTGCTGAGGTGCGTTGGTTTAGTGTTAACTCCCTACCCAAAATTGCATCTGAGCACGTACAAGGTATCAAAATGTTTCTAGAAAGGCCCACCGCATGAATAACTTCATGTTGAAGACCGACAGCTATAAGGCATCCCACTGGATGTTCCTGGATCCAGCGGTGCAATACGCCTACTCGTACTTTGAGAGCCGGGGAGGCATCTTCAGCGGTACGGTGTTCTTTGGCGCCCAAGCCCAGCTGATGAAGCACTTCACAGGCGTACAAATTACACACGAGAAGATCGCTCAGGCAGAGGCGTTCCTACGTCAACACTTTGGAAAGGATTTGATGAACAAAGCCGGATGGGAGTACATTGCCGACAAGCACAATGGCATGCTCCCCCTTCGAATCTGTGCCGTTCCCGAAGGCACATACGTACCGGCGCACAATGTTCTCATGACCGTGGAGAACACCGATGCCAATGTGCCATGGTTGACAAATTATGCCGAGACACTTCTCGTGCAGATTTGGTACCCAACCACAGTGGCGACAAACTCCAACTCCTGTAGAAACACGCTCAAGCAGTTCCTTGAGCGCACCGGAGACCCCGCTGGGCTGCCATTCAAGCTCCATGATTTCGGGTACAGGGGTGTGACCTGTGAAGAGCAGGCTGGTATCGGTGGCGCTGCACACCTTGTGATGTTCAATGGTACGGATACTCTAGCTGGCATTCGGCATGCAATGGAATACTATGATGCCGACATGTGCGGATTTTCCATTCCAGCCACGGAACATTTCATCATGACCATGCGCGGTCGTGAGCGTGAGGCCGAAGTCGTCGCCGATGTGCTCAATGCGTGCCCAGATGGACTTGTGGCGTGTGTTGGTGACCAGTACGACATCTTCAACTTCGCCGGAAACGTTGTCGGCACACAGCTACGAGACAAGGTCCTTTCACGCAACGGCACATTGGTGGTGCGTCCGGATTCCGGTGATCCCCCGATGATCGTGTGCAAAGTGCTGGAGATTTTGTGGGACAAGTTTGGCGGCGAGTACAATCAGCACCACATGAAGGTCCTGGATCCACATGTCCGCGTCATCCAAGGAGATGGCATCGACCGCTTGATGCTGCACGATGTGCTGGCGGCTATGGAGGCTCACGGCTTCAGCGCAGACAACATCGCTTTCGGAAGTGGAGGCGGCTTGCTCCAGAAGCTAGATCGGGACACCAACCGATTCGCCTTCAAGTGCAGCAGCGTCAGGGGAGACGGTTTCGAACGTGATGTGTACAAGAGCCCAATCACCGACGTGGTGAAACAATCCAAGCGTGGGCGTCTTGCACTCGTACGCAATGCGCAAGACAACTTGGAAACAATCCCCGAAGATGCTGGAAAAACACGCAACTTGTTGCAACCAATCTTCGTAAATGGAAATCTGGTCAACAAGCAGAAGTTCTCTGACATCGTAGCACGCGCTCGCTGGTAGGATCTTCGTGGGAGGGGGATTCGTCCCCCTCCCATCTTCTGGTATAAGAAACCTGGAGGTTCGCATGTCCGTTCGCGTAGATGACTTGATAGATTCTAATACTTTTAAGGATTCCAACTCAATAAGACTTGGCGGGAAAGATGTTGGAATCACCGCAGCATACGGTGCTGAAAGTATGATGTCCCTATTAGCATTCCCAGAACCTGACATATTCTTACGAATTCTCAAGGATATTGGAAATGATAAGCCACGCGTGGACAAGCGTACTACGAGACACATTGAATCAAAAGTTTCTGGAAGATCATTTGTCAAAGTCAAAAGGGGCTCCAAATGAACTGGTGGTTGATTCAACGGCTCGAAGCTCCCCGCACTGGTGCAATGTCAGCATTGGGCGAAGCGTTTTCATTTGGAGGGGGCCTTCGCAATGGTGGCCTTAGTGAAGAAGCCATGTCTCTACTACGTAGAATCTTCTCATTCGACTACATGGGCGCTGCCGAGTTTGAGTTCGGTGCCATTCCGGAGGCCTTCCGAGATCTGGCCAAGGCCAAGTTGGTTGCCTACAAAGTCAATGTTGGTGGTGCAACCATCTACGTGTTGTCTGAAGAGGACATCAAGGACAAAGTGCCAAACGCTATCCAAGAGCTGTATGACAACCCTTACGGGCGTACCAAGGAACGCACGCAGCTGAAGGAAGCCATCGAAAACGTGCTTACACCAGGCAAACACACCTATGCACGTACACAAGGTTGGCTGGTACTCGAAGCCGAGCCCTGCATGTTTTTCGTCAACGAAGACATGTGGAAGAACACCTGCACGCTTTTCGGGGTAAATCCCGACTAGGCAACTCCGCGCGCGTACTTTAGGTACATATGGGGTCGAACCCAGCGCGCGATTAAACACAAAAGGAACCTCATCATGCGCATCCTGTCTAAGTTCAAAGATTATTATGATGGTGTGGCCAATGCTGGAGAGCGCGATCCTAGAGACCGCGTATACGTGAGACATACTACTGAAATACAGGAACCTCCATTTATTGCTACGGGTGAGCGTGGTGTACTTGGTTGTATCGGGGAGCGTTTTATTCCTGGATGGTATAATAATCGCCAGCTTCAACATATCAGAATTGGGTTTTGTGGTAAACTATATCCTGTAATAGCGTATCAGGATACATATATGTATAGTTATGAAGATGTGCTGAGGTTCGTGCAGTCATTTGACATACGAGAAATGCTCAAGCATTTTCAGAACTTCAAACTAGCGAGACCAAGCCGCACATCTGAACAACTACTACGTGAGCATTTTACTCCGGGGACGTTCCTACAACCGTTCTTGGACCACGACACCCCAATTATTGTGGTCGAAGAGATTCAATACCCGAGATGGAATCGCAAATACACTTGCAATAAAGATGCTAATTTGTTAAATTATAATTTCGCAAAGGTATTCCCACCATATCAGGCCTATCAGGAACTCGACATGTTCCTGCATGCGCATTTGCTGGAACATCCACGGCCTATGGTGCAAATTGCTGACAAACATTTGATTGCGGCAAAGGGTTTCGATCTCAAAACAAGCTTCCGCAAACCGAAGGAGTCCTAACGTGGATAAGAAAGCACTTGCTGAGTACATGATCAATGCCAACAAAAAATTCCTTGAGTTCATCGATAAACCTGAAAAAAATCAGGATAAATTGCCCAGGTTGGACGCCAAAGCGCAGGAGATGAAAACCTATTTGGAGAAAAACCCCTTCGGGTGCCACAATTCTCAGGCGGTTAAATTTGCCGAGATCTTACTTGGCCCGCTTAATGTAAACACAGATCGTGGCAGCGACAGCCTATTAGATCTGACAGGGGCCACCACTTTGGGCGTTGCAATTGTCAACGACGAAGACCAGGTCGTTGTGCTGTCCGATCAATTGGATCCTGAAGATCCCACACAGCTGGATGATTGCGTCAATTGGGCAGAAGATAGCTATAACCAGTGTTTTTCTATCGATTTGCGCATCGATCATGTTGCTAGCGAAGACGAAATTAACGAATTTGTTAAGCTCCTATCAGATCGCGATGCTCGTATGATCGCGGCAGCTCTAAACCTAAAGTGAGAGGGCTTTTCCAATGCGTGAACAAGTCACCAAGTTTGTGCAGGATGCCACTGAGCGTTTTCGTGAGCTCGTCGAAACCCTCAGACTTCCAGTGGAAAATGCGGATCTTGAAGTAGAGAAAGTTCGCCAATTTCTTTATCGGGAAAAGCCATTTGGGTGCAACACAGACAATGTCGCACGCTACACTGAGATAATGAAAGGCTGGGCTCCTAACACGATCCAACCTATCGCAAATGCATCCAAGGTTACCTATGTGAACCTCAGAGAACATGGTGCCTTTGGTGTTATGATGTATGATGATGATGTTCCCGAATACATAATTGGCTCAGATCGGGTACATGATTCCGATCCTGAACAGCTCGTAGATTGTTTGGAGATCGAAGGTTATCAAATAACTGGTTGGGGCAACTTTGCGGTCAAGCTGAGTCACATGGACGAAGATACGCTTCCTAGTGCTGAGATCATTGAAGACATCTTTCGTCAGATGTCCGACAAGGACATTTTGCACGTGGCTGTGGCCTTGAACCTGCTCAAGCTGACATAAAATCTACGCCACCTTAGCTTAAAAAAGTCGGGAACGGTATTACCAGGTCGCCCGAAAAGAGCACCGTCTATTGCAGATGGATGTGCAGGTGAGAATCCTGTAGGTGGCTCCGTTGGTCCAGTAGCTCAATTTGGTTGGAGCGCCGCCCTGTCACGGCGGAGGTTGGGGGTTCGAGTCCCCTCTGGACCGTTGTAAACACACAAATACAAAGGGGAGTTGTATGGAATTCTTGTTGGTGTTCATGCTAGTTTATTTGATCCTAAATATAATTGATGTAATCGTATTTAGACGTGTAATTCGTAGGGTGATGATCCCACTTCCGACTTGGCCTGGTTCTGGGTTCTATGTAGCATGGAAGTATAGAAATGGCAAACAAGTTCTATAACGACCCAGCATACTGGAAACCACAACCAGTAAAGAACGTCAAACAATTCAAGTACGAGGAAGAACCAATGAAGCACTCCAAAAGGCTTTACGATGTAGACGGAAAGCAGAAGCTAACCCTGCCCCTGCCCAAAATTCCGTGGAAGTTCATCTCAATAATTGGTGGCGGCCTACTACTTGGGACAATGCTGGCTTCAGTCATATCCAGTTGCGAATGTGGACCATTTATTGAATCTGGTGGATACGTAGTGCTGAAGCATTCCACTGTAACCGACACATTATTGGTACGACGTGAGATAATTACCGATCAAGGTGAGCCAAATAAGTTGGAACTTGTGCGAAAAAATGGCTCATCCTTCGTTGTGTATACAACCGAAGTAAATGCCGTGCGAAAAAATTAGATATGGGTTGTGCCATGTAGAGGATGTGCACAACGCATACAAGAACTTTCAACCAATGTACAAGGTAGTAGACTTGGCCAGGTTGAGAAGCAAACGCGGTCGATTCCGACAACGAGTACGTTGCTTCATACTAAAGGGCACCACGTGTAAGATATGCGGACTGAAAGCCGCATATTATGCAATTGAGCGCCTAAGCTACTCTGAACACTACTACCTAACGCTATACGGTGTCAAAGATGGCAAAGAAATTGAGTTCACGTTGGACCATATCTATCCAACATCGTTGGGTGGACCAAGCGCCGACATAAGAAACCATCAAACGCTGTGCATGCCTTGCAACAGCAAAAAGTCCAACAAAGTGCCTGACTAGCTCAACTGGATAGAGCCCTTGGCTACGGACTAAGAGGTTGGGAGTTCGAATCTCTCGTCAGGCAGTAAAACCTTGGGGTGACACATGATAGACATAGATGAGTGGCTCGCAGAGTATGATAGGGAGCACCCTATCAAGTCCAAAATAGAGCGGATACTCCTACATTGGAAAATGTGGTTTATGACTACTTGGGTGCATAGATGGTACTATGGACGATATTGGGGTTATGTAGCCCCTGAATCCATACCACCTGGCACAAAACCAAGTTGGCAAATCAGGCTACTAATACTTCGAATGAGATTGTTTGGACATGATCCATATCTATACACATGGGATATTGGAGAACACACCTTTATATTTCGGACTGAATACGAGGCAGAACGCGCATTTCAGAAGTATAAAGGAAAGTTTATGGCAAACTGGGGACATTTAAACCATCCCAGAGTTACTGATAAGCTACTTAAACACTGTGTGGCAGTTTAACCACGTGCGCGTCTAGCTCAATTGGTAGAGCAATGGTCTCCAAAGCCATAGGTTGAGAGTTCAAGTCTTTCGGCGCGCGTTTTTTGAAAATTTTCTGGAATAAGATTTTGGCTGAAGCGGATTTAGCGATTACAACGAACTGTTAATTCGAAATACGTATCGCTAAGCTAAATCTCAGCTGATTGAAAAAAAACGTTTTGACAGCGGATTAGACGATTACAACGCAGGTATAGCAAACAAACATCGTCTGATAATAACCGTCAGAACATCAAATTGGCTCAAAAGCGGATTGCACGACTACAACGAACACACTGATAATGCGTAACCGTAACCAACGTCGTGCAAAATAATCTTTGGGCCTTCCTATCTTGAAAGCGGATCATACGACTACAACGCAACTACCTCCTAATTAGTAACCGCAACAACACGTCGTATGAAGTAACCTTCAAGGTTCCAATTTTCAGTAGCGGATGAAACGATTACAACGGTAAAAAAATTAACCTGAATTTAATTCGAAGTGGTTCAAATCCACAAACAGCGAAAGCTGCAAAACATCGTTTCAAAAAATCACTGAAGATCCCAGTACTCCTCGATATCTCATCGGGGAGTTGACATAGAATGACCCCTATGTCTTTTTTTAATTTTGTAGCAAACACAAAGGAGAACAAAGTGAGTAAGTTCACGAACGCCGCAACAAAAGTTGTACCACCGCGCACTGACCAAGTGACCAATTTTATGGGTGGTGTTAGCTATGTGCTAAATCCACTCAGCACTCTAAGAATTATGGCAACTTCTTCCATTTTTGGAGAGCCACAATACTATAATGATGGCGATAAAGCCACAAAGACCATGCCAATCCCGTCTAAGTTTTTCGATAGCTTCTTTGGTGATAAGGCTTTCGCAACAGCAAAAAATTCTGCTGAGCTAATGACTCAGGCCATTGATGCCGCCCTGGATCATGATTTCCTAGGCACATTAGAATTCACCAAAGAGTTACGCATGGAATACTACATGCGCTTGAATCCAGCAGTAATCTTAGTACGCGCAGCTAAGCACCCAAAGCGCGAAGCCTTTACTAAGGATCACCCGGGTAAATTTGCTGAAGTGGTAAACGCCGTAGCAAAGCGTCCTGATGACTTGATCACTATGGTTGAGTACTTCATATCGGTTTACAAAACCAAGAAGAACTTTCCAAACGTGCTTAAGCGCGCAATTGCTGCAAAAATAGGTCAATACGATCGGTACCAGCTGAATAAACATGCAACAAAGGGAATCGGCTTGGTTGACGTGGTACGCATCGTACACCCAGCTAGCCCCAACGCGCTGATCTCTGAGTTAATGAAAAATGGATCGGTAAAGGCAGACCAAGATCGTGAAACCTGGCGCGAACAGCGTAGCAAGGGAGTATCTTGGAACGCTATTTTCGCTGCGGATGATCTATCCCACATCACACATCAGGATATACTATTTCAGATGTCCAACATCTTGAAAGACGGAAATCCTGCTACGCTGAAACTAGCTTTGGATCGACTAAAAGCCACAGCAGCCAAATCAATGGTGTTCCCATATCGATATATGGTTGCACTAAAGCAGTTAAAAGCCAACCATTCACCACTACATCCGAATGTGGTCGATGCAATTGAAAGCAGCCTACGCACTGTATTGGCCGCACAGCCACAGCTGAAAGGCCGCGTAATGGTGCTATCCGATAACAGTGGTTCTGCTTGGGGTGGACTAACCGTCGATGGCTCAAGCACACGTGTTGCAGAAATTGACAACCTGTCCGCAATCCTGACGGCCAAGTCAAGCGACGAAGGTTATGCAGGTATCTTTGGTGACAAGCTAAAGGTGGAAGGCATCGACAAATCTAGTAGCGTATTTCCACTATGGGATAAGCTAAATACAATTGGACAGGGCATTGGCCATGCGACCGAAAATGGTGTGTGGTTATTCTGGGATGAAGCAATTAAGAATAAGGTGCACTGGGATACAGTGTTCATTTATTCCGATATGCAAGCAGGCCATGGTGGACTGTATGGTACTAATCACAATGCGTATAAGGACTTCTCAATTCGTGGCACATACATTGATGTGATGAAGTTGGTTGAAGCTTACCGAAAGAAAGTCAATCCACGAGTCAATGTGTTCTGCGTGCAAACCGCTGGTTATGGCAACACTGCCTTGCCAGAAATGATGCCTCGTGTGGCGAATCTATCAGGATGGACCGGCAAAGAAGCACTTTTTGCTGCCAAATACATTGCTGAATGGGACCGAGTTCAGGTATAAGAATATTGGCCAACATGTAAGTCAGTCGCTGAAATTGCTACTTACATTGGATTTAACTTCAGGTAGTTTAAGGGAGATAACCTACAAAAAACTCCCTATCGGGCGCTTAGCTCAGCGGTAAGAGCACCTGTTTTACACGCAGGGGGTCACTGGTTCAAATCCAGTAGTGCCCACTACTTCCAGGTAAATTGTGCAGTTAATAACTGGAAGGCAATCACGAACTGCTCAAAGTTCTTTTGGGGGCGGTGCAAACCATCCCCATTTTTTTAGGGAGTAAATATGGCGGAGATCTATGAAGATATTAAAAACCTAATGACACAAAAGAAAATCACAGGTTGTTATGCTGCAAAATCATCTAAGCACCC
>JACCDP011521567.1_pt1 | contig 19018 bp, 20 predicted proteins | sample 7445841 | NCBI WGS metagenome assembly JACCDP01 (sample SAMN15323441, study PRJNA562643) | freshwater metagenome | isolation source: river surface water | place: USA:Blue River Watershed | collected 2017-08-17
CAGCTTGGCCGGGCGCGGCCCTGCCGCCAGCGCGCAGGGCGCGCTGCACATGGCCGCGCAATGCGGCGTGCCGGCCAGCCCCATCAGCGTGGCCGATGTGATCAGCGCGATATCAAGAGACATCAGCGGCCCCGATCACGATCGGCGTCAGATGATCTTGGAGAAACGCTCGCGGCTGGCATCGGCCTGCAGGTAGCGATCGAACACCAGCGCGACGGCGCGAACGAAATACCAGCCCAGCGGCGTGACCTGGATCGCATCCGGCTCCAGCTCGACCAGGCCCTGGTCGACCAGCAGCTTCAGCCGCGCCAGCTCCGGCGCGAAATAGCTGGGCACATCGACGAGGTAGGACGCCGCGATGGACTCGTACTCCACGCGCCCCTGGCACATCAGCGCCATGATGACGGCACGGCGCACGAGGTCGTCGCGCGTGAGCGCCAGGCCGCGCTGCACGGGCAGCTGGCGCTGGCGCAGCGCGTCCTCGTATTCGTCCATCGTCTTGGCGTTCTGCGCGTAGGTGGCGCCCACGCGGCTGATCGCCGACACGCCCAGCCCGACGAGATCGCAGTCCGGCTGCGTGGAATAGCCCTGAAAGCCACGGTGCAGCAGGCCCTGGCGCTTGGCCACCGCGAGCGGGTCGTCAGGCAGTGCGAAGTGATCCATGCCGATGTAGGCGTAGCCCTCGCCCAGCAGCGAGCTGATCGCGCCCGACAGCATGGTGAGCTTGTCGCCGGCCGGCGGCAGCAGCTCGGCCACGATGCGCCGCTGCGGCTTGAAGCGCTGCGGCAGGTGCGCGTAGGCATACATGGCGATGCGGTCGGGCCGCAACTCGGCCACTTGCGCGATCGTGCGGGCGAAGCTCTCGGGCGTCTGCAGCGGCAGGCCGTAGATCAGGTCGACGTTGGTGGACGAGAAGCCCAGTTCCCGCGCGTCCTTCATCAGCGCGGCCACCTGCTCGATCGGCTGCACGCGGTGCACGGCCTTCTGCACGGCCGCGTCGAAATCCTGCACACCGAAGGACAGGCGGTTGAAGCCCAGCACGCGCAGGTGGGCCAGCCGTTGCCGATCGACGGTGCGCGGGTCCACCTCGATGGACACCTCGGCGCCGGGCAGCAGCTTGAAGCGGCGGCGCAAGCCATCCATCAAGGCGCTCAGCTCGTCGTCGGACAGGAAGGTCGGCGAGCCGCCTCCCAGGTGCAGCTGCGACACCGGTGCCATACCGCCGGATTCGGCGCCCAGCGCCTCGGCGACGAGGTCCATCTCCACCTCCAGCGCCGCCAGATACGGCGCGGCGCGCTCGTGGTGCTTGGTGATGATCTTGTTGCAGGCGCAGTAGTAGCAGAGCTGCTCGCAGAACGGGATGTGCACGTACACCGACAACGGCTGGGCCGTGCCGCGCTGGTGCAGCGCCTGCAGGTGCTGGGTGCCCTGGTGCGCTTCGACGAAGCGGTCGGCGGTCGGATACGAGGTGTAGCGCGGCCCGGCCACGTCGTGGCGACGCAGCAGGTCGGCAAGCTCGAGCTCGTGGGGGCGTTCGGTTACAGCAGTCATGACCGGCACTTTGCCCAGCCCCACGCGGACCGGCCTTGATCGGCATCAAGCCCGCTGCGCGCCACCCGGCCAAGAATGCAAACCAGTTGATCCAACCCAAAAACGCCATGCCGACGACCTTGCCGACCGTCTCCCGCATGTCGCACTCCCCAGACATGCCGACGCCCACTTCCGACGCCATCGAGCCGCTCAAGGTCGCCTGTGCCAGCTGCAACCTGCGTGAACTCTGCCTGCCCGTGGGCCTGAACGCCAGCGAGCTCAGCAAGCTCGACGATCTCGTCGCCAAGCGGCGCTCCGTGTCGCGGGGTGACCACCTGTTCCGCAACGGCGAGCGCTTCGAGTCGCTCTACGCCGTGCGCACCGGGTTCTTCAAGACGTGCGTCAACAGCGAAGATGGCCGCGACCAGGTCACCGGTTTTCAGATGGCGGGCGAGCTGCTCGGCCTGGACGGCATCAGCAGCGACCACCACCACTGCGACGCCGTCGCGCTGGAGGACTCGTCGGTCTGCGTCATCCAATACGCCCAGCTGGAGGAGTTGTCGCGCGAGTTCACCGTGCTGCAGCACTCCTTTCACAAGATCATGAGCCGCGAGATCGTGCGCGACCACGGCGTGATGCTGCTGCTGGGCAATATGCGCGCCGAGGAACGGCTCGCCGCCTTCCTGCTGAACCTGACGCAACGTCTGCAGGCCCGCGGGTTCTCCGCGTCCAGCCTCGTGCTGCGCATGACGCGCGAGGAAATCGGCAGCTACCTGGGCCTCAAGCTGGAGACGGTCAGCCGCACCTTCTCCAAGTTCCAGGAAGACGGCCTCATGGAAGTCAAGCAGCGCCAGTTGCGCATCCTCGACCAAGCCGGCCTGCAGGCGCTGGTGAACAACAGCCGGTGCTGACTTGAAGCCCCTCGCCCAGTCGCGCCGCGCTGAACGCGGGCGCCTCTGGTCGGTCCCCCGAGGGGACGGCGATGCTTGCGGCATCGAGCCGCAAGCACATCGCCTGAGCGGGCCGGCTTGGGGCGGCCCGGCGCTCGGCCCGAAGACAAAAAAAAGGCCCCGCGGGGGCACGCGGGGCCGGGGAGATCAGGGACGGTGGGGATCAGCCGACCTTGATCTCGTTGCGCACTTCCTTCACGCCGGGCACGGCTTGCACGAGCTTGATGGCCTTTTGAGCCAGCTCGGCGCTGGGCGCCATGCCCTTCACGACCACGACGCCGGCAGCTGCGCTGCTGACGGTCAGCGGCAGGGCCTGCAGGTCCTTGTCCTGCTGCAGCGCCGCAGCGGCCTGGCTGGCGATGGCCGCATCGCCGGGCTGCGCCTGAGCGATCTGGTCTGCCGGCGCAGGAGCGGTGGCCGGCGCCATGTCGGCGGCGAAGGAAGCGCTAACGGCCGTGGCCGTCAGGGCGGCGGACAGCAGACGGACCAAGGTGGATGCTTGTTGCATGCAGATCTCCTGAGGATGCTGAGTCAAAGAAACGCGATGCCCGAGGGCACCACGACCTCCTCAGCGCAAAGGCTGTGCCAGGTCTTGATTTCCTTTTGAAATCAGCCACTTGCCCGTCGTCGACGGCCGATCCGGCGATGCCGGCACCCGCCGCAGCACCGGTTCTGTCGCCAGGCGGCGACAGCTCTGGCGGCAACGCCGCTAAGTGCTTGATTCGTCGGGCCGCTTCGTGTCGCTGAAATCCGACGCGGTCGCCAGGGGATCGGTGCGGTAACGCTGCGGGTCCAGCCCGTGCTTCTGCATGAGGCGGTAGAACTCGGTGCGGTTGCGGTCGGCCAGCCGGGCCGCCTCCGCCACATGCCCCGAGGTCAGCGTGAGCAACTGGTTCAGGTAGTCGCGCTCGAAGCGCTGCTTGGCATGCTGGTAGCTGAGCACGTCGGCCGCAGGCATCTGCAGCGCTCGCTGCACCTGGGCCAACGGCACCAGCGTGCCGGTCGCCAGCACGCACACCTGCTCGACGACGTTGTAGAGCTGGCGCACATTGCCGGGCCACGGCGCCGTCACCAGCGCTTCCAGCGCCTCGGGGGCGAAGCCCTTCACCGGCTTGCGATGCCGCTCGGCCAGCAGCTGCAGGAAATGCTGCGCCAGCAACGCCACATCCTCGCGGCGCTCCGACAGCGGCGGCAGCCGCAGCTTCACGACGTTCAGGCGGTAGAACAGGTCCGGGCGGAACTGCCCTTCCGCCATCGCGAGCTCCAGGTCGCGGTGGGTGGCGGACAGCACGCGCACGTCCACGGCCACCGGCTCGTTGCTGCCCACCGGCCGCACCACACGCTCCTGCAGCACCCGCAGCAGCTTGACCTGCAGCGACGGCGGCATGTCGCCGATCTCGTCGAGAAACACCGTGCCGCCATGCGCGGCCGGGATCAGCCCCTGCCGGTGCCCCTGCGCGCCGGTGAACGCCCCCTTCACATGACCGAACAGTTCGGACTCCAGCAGCGCCTCGGGGATGGCTGCGCAGTTCACCGCCACGAACGGCCGCGCCGCGCGCGGGCTGGCGTTGTGCAGCGCGCGGGCCAGCAGCTCCTTGCCCGTGCCGCTGTCGCCGCTGATTAGCACGCTGGCGTCGGTGCCCGCCACGAGGCGGGCCTCGGCCAGCACCTCGGCCATGCGCGGGCTGCGGCTGACGATCTCGCGGCGCCAGGCGCCGTCGCCGTCGAAGCGCGCCGGACCTGGCGCGTTCACCATCAGCGCACGGTGGATCTTGGCCATGAGCTCCTGGCCGTCGAAGGGCTTGGTCAGGTAGGCATGGGCGCCGCGCGCCGTGGCCTCCACCGCGTCCGGGATGCTGCCGTGTGCCGTCAGCAGGATGACCGGCAGCGAGGGATGGCGCGCGCGCACCTCGTCGAACAGCGCCATGCCGTCCAGCCCGGGCAGGCGCACATCGGTGATGAGCAGAGACGGCAGCTTCACCGCGAGGTGGGCCAGCGCGGCCTCGGCGCTGGCGACGGCCTGCACCGTGTGACCGGCGGCGGTCAGCCGCATGGTCATCAGGCGCAACAGGTCGGCGTCGTCGTCGACGACTAGGATGGAGGCAGAAGGCGTCATGCGAGGACTCCTGTGATTTGCGGGGCGAGCGCCGGGCCGCTCCCAAGCCGACCCGCTCGGGCGATGGGCTTGCCGGTCGATCCGGCAAGCATCGCCGTCCCCTCGGGGGACCGGCCAAGGTACTCCTTGGACGAGGGGCTCATCGTTTCACGGGCAGGGTCTGCTCGATGGCCTTCAGCGCCTCGAGTTTTTCATTGAGCTGCTCGTTGCGGCGCTGGCTGTCACGCAGTTGCTGCGTCAGCTTGTCGACGCTGTCCTGCAGCCGCCGCAGCTCGGCAAGCCGTGCGGCGCTCAGCATGGCCACGGCCTTCAGCGGCTCGGCGGGCGCCTCCGGCGCGGCCGCCAGCGCGTCCAGCTGCGCGGCGGCCTGGGCCTGCTCGGCACCGGTGCGCCCCTGCGCCAGCGCAAGCGTCTTGCGCAGTTCGTCGGCATAGGCCAGCACGGCCTTGAGGGACTCGGCCTCGGGCGGCGCCGCGGGCTCCGCACAGACCACCGGCGGCGGCGCAGGGGGTGGTACGGGCACCGGCGCCTGGCAGGCGGCCAGCGACAACAGGCCGATCAGCGCAAACAGACCAAGCGGGGGGATCTGTCGTCGTTCAGGTCGCATGGGGAATCTCGATTCGGAAATGGGCGCCGCGCTCGCGAGGCAGCAGCTGGCAGCGGCCGCCATGGGCCTGCACGATCTCGCGCACGATGGACAGGCCGATGCCGCTGCCCCGGCGCGCACCCGGCGCCTGGTTGCGACCCTGGAAGAACGGGTCGAAGACGCGCGCCACGTCCTCTGGCGCCACGCCGGGGCCGCTGTCCACGCAGTCGAAGCAGGTCTGGCGTTCGTCCTGCCGCACCGACAGCGTCACCGTGCCGCCCGGCGGGCTGAAGCGCACGGCATTGACGAGCAGGTTGGCCAGCACGATGGCTAGCTTCTCGTCGTCGACCGCCGCCATGCAGGGCTGGGCGTCCACCTGCACGGTGAGCCCGCGTGCCTGCCACAGCAGCCGCTGCTCGTCCACGACGCGGGCCAGCAGTGCCGGCAGGTCGGTCGGCTTGCGCTGCAACTGATGTGCGTCGGACGCCAGCGTCTGGTAGCGCAGCAGGTCTTCGATCTGGCGCTGCAGCGCCACGCTGTTGTCGCCCAGGATGCGCACAATCTCGGTCTGGTCGGGCGTCAGCGGGCCGGCCACACGGTCGCGCAGCAGCGCGGCGCCTTCGCGGATGGAGGCCATGGGCGTCTTCAGCTCATGCGAGATGTGGCGCACGAAGCGGGTCTTGTCGTCCTCCAGCGTCGCCAGCCGCTGGCGCAACCATTCCAGCTGCCGACCGAGGCGCCGCAGGTCGGCCGGGCCGCCGACGGCGATGGTGCCGTCCAGCCGGTTGTCACCCATGCGGCCGATCGCGGCCTCCAGCTGTGCCAGCGGCCGCAGCAGCCAGTGGCCGAATCCCACGGCCAGCAGCAGGGCCAGCCCGATCGCCCCCAGCACCTGCACGGAGATCAGCCGCCGCTGCTGCTCCAGCTCGGCGAGCACGGCATCGGAGCGCCGGTCCATGGCCTGCTGGCTGCGCTCGGCGAGCAGTTCGTTGAGCCGGTGCAGCCGCGCGAACGCCGGGCTCAGCCGCTTGAGCAGCGCCGGGCGGGCGCGCTGCGGGCCAGGGTCTTGCAGCGCCTCCCACGCCGCCTGGGCCTGCTGCGCCCATTCGGCGAACAGCTCGCGCGACGCCGTATCGGCCATCAAGGGCGCCAGCGCCCGCTGCGTGTCCTTCGCATCGGCCCAGGCGGCGGCGTAGCGGTCGCGCAGCTCGGCGTCGTCCAGCACCAGGAACTGGCGCGCGCTGCGCTCCATGGCCACCGTGCGCTCGGCGAGCCGTTGCACATCGGCGGTCAGGCCGGCGGCGTCCTGCGAGGCCTGGCGGCCCTGCAGCGCCACGTGTTCCAGCGCCAGCATCGCCTGCGCCGCGGCGCCGCCCAGCACTGCCGTGATCAGCAGAAAGGCCGCCAGCAGGCATTGGTGGAACGACAGGCCCCGCAGGCGCTGCCGCGCGGCGCCAGCTGGCCGCACGGGCTCGGCGGCATCGACGGCCTCCAGCGGCGCGGTGGGGGGAGCAAGAACCTCGATAGACATGGGCGAGCGATGCGCCCGCAGCGGCACGCGCCTCGCATGCTAGGCCGGGCAACCGGCGTGGCGCTGTCGGACAAAGCCGGCTTTGCATCACGATGCAACGGCCCTGTGGCGAACGCAAAACCATGCATGCTGCAGCGCACAAGCGCGCGGGTAGGATGGCCCGCATGCGTCCCCAAGTTCTCATCATCGGCTGCGGCTTCGGCGGGCTGGAGGCGGCGCGAGCGCTGCGCACCGCCGACGTCGACATCACGGTGGTCGACAAGACCAACCACCACCTGTTCCAGCCCCTGCTCTACCAGGTCGCCACGGCCGGGCTGTCGGCACCGTCGATCGCAGCGCCCATCCGGCATCTGTTCCGGCGCCAGCGCAACGTGACGACGCTGCTGGGCGAAGTGGTGGCCATCGCCCCCACGGAACGCACCGTGACGCTGAAGGACGGGGCCCGGCTGCACTGGGACCACCTCATCGTCGCGGCGGGTGCCACGCACAGCTATTTAGGCCGCGACGACTGGGCCGCGCACGCGCCCGGGCTCAAGACGCTGTCGGACGCGTTCGAGATCCGTCGCCGCGTGCTGATGGCCTTCGAAGCCGCCGAGCGCGAGGAAGACCCGGTGCGCCGCGCGGCGCTGCTGCAGTTCGTCGTCGTGGGCGGCGGGCCCACGGGCGTGGAGCTGGCGGGCACCTTCGCCGAGATTGCGCGGCACACGCTGCCGGGAGAATTCCGCCGCATCGACCCGCGCCAGGCCCGCGTGCTGCTCGTGGAAGGCAGCCCGCGCGTGCTGCAGGCCATGCCCGAGCCCCTGAGCGAACGCGCCCGCGAGCAACTGACCGCGCTGGGGGTGGAAGTGCGGCTGGCTGCCCGCGTGACCGGCATCGACGCCGAAGGGCTGGACATCACGACGGCCGCCGGCGCCGAGCGGCTGCACAGCCGCTGCATCGTCTGGGCCGCCGGCGTGGCCGCATCGCCGCTGGGGCGGGTGCTGGCCGACGCCACCGGCTGCACACTGGACCGCGCGGGCCGCGTCGTCGTGGAGGCCGACCTCAGCCTGCCCGGCCACCCGGCCATCCAGGTCATCGGGGACCTCGCCTCGGCGCACAGCCATGCGCCGGGCCGCCCTCCGCAGCCGGTGCCCGGGGTGTCGCCCGGCGCCAAGCAGATGGGCCGCTGCGCCGCGGCCAACCTGCTGCGCCGCCTGCGCAACCAGGCCACCACACCCTTCCGCTACCGCGACTACGGCAACCTCGCCACCATCGGCCGCAACAGCGCCGTCGTGGACCTGGACACGCCGGCCGGCGCGTGGCGCTTCTCAGGCTACCCGGCCTGGCTGTTCTGGCTCTTCGCCCACGTCTACTTCCTGATCGGCTTCCGCAACCGCTTCGTCGTGCTGATCGACTGGGCGTGGGCCTACTGGACCCACGACCGCCATGCGCGCGTGGTGGCCGGCAGCGGCCTCAGCGCGGCCAGCCCGGAGAACGGCGCTCAGGCCTGACGTCGTCGGCCGGCAGGTTCACCAGCAGCAGCGCGAGGCTCGCCCCCAGCGCGATGACGCCCCAGAAGATCAGGAAGCTGACGGTGTAAACCGCCCGGGCTGACAACTCCACCTGCGAGCCGCCGAACCAGCGCAGCTCGCCGGGGTCGACCACGGCGAACACCAGCGCCTCCAGCACGCCTGCCGCCAGGAAGGACGACCAGACCACCGCCATCGCAAAGCGTGCGACGCGCGAGGGGCCGGGCGCGCCTGTCACGGCTTGGCTCCCGGGGCGCCGGTGGCGGCATGGTTGCGCCCCACCATGGCCGGCAAATCACCGGACTTGGCCCGCAGGTCGGCCGCGTCGACGTCGTCGGCCGCATGCTGGGCGCTGACGCGCAGATCCAGCGGCGGATCGGGATGGCGGATGGCCAGCGCCAGCGTGACGAAACTGGCCACGACGACGGCGGCGGGGCCGCCGACCACCAGCCAGACCATGGGTTCGCGCCAGGCGGGCGCCGGTGCGGGAGTGGTCGATGCAACGGTCATGTGTGTCTCCTGTGTTTCAGCGCGGCAGCACGAAGGTGGATTTCTCGACGACCGTCTCGTCACCACCGTCGCCTTCGCGGCGGATATGCCAGTGCATGGGGTGCGCACCGGGCTTGAGTTGCTGGGCCGCCTCGGGCGGCACGCGCAGCGCCACCGCCACCCAGCGCGCCTCGGTCGGCGCCAGTTCGACCGACGTGGCCTGGCTCAGCTTCAGCCCGGGCAGGCCCTCGGCCTCGATGCGGTAGTGCTGCGTGGCCTCGGTCGCATTCATCACCTGCAGGCGGTAGACGTTCTCGATCCAGCCGTCCTCGACGAGGCGCGCCAGCGAGGCGCGGTCACGCACGACGTTCACGCGGAAGCTGTGCCGCGACGCGACGCTCCACAGCAGCGCCCCGCAGATCGCCAGCAGCACGACGCTATAGACCAGCACGCGCGGCCGCAGCACGCGGCGCCAGCGCTGGGCGCGGGTCAGCCGCTGCTCCAGCCCGTTCTCGGTGTCATAGCGGATCAGCCCGTGGGGCGTGCCCATCTTGTCCATGACACCGTTGCAGACGTCGATGCAGGCCGCACAGCCGATGCATTCGTACTGCAGGCCGTTGCGGATGTCGATGCCCGTCGGGCAGACCTGCACGCACAGCCCGCAGTCGATGCAGTCGCCGACCTCGGCACTGCGCTCGCTCGGGTCCCGGCCTTTCTTGCGCAGGGCGTTGTTGCCACGCGGCTCGCCGCGCGCAGGGTCGTAGCTGACGATCAGCGTGTCGCGGTCGAACATCGCGCTCTGGAAGCGCGCGTACGGGCACATGTACTTGCAGACCTGCTCGCGCATGTAGCCGGCGTTGCCGTAGATGGCGAAGCCGTAGAACAGCACCCAGAAGCTCTCCCACGGCCCGAGGCCCAGCGCCAGCACCTCGCGGCCCAGCGTGTGGATGGGCGTGAAGTAGCCGACGAAGGTGAAGCCGGTCCACAGGCCCAGCGCGATCCACACGAACTGCTTGCCGGACTTGCGCCAGAGCTTGTTGAAGTCCCACGGCCCCTTGTCCAGCCGCAGCCGCGCGTTGCGGTCGCCCTCGAACCAGTGTTCGATGCGCATGTAGATCTCGGTGTAGACCGTCTGCGGGCACGCATAACCACACCACAAGCGCCCGGCCACCGCAGTGAACAGGAACAGGCCGAACGCCGAGATCATGAGCAGGGCCGTGAGATACACGAAGTCCTGCGGATACAGCACCAGGCCGAAGACGTAGAAACGCCGCGCCTCCAGATCGAAGAGCACGGCCTGCCGCTCACCCCAGCTCAGCCAGGGCAAGCCATAGAAGACCAGCTGGGTGAGGGCCACGAAGGCCCAGCGCCAGCGGGCGTAGAACCCGTCCACCGCCCGGGGGTGGATCTTGTCTTCCGAGCGGTAGAGGCGGATGACCTGGGTGGCATCGCCACCCGGCCCTGGTACTGCAGGGGATGCCATGGATCAGGGGTTGCTAGCCACGCCCTGCGACTGCGACAGGCTCCACACATACGTCGCGAGCACACGAATCTGCTCGGGCGTCAGGCGTTCACCGTGTGCCGGCATGACGTTGTGCTTGCCGTTGTTGACCATGGCCATGATGGCCTGCTCACCCCAGCCGTGCAACCAGATCTTGTCAGCCAGGTTGGGCGCCCCGAGCGCTTGCGTGCCGGCGCCGTTGCTGCCGTGGCAGGCCGCGCAGGCCGTGAACTTGGGCTTGCCGAGTTGGGCGTAGACCTCGTTGTGCGGGCTGCCCGACAGCGACAGCACGTAGTGGGCCACGTTGCGCACGTCGTCACTGGTGCCCACCGCCGGTGCCATGACGGGCATGTTGCCCTCGCGGCCCTTGGTGATGGTCTCGGTGATGGTCTCGATGCTGCCGCCCCACAGCCAGTCGTTGTCGGTCAGGTTGGGGAAGCCCTTGGAGCCCTTCGCGTCTGCGCCGTGGCACTGCGCGCAGTTGTTGGCGAAGAGCCGCTCACCGATCGCATGGGCCTTGGGGTCCTTGGCCAGTTGCTCGGGCGTCATGCTGGCGAAGCCGGCATAGACAGGCGCCATGGCGGTGCGCGTCTGCGCCACGTCGGCCGCATGCTCGCCCAGGCTCGTCCAGCCCAGCTTGCCCGCCGAACTGCCCAGTCCGGGATACAGCGCCAGGTAGGCGCCGGCGAACACGATGGTCAGCACGAACAGGCCCATCCACCACAGCGGCAGCGGGTTGTTCAGTTCGCGCAGGTCTTCGTCCCAGACGTGACCCGTGGTGTTGTCGGCTGCGGACGGCTGACGGCGGCTGGCGATGACCAGCAGCACGACGCAGGCCACCAGGCCCAGCACCGTGGCGGCGGCCACGAAGACCGACCAGCCGGAGCTGAAGAAGTCGCTCATTGCTCGCCTCCTTCAAAAGGGAGTGCAGCAGCGGCTTCGAAGCGGCCTCGCCAGGCCCAGACGACGATGCCCACGAAAACGGCCAGCGACACGATGGTCACGGCGATGCGGAGTTCGTTGATGCCCATGATGCGGGCTCCTTCACTTGTTCGCGGTGCCAAGCACCTGCAGATAGGCCACCAGCGCGTCGAGCTCGGTCTTGCCGGCGACGTCTTGCGTGGAGGCCTTCACCTCTTCCTCGGTGTAGGGCACGCCCAGCGTGCGCATCGCCGAGAGCCGGGCCGGCATGCCGGCGGCGTCCACCGGCGCGCTGACCAGCCACGGGTAGGCGGGCATGTTGGACTCGGGCACCACGTCACGCGGGTTGTTCAGGTGGATGCGGTGCCAGTCGTCGCTGTACTTGCCGCCCACACGGTGCAGGTCCGGGCCGGTGCGCTTGCTGCCCCACTGGAACGGGTGGTCGTAGACGAACTCGCCCGCCGTGGAGTACTTGCCGTAACGCAGCGTCTCGGCGGCCAGCGGCCGGATCATCTGCGAGTGGCAGTTGTAGCAACCCTCACGCAGATAGATGTCGCGGCCCGCCAGCTGCAGCGCGGTGTAGGGCTTCAGGCCAGGCGCGGCCTGGGTGGTGGAACGCTGGAAGAACAGCGGCACGATCTCGACGATGCCGCCGACCAGCACGGTCAGCAGAACCAGCACGATCATCAGCAGGTTGCTGGTCTCGATGCGCTGGTGGCCTGTCACGGCTCGGGTATCGGTACTCATGAATTCTCCTCAGGCGTGGGCCAGCGCGGGGGCGGGGATGCGCACGGGCGTGGCGCTGCCTGCCTGCACGGTCTTGATGACGTTCCAGCTCATGATCCCCATGCCGGCGAGGTCGAGCAGCCCGCCGCCCAGGCGGATCACGTAGAACGGCCAAGTCGCCTTGACGCTCTCGACGAAGGTGTAGACCAGCGTGCCGTCCGGGTTGACCGCGCGCCACATCAGGCCCTGCATGACACCGGCGATCCACATCGCGGCGATGTAGAGCACGATGCCCAGCGTCGCAACCCAGAAGTGCAGCTCGATGGCACGCTTGGAATACATCTGTGTGCGGCCGAACATGCGCGGGATCAGGTGATACAGGCAGCCCATGGACACCAGGCCCACCCAGCCGAGCGCACCGCTGTGCACGTGGCCCACCGTCCAGTCGGTGTAGTGGGACAGCGAGTTCACCGTCTTGATCGACATCATCGGGCCCTCGAAGGTCGACATGCCGTAGAACGACAGCGACACGATGAGGAACTTCAGGATGGGGTCGTCACGCAGCTTGTGCCAGGCGCCCGACAGCGTCATGACGCCATTGATCATGCCGCCCCAGCTCGGCGCCAGCAGCACGAGGCTGAAGATCATGCCGATGCTCTGCGCCCAGTCGGGCAGCGCGGTGTAGTGCAGGTGGTGCGGGCCCGCCCACATGTACGTGAAGATCAGCGCCCAGAAGTGGACGATGGACAGCCGGTAGCTGTAGACCGGGCGCTCCGCCTGCTTGGGGATGTAGTAGTACATCATCCCCAGGAAGCCGGCCGTCAGGAAGAAGCCGACGGCGTTGTGGCCGTACCACCACTGCACCATCGCGTCCTGCACGCCAGCGTAGGCGGAGTAGCTCTTGGTGAGGCTGACCGGGATCTCGGCGCTGTTGACGATGTGCAGCAGCGCGACGGCGATGATGAACGCACCGAAGAACCAGTTGGCCACGTAGATGTGCCGGATCTTGCGCGTGCCGACCGTGCCGAAGAACACGACGGCGTAGGCGACCCAGACGACGGCGATCAGGATGTCGATCGGCCATTCGAGCTCGGCGTATTCCTTGCCGGTCGTGAAGCCCATCGGCAGCGACAGCGCCGCCAGCAGGATGACCAGTTGCCAGCCCCAGAACGTGAACCAGGCCAGTTTCGGCAGGAACAGGCGCGTCTGCCCGGTGCGCTGCACGACGTGGTAGCTCGTCGCGAACAGCGTGCAGCCGCCGAAGGCGAAGATCACCGCGTTGGTGTGCAGCGGCCGCAAGCGGCCATAACTCAACCATGGGATGCCGAGATTCAGCTCCGGCCAGGCCAGCTGGGCGGCGATGAACACCCCCACCAGCATGCCGACCACCCCCCACAGGACCGCAGCCAGCGCGAATGCGCGTACCGGTCCGTCCTCGTATGTCATCCCGGATGCCACCGGGACTGTTTCGTTCGCCATCGCGACTCCTTCAGTCTGATGAAAACGATTCTTCTCGGGAAGGGGCCTAGGTGCCTTGATCCTCGTCAACCAGGATGCGGCCGGCCTCCTCGTCCAGGCCTTCGAGCTGCCCGGCGTTCACCGCCCAGCCGAACACCGCGACGATGAGCAGCACCAGCACCACCGAGAAGGGAATGAGCAGATACAGGATGTCCATGGGCCTCAGCCTCGATGCAGGCGCTGCGCGTTGAGCACGACGAACAGCGAGCTGCTGGCCATGCCGATGCCGGCAGCCAGCGGCGGCAGCCAGCCGGCCAAGGCGAGCGGCACGCAGGCCAGGTTGTAGAGCGCCGCCCAGGCCAGGTTTTGCCGCAGCACGCGGCGGGTCTTGTGCGCCAGTGCCAGGGCTTGCGGCACGGCCATCAGGCGGTTGGAGACGAGCAGCGCATCTGCGGCGCTGCGCGCCAGCATGGCCCCCTGCCCCATCGCGATTCGCACATCGGCCGCCGCCAGGACCGGCGCGTCGTTGATGCCGTCGCCCACCATCAGCACGCGCTCGCCATCGGCCTGCCACTCCTGCACGGCCGCCAGCTTGGACGCCGGCGTGGCGCCACCGCACCAGTGCGCGATGTCCAGCGCGGCCGCCATGCGCGCGACGGCGTCCGGCTGGTCGCCCGACAGCAGCCGCACCCGCAGGCCCTGGGCTCGCAGCGCCGCCACCGCCTCGGCGGCATCGGGGCGCGGGGCCTCGGCCAGATCTAGCCACAGCAGCTCGTGTTCGTCACCGAAGGCCAGCCGCGCGGCCGGGTCCGGCGCGTCGCTCACCCAACCGGGCGCGCCGAGCCGCCATTGCCGCCCCTGCGCATCGCGCGCCTGCACACCGTGGCCGGCCACCTCGCGCACGTCGGCCCAGCCCTCGCCGCTGCGGCCATCGGCCAAGGCCTGCGCATGCGGGTGCCGCGACAACGCCGCCAGGCTGCGCGCCCGCTCCAGCAGCGCCTGCGCATCTGCGCTGGCGTTGCCGGCCCACCAGCGTCGCAGCATCAGCCGCTCTTCGCTGAGCGTGCCGGTCTTGTCGAAGACCACCGTGTCCACCGCGCAAAGGCGGTCCAGCGCCGACAGGTCGGCGAGCAGCAGCCCGCGCCGCGCCAGCGTACCGCTGGCGGTCAGCCACGCCGCCGGCGCGGCCAGCGTCAACGCGCAGGGGCAGGTGACGATCAACACCGCCACCGCCACCGCGACGGCCCGCGATGGGTCCACCCACCACCAGCCCACGCCGGCGGCCACCGCCAGCAGCAGCACCACCGCCGTGAAGCCGGCGGCCACGCGGTCGAGCACGCCGTGGGCAAAAGGCCGCTGGCTCTGCGCCTGCTGCATGAGCCGCACGATGCCCTGCGCCGTCGTGTCGGCACCGACGCGCTGCACGGCGACGACGAAACTGCCGTCCACGCTCAGGCTGCCGGCCACCACACCGTCTCCCACCGCCTTGGCGACCGGCGCCGATTCACCGGTCAGCAAGGCCTCGTTGACCCAGCCCTGACCGGCCAGCACACGGCCGTCCGCCGCGAAGGCCTCGCCGGCAGCGACCCGGATGCGGTCGCCCACATGCAGCGCTTCGGGCGCCACGCGCTCGCTGCTGCCATCATCGCGCAGGCGCTCGCACGCCGTGGGCAGCGAACCCGCCACCGCCTCCAGCGCGTCTGCCGCCCGGTGGCGAGCACCGAGCTCGAACCAGCGGGCCAGCAACAGCAGCGCGACGAACATCGTCAGCGAATCGAAATAGACCTCATGGCCCAGCAGCCCGGTGGGATCGAACAGCGCACCGGTGCTGGCGACAAAGGTCACCGCAATGCCCAACGCCACGGGCACGTCCATGCCCAGGCGCCGCGCGCGCAACTGCGTCCACGCGCCGCGAAAGAACGGGCCGGCCGAGAACACCATCACTGGCAGCGTCAGCACCCAGCAGCCCCAGCGCAGCAGGCGGTCGAGGTCCGGCGCGAGTTCACCCGCCGTCGCGACGTAGGCTGGCGTTGCCAGCATCATGACCTGCATCATCAGGAAGCCCGCCACGAACACGCGCCACAGCGCCTGGCGGCGCTCCTGACGGCGCAGTTCGCGGGCGGGGGCGGCGACGTCAGGGGTTGCGCGGTAGCCGATGGCTTCCAGGGCCGCGAGCACGTCGGCCAGCGGCAGCCGCGACGGCCGCCAGCGCAGTGCCAGCCGGGCCGACGCCGCATTGACGCTGGCCGTGACGACGCCCGGCAGCTTCGCGAGCGCCGACTCGATCAGCCCGGAGCAGGCGGCGCAATGCATGCCGGCCACCTGGAACTGAGACAACGCGGCACCGTCCGGGCCGTCGGGCCAGGTGGTGAAAGGGGCGAGAGCCTGCGCGTCGGCTTCCGCCGCGTGCAAGCCTTGAGGAAGAGCGCTCACGCCGCGAATCTAGGCCAAGCGGGTCAGGCACCCCGTGATCTGCGTCAAGCCGTTCGCATTCACCCGCTGCCCACCCTGCGCGACACGCAGGAATGCGTCTTGCATCACCGTGGGTCTCCTCTCAGCACTTCAGGAGGCCTGGCCATGTCGGATCTATCGGAAGCCGTCGGCACGTCGGACACGACGTTCTCCCATGTGAAGCCAGGCGACACGCCCTGGCGCAGCGACGGGCTCAGGGACTTCTTCCTCTACCGCGACCTCGGTGTCGCCGAGGCGACCGGCGGGCGCGTCATCGCGCACCTCGTCAAGGCGAACATGGCCCCTGAACGGGGCACGGGCTGGCACCGGCATGAGGCGCAATTCCAGATCGTGCTGATGACCAAGGGCTGGGCCAAGTTCATGTACGGCGACCAGGAGACGCTGGTACAGGCCGGCGACTGCGTGCATCAGCGACCCGGCATCGTGCACTACCTGTTCGACTACTCGCCAGACATGGAGTACCTCGAGATCGTCTCGCCAGCGGACTTCAAGACCGTGGACATGCCGGCGCCCTGCGAGGTTCCCTCGCCGACGCCCTGGGCCTGACGCGTCAGAAGTCCATGTCCAGCTGCTCGATCTCGTCGGGCTCCAGCCGCGCATCGGCCGTCCAGGCCTGCATTTCGGGCATGGCCAGGATGGTGTCGCGGTAGGCCGCGCAGGCCGGCGGCAGCGCCACGTCGTAGGTCTGAAAGCGCGTGGCCACCGGCGCGAACATCGCGTCCGCCGCACCACGGCGTGGGCCGAACAAGAACGGCCCGCCGTACTGCGCCAGGCAGTCGGCCCAGATGTCGACGATGCGCTCGATGTCGGGCCGCGCACCGGCCCAGATCCGGTGCCCCGGAAAACGCCCCTTCAGGTTCATCGGCAGCGCCGAGCGCAGGTTGGCGAAGCCGGAATTCATCTCGCCGCACACGGCCCGCGCATGCGCACGAGCGGTGCGATCGGCGGGCCACAGCCCGGCTTTCGGGAACAGCTCGTTGAGGTACTCGGCGATGGCCAGCGTGTTCCACACCGTGGCGCCCTCGTGCCGCAGGCAGGGCACGCGGATGGATGGCGCCAGCAGCAGCAACTCACGGCGCACCGCCTCGTCGTCGGGCGACACCATGACCTCTTCGAACGCCAGCCCGGCGAAGCGCGCGAGCAGCCAGCCCCGCAACGACCACGACGAGTAGTTCTTGCTACACAGCGTCAGCGTGGCGGGCGCCACGGCGGGCTGGACGGTCTTGGCGGCCCGGCGGCTGGCGGGACGGTTGGGCGTGGCAAGCGGCATGACGCGTCTCCTGTGTGGACTGGCGGACGCAAGCCGCATGCCACGCTGGCGCGCTCCTTGCAGCGCCCGTGCATCGCGAAGGAGACCGCCATGTATCCCGCCTACCAGGCCCACGCCGATCTGCTGTGGCCGCTGCGCGCCGCGACCCGGCTGTCTCTGCCCTTTCTGCAGCACGCGGGTACGCGGCGCGGTTGGGCAGCGGCGCGGCAGATGGCGGCGGCCGGGCAGGTGTTCGAGCTCGCGCAGGTCACGCACACGCGGCCGCCCTGGCGCATCGAGCGGGTCGCCAGCGGTGGCGAGTCCTGGCCGGTCGTCGAAGAGGTCGTGTCGGCCACGCCTTTCGCCACGCTGCGCCGCTTTCACCGCCTCGGCGCCCCGCCCTCGCCCAAGGTGCTGGTCGTCGCGCCGATGTCCGGCCATTTCGCCACGCTGTTGCGCGACACCGTGCGCACACTGGCCCAGGACCATGACGTGCACGTCACCGACTGGCACAACGTGCGCGACGTGCCATTGGCCGCCGGCCGCTTCGGCCTGGACGAATACACCCAGCACGTCATCGACTTCCTCGCCGCGCTGGGCCCCGGCGCCCATGTGGTGGCGGTCTGCCAGCCCTGCGTCAGCGCGCTGGCAGCGGTGGCGCTGATGGCCGAAGACGACCACCCCTCCACACCCGCCAGCCTGACGCTGATGGCGGGCCCGATCGACTGTCGCGTCAGCCCGACCGAGGTCAACCGGCTCGCCACCAGCCGGCCCATCGCCTGGTTTCGCCGCCACCTGATCAGCCATGTGCCCTGGCAGCACAAGGGCGCTGGGCGACGGGTCTATCCGGGCTTCGTGCAGCTGTCAGCCTTCATGAGCATGAACAAGGACCGGCACACCAATGCCTTCAAGGACTACTACCGCCACCTCGTCACCGACGAGTTCGACCTGGCGGAGGCCACGCGGTTGTTCTATGAGGAATACCTGGCCGTGGCCGACCTGTCCGCCGATTTCTACCTGGAGACGGTGGAGCGTGTGTTCCAGACCTTCGACCTGCCGCGCGGCGCGCTGATGTTCAAGGGCCGCCGCGTGAACCCGGCCGCCATCCGTCGCACCGCGCTGCTGACCATTGAGGGCGAGCGCGACGACATCTGCGCCGTAGGCCAGACACTGGCCGCGCAGGAACTGGCCAGCAGCCTCAAGCTCTACATGCGCACGCACTACATCCAGCCCAACGTGGGCCATTACGGCGTGTTCAGCGGGCGGCGCTGGCAGCACCAGGTCTATCCACTGGTGCGACACGTGATCCAAGTCTCCCAGTGAAAAAGCCGGCAGAGCCGGCTTGCATTCAAGGGCTTTCGGGCCGAGCGCCGGGCCGCTCCCAAGCCGGCCCGCGCTGGCGATGTGCAAGCGGCTCGATGCCGCTTGCATCGCCGTCCCCTCGGGGGACCGACCAGACTCGCCGCGTTCAGCAGGCGAGACTGGGCGAGGGGCGCCTGTTTCAGGCGAAGTTGGCTTCAGCGAATTGCCAGTTGACGAGGTTCGACAGGAAGGTCTCGACGAACTTGGGGCGCAGGTTGCGGTAGTCGATGTAGTAGGCGTGTTCCCACACGTCGACGGTCAGCAGCGCCTTGTCGGCGGTGGTCAGCGGCGTGCCGGCGGCGCCGGTGTTGACGATGTCGACCGTGCCGTCGGCCTTCTTGACCAGCCAGGTCCAGCCCGAGCCGAAGTTGCCGACGGCGCTCTTGACGAAGGCTTCCTTGAAGGCGGCGTAGCTGCCCCACTTGGCGTTGATGGCTGCAGCCAGCGCGCCGGTGGGCTCACCGCCGCCTTGCGGCTTCATGCAGTTCCAGAAGAAGGTGTGGTTCCAGATCTGCGCGGCGTTGTTGTAGATGCCGCCGCTGGAGGTCTTGACGATCTCTTCCAGCGTCTTGCTTTCGAACTCGGTGCCCTTTTGCAGGTTGTTCAGGTTCACCACATA
>JACCDP010428859.1_pt1 | contig 19017 bp, 12 predicted proteins | sample 7445841 | NCBI WGS metagenome assembly JACCDP01 (sample SAMN15323441, study PRJNA562643) | freshwater metagenome | isolation source: river surface water | place: USA:Blue River Watershed | collected 2017-08-17
ACTTTGGTACATTTCTAAATCGCGCGTTACGTGATGCTTTTGTAATCGGATTACGTGATCAGCGAGTGCAACAAAAGTTGTTTTCTATGCGAAACCTTACTTTAGACATTGCAGTCGACACTGCTCAGAGTATGTAGTGTGCGACTAATCAAACTCAGCAAATGCGTCGTCCAGATGCTGGTGTACCCGGTTCAGTGAATTATCAATCGCGAGACGACAAGAAAAATGTTCGTGCATGCTACCGCTGTGGAAATCAAAACCATTTGGCGAATAAGTGTCCTCATATTCACAAAACTTGCTCTACGTGTAAAAAAGATGGACATCTTTCTAGCGTGTGCCGTTCGACTCGCGTCGATAATAAACAGCCTGCCGAACCGAAGAAAAGTTCAAGAAAGAACAAGTCTAAGAAGAAATCTGGTGGTGTGCATTTCAACGACGAACAAAATGAAGAACTGGAATTTAATTCAGACTGGATGTGTTCCGTTTCGTCTGCTGATTCCCGTCGTAGACCCCCTTACATTCAAAGGGTTGACATCAACGGAACGGTGATAGACATGCATATTGATACCGGAAGTCCAGTTTCGCTGCTGCCAGAATCTTCGTGGATAAGTATGGGCAAGCCACGACTTAGTCCATCGCCCTGCAAGCTACGCTCTTATACCGGCAACCAACTGAACATTTTGGGTGAATTTCGAGGCCGTGTTACTATTAATGGCTCTACCCAAGTCATGCCTGTTGTTGTCACCCGTGGTAGTAGCGTGCCGCTGCTGGGCCGTGATTGGCTCGAAATTAGAAGAATTGATTGGCGAACTATCGTGAATTCAATTGATGGTCCTGATCTTCCCGTTCGTCTTCACCCCTATCGTGATCTGTTCAGCCCGGAGCTTGGCCGGATTAACTCAGTGAAAGTGAAACTGCATTTGAAGCCAGCGGCGACTCCAAAATTTTTCCGCCCGAGGCCAGTTCCTTATGCGCTGCACGCCCGAGTGAAAACCGAGCTGGACCGGCTCGAGAGTGACGGTGTATTGAAAAAGACGAATCATAGTGATTGGGCCGCCCCCGTGGTTGTTGTCAACAAACCCGACGGTGGTATTCGAATTTGTGGCGATTACAAAGTCACTATTAACTCTCAGCTTCAGATCGACCAGTATCCACTTCCGCGAGTCGAAGATATTTTTGCTGATCTTCAAGGGAGTAAATTCTTTACCAAGTTGGATCTGTCGCGAGCTTACCTACAGATGGAGTTGGAAGAAGAGTCGCAAAAGTTCACGACGATCAACACCATCCAAGGATTATACAAGTATACGCGTCTACCCTTCGGTGTTGCTTGTGCGCCGGCCGTTTTCCAAAAATTCATGGAGAATTTGCTTCGAGACCTGCCCTTCTGCAGCTGCTACCTCGATGACGTGCTTATTCATGGCGGTGCCAACGAAAAGGAACACTGGGAGCGTGTAAAAATCGTGTTAAAGCGATTTCAAGAAGCAAACATTCGTCTGCATTTCAATAAGTGTTTGTTTGCCGTTAAAGAAGTGGAGCATCTTGGTCACATTCTCGGCCAAGATGGAGTGAAGCCATCAACGAAGAAAGTGAGTGCTGTGTTAAACGCCAGAGAGCCAGAAAACATTACTCAATTACGTTCTTTCCTGGGTCTCGTTACATACTACGGCAAGTTCATTCCAGCCCTTTCATCGGTGGCGCATCCGCTCCACAAATTACTACATAAAGACAGTGCATGGAGGTGGGGAAAACCAGAAAAATTGGCGTGGAATAAGCTGAAAGATTTGCTTGCATCCAGCCGTGTGTTGACTCACTATTCATCGGATCTACCCCTTCGACTAGCCTGCGACGCGTCATCTTTTGGGTTGGGCGCTGTTTTATCTCACCGGATGCCCGACGGAAGTGAACGTCCAGTAGCTTATGCCTCTCGTTCACTCTCTCCATCCGAGAAAAATTACTTTCAGTTGGACAAGGAGGCGCTTGCTATTGTTTTCGGTGTCAAACGGTTCCATCCATATCTTTATGGCCGGAAGTTTACGCTAATCACAGACCATAAGCCATTACTGGCCATTCTTGGTCCTACGTCAGGAGTACCGACTCTGGCAGCTGCCAGAATGCAACGTTGGGCCCTGATTCTCTCTGCTTATTTCTACGATTTGGAGTTTCGTCCGACGGCCGAGCACTCCAATGCTGACGCGTTATCTCGCTGCCCGCTTCCAGACTCGCCGCAACATCAAGAGTATGATTTCTGTTATAGTATGGAATTTCTCTCCGAAGGACCACTTACCTTCCAGGACATTCGGAAAGAGACCGAAAAAGATGTTGTGTTGAAAAGAGTGATTCATCGACTACAAAATGGTTGGAAGCCGGAAGACTCCTGTTCTGAACTTGCTCCATATTCTAAAAAAAGGACGGAGTTGACAATTGAAAGTGGCGCTATATTGTGGGGAAGGCGAGTGATCGTCCCAACGTCTCTTCGCCCGAGAATTCTGCAGCTGCTGCATGCCGAACATAGTGGAATATCTCGCATGAAAAGTGTTGCCCGCAGCTACGTTTGGTGGCCGTGTATCGACGACCATCTGGAACAGTGCGCCAAAGATTGTTCCCGCTGTCAGCAAACCCGAAATCAGCCCGCAAAAGTTGAAGGTGCTACCTGGCCTATTCCTGCCGAGCCATGGCATCGTATTCATGTCGACTTTGCTGGCCCAATCCACGGCAAAACAGTTCTCGTCGTGGTTGATGCTACTACTCGCTGGCCGGAAGTGAAAGTTATGTCGAAAACTACGGCCACTGCAACCATAGAAGTGTTGCGTACAATCTTCAGTGACCGCGGAGTGCCCCGTGTCTTAGTATCCGACAATGGATCACAGTTTTCGTCGAGTGAGTTCAAAAAGTTTATGACTAATAACGGCATTCGACACTTCATGGGCGCCCCGTACCATCCCGCCACCAACGGTCGTGCCGAAAGGATGGTGCAAACTGTTAAAAAGTTCCTGTGGAAGCAAGAAAACCAGCCCGGTAGCCTTCAAGCCAAGCTGGCCCGCTTCCTCCTTGGTTATCGGAATACACCACATCCAGATACCGGACGCTCTCCAGCCTTTCTTCTGACGGGTCGACCTCTTCGCTCCATGCTGGACTTGTTAAAGCCTGACCCGTCTGTCCCTGTTTTGAAAGGCCCCTTGCCTGCTGTCCGATTCGCGGTTGGCCAAACGGTCCTAGCCCGTGATTACAGTGTACATGGTGAAAAGTGGTTGAAGGGTGTCATCACTCAACGACTTGGACATTATTTGTTCCTTCTTAAAGTTGGTGATTATCTCATCAAGCGGCATGTGGATCAAATGCTACCTGCATCGAGTAGCCAATCAAACGAGCCGATGCAACGAGAGGAGGTGCTGTCAAATCCTGTACCCCCTCCTACACCGCAGCCGTTTCCTACTCCGAAGCCGCTTCTCACCCCTGTTCCTGACGCACCGGAAGCTGCTCCCGTTCCGCCTTCATCGGAACCCCTCTACTCTCCTGTTGTTGAGCAGCCCACCGCCGCAGCAGATACAGAAGAAGATGACGACTCAGTACTGCCGGAACAGCCTGAGCCAGCTATCGCTCAGCCCATCGTGGATCCAGTTCCAGCTCCCGCCCCGGCATTGAGACGTTCCAGCCGACCTTCCAATCTACCTAAAGATCTTCAGAAGAATTATGTACTTCCGAAGATGTTAGCTAAGAGGGGAGGAGTGTGATATCCTTTCTGATATATGGCAACTTGTGCCATTCCCCTTTTCTCTCTCTCTTCCCTACCTTTCCTCCCGACTTAACCCGTCGCATGACTTCAGTCTAATTCTATGCTTACTACCGTACTGTACTACTTATTACGCAATAGACTGCCTGCTTGCATTCCATTTACTATCTCGTTCACTTCGCACAGTTACAACAATGCTGATTATTATCATATATGTCTCGACAATTGGACTACAGGTCCCATGATAATCCCCACCCAGCCGGTGGCATTAGTTTGTTCGTTTTGGAGCGTAATAAAGAGATTAAAAGTTAAACGGCACGTTGCATAGATTGAGGCATCTAGCAGTGCCGTAGCAGTAAAAAAAAAGGATTAGTTTAAAACAATATGAACATGAAAACCGTTTTCTTCTTTTGCTGGGTAACATATTTCTAACATTTTTAGATAAAACTCTTATCTATATTATTTATTGTCTTATGGCTCAACCGCTCAACTAATCCTTTACCTTCGCCCAACACAATATTAAACTACCGTATCTTTGTATTAGTTTGTACATTTTGGAGCATCGAGCCTTGTAAATTTTCCTAGAATTCAGCACAGCAATCATCAAGATGATGCAAAACTACTTCCGGCAAGCCCTGCGTCACTAACAAGAGCTCAAAACATTGGCCAAGAAAGACAAACACCTTGCGACCAAGATTATTCACCTTGCGTCTGCTCCAATAACAATTACATAACCTGTAACGGTGTTTCTGTTCAAGACGTCCATGATGTCTTCCTGCGCACCAATGAACCCGAAATCTACAAACTGGAACTTTCGCTACCTTACTCTGAAATCGTTGCCGTACCGGAAGACTTTTTGGGCAACACTAGCGCTGCGATCATTTGGATCCACCAAGAATACCACCAGCCGAACAAATCGTACGCAAAGATGTCGGTTGATCCGTTAGCTTTCCGCTCGTCGCAGAACCGCACTATTGAATTGTGGTTTAAATGCTGGGACTGGAGTTTACACACGGATTTTTACTTCCTGAATAGCTTTTATAGTTTGAAGCGGCTTTACCTCACGGATACAGATAACATGATGGCTTTTCAATACTTACCGCCTTTGCCAACGCTCGAATTGCTTAATGTCGAAAATTGTACTAACTTGAACAAAATTGTTTTCCCTGATGTATCCCCGGCCAAGTTGAAAACTTTGTACTTGCAGTATAACGATGTTTTAGATGAAAAAGTGGCTAATGAAATCATCGCTAAAGTGGCTGCGTCTACTTCAGCTAATTCGTTGGAGCATATAGATATGAGCTATAACCCTCATTTAATGAGCATTCCTAAACAGGTTTCATCGGCGTTTCCCAAACTGAATTTCTTGTCTCTTAACTACGACTCAATTTCGCATATTCCTGCCTCTTCTTTCGTGTTCTCCGTGCCTGTAACTTATATTGACCTGGTCGGAAATGGCATTAAGACCATCGAAAGTGGTGCGTTTAAAGGTAATATAGCCTATAGATATAATAGGCTACCTATACATTTCGGTTAATTTATGTAATAAACCTTTAGGTAGTATATTTCTCAACTTTGCGCACTTATTTATTTTAATATCCCAAACATATTTTGTAATTATTATTATTTTTAATCTAGGCAACTTTTCTCGGGCGTTTATCTCTCTGGCAATGAACAAACTTAGTCTGTTTGAAGAGGGCGTCTTCAAAGAAATGCTGCAGCAAATGGTACCGGGTAATGAAACGTTAGCTACTGGACACGTTAACCTTTACGACGGAGGTAAATATTTATTATAAGATTAAGGCTACCTTTTCCTTCTCGTTGTGCAGTAGCCTTTTACGTGTCGAAGTGATGCTTAGATTGCTTGAAAAAGTTTATTTGAATAATCATAGGCCCATTTGAATGCGGTTGCGAAATGGCCTGGCTCATTCAAGACAATCAACATCTTCTCAGAGCCATAAATTCTGGAATGTGCGGCAGTAACAGCCAATATCCAAATACCAGTTTCTATTCCCTGACTTCTGAATCGTATGCAAAATGTAGCAAAGGATTTGCCACTCAACTATCTCCCAATAAGAAAATTACTTATGTTGTCGCAATTCTCCTGATTTTCATTGTTTTGTGGTTTCGATAACCCATTAAAGAATACGTATACCGTTAAGTCCTTTGTCTTCCTTGTTGGTTTGGTTATTCTTTCCTAGCTTTTACCTATAGCCTAGTCTTTCACCACATCAACTCCAAATTTCAACTCTAAATTTATGTGCCCAATAACCGAGCCAACAATCTTCAAAACAATGTAGCTCTGTTATTACTTTTACAAGACGGAACTAAAACAACATTTATTGTCATTAATACAATTTTAAGACATACACAAAGATGACTGAAAGTGGTAATAGCAACCCCATAAGTCTCAGAGCAAACAAAGACCAATTAATACTTTGTCGGGAAGCCAGTGGCATTTTTTTATTTCCCAGTATTTGGTTATTTCTAATTGGATCATGTTCATTCTGAATCCGTTGATCATTCACCATCATTCTGCGCCTAAAATCAGTGTTAGTGCCCGTTTCGTTAGGTGTTGAACTAACTGATGTTTGATTCACTGACTTCCATGATGTTACTCTAGACAGGATTTTCATTGAGCTAGGCCTGTTGCGAGGATCACTTGAAATCATCTTGGAAACCAAAGTGGCGACAAGGACGGAAGGGTTGGCTCTCTCGATGGCTTCAATAATTTCTTTTCCTTCTGCTATGGGTTTTCCGGTTTTGATATTCATTATTCTTTCCGCGCCCTCTCCAAATGGATGACGACACGTGTCGAAGATGTAATGCACGACACAGCCAAAAGACCAAATGTCGCATCTCATGCTAAACTCAGATTTTGTTAGTTCCAATTCCGGTGCAATCCAACCCTGCGTTCCTAATTGCAAAGTAGCTGAGCAACGTGATGTACCATCTCTAATCACTTTACTAAAGCCAAAATCCGTCAGCTTGCAACAGACTGGTGTGCCATTTCCGTAACATCGAACTAGGTAATTTGCTGGTTTGATGTCTTTATGCACAATTCCTTTTTGGTGTAGATAGGCGACCCCTTTAACAGCCTGCAAAGTTAAATCGATTTTTTCTTCTAATTGAATGCTGCTTTTTTGTTTATTCAGATATTCGTGAAGATTGCAGTCGAATTTTTCAATGGCGACATACCTGGCATACGGAAACAAAAACGGATTATTCTAATCATTTTAAAGACGAGGGTTTAAATCCGAAATAACAGAAGTTACCAAAAATCAGCATCTTCTTCAAAGTGATAGAACATGGCCAAAGGAATGTCTCCGATCGCTGTACCAGTCAACTTGATAAACATTTTGATTTCTCTTTCTTCTGCAATGACGCTGCTGCAATTGTAAATTCTCTTTACGGCACATTCTATTGAACCCACTTTGTTGAACTGATTCTTCGTGTTCGAAAATCTACCGTTGTACACGGTGTTTATGCCAGTTCCAAGAACATTGTCCCGATACCATTCCAGCTCACCAATTTTTTTTGAATTTCGATGATGCATTCCAAATCCTCTAGAAAATAGATTAGTGAAAAATGTCATGTTTCAAGTTTTAGCAGCGGGGAGACACAGTATAAAATGTTACAGTTTTTTCGTAACTGGTGAGGATATTCCACAGCGCTACGGATTGTAACTATTATATTATATAAATGAAAAGAGTGAAACTGTGCTAGCGGGACTGCCGGCGTTGAAAATGAGATCTTAACAATTTTATCAGCATTTTTTGTAATGCTAATATACAATTTCGTCACACTCAGTTAAGATGTGGGTTATCAGATTTATCGTTTTGTGTAATTCTGATGTTGAGATAATTCAAGAGATAACAAGCACAAGCAACAATAAATGATTACATTTTTAAATTTTTTGTGTCAAAAAATCTGATTGTACACTGACTAAAATTTTGCTTATATATGGTGGTTAGCATGCATTCACTTTTAGTTAAATAAGTAGTAGAAGACACCGTTGAGGAATTGTATCATTTCCTTTTGTGGTTCATTGACGTATAGCATTTATTAATTTTAACACTTTTAACACATTTAACACTTTTTAAAACATTCAAACATTTAACGTTTCAAAACTGATTTGTTAATCCCTGTGTTTAAAATGGAGAATTGTTTGTTATGAAAACCGAAGCGAACGCACATTCGACGAAAATTAATAATAACATGAGATTTTAAGGGGGAAAAGAATACAGGACGGCGCAAAAGGACATGGAGACAAAAATTAAGAAAAATTGTGCATTTCGAGGGAAAATCTTTTGCTAAACGGGGAAATGGTTTTCTGAGGGAATTCGAGCAACAAAATGCACTAGAATTTTTCCTTTTCTTTAGTTTTGGCTCTCGCGGTTGAAAGCCTAGATCAATAGAAAGGACACTGCTAAAATGGTGGTACCAAGCTGACAATATGGAATACTGTGGAATCGTATACTGATAGAAAATCTGTGCTGATCATTTATTGCTGCTGAAATCATGAAGTTCTTCGAGGACACGATTCATATTGGGTCTTTTACTCGGATCACGATCAATCATTTGTTCAATCATATTTAAAAGACGAGTTTTTTTATCTTCTGGCTGGAACTCTGGTAGCCTTAACAAGTTCAAGTCAAATTCTCCGGACAAAACATTTACAGCACGGCGGTACATAACGCCTGTGAAAGGGTGTTTACCAGCTGACAAAATATTATAGATGACGCAACCAAACGCCCAGACATCACTCTTGGTTGAACAAGTAAAGGGTTTACTAAGAAGTTCCGGTGCTACCCATTCTAATGCGTTAAAATCCAGTTTGGAAGACAGCGTATTTGGATCGTCCATTAACCGTTTTGATATCCCCAAGTCTGCCAACTTGCAAATGATTTCTCCACCCTCATGAGAATAAATAGATCGAACAAGAAAATTGTTTGGATTAATGTCTTTGTGAACGAAAGACATTTGGTGTACGAACGAAAGTCCTTTTGCTGCCTGGTGACAGAGCTCTAGAAGATTTTGAAAGGTTTCCACACTGTTAGGTTTACTTGTGTTGTCGCCCACTTCTTCTAGAGTAGTTTTCCATAATCTTTGTGCATACGACTTCAGACTATCATTGAAAGGTTCTAAAGCCAAAAACCTTCAAGCAAAGGAAATGAAGTCATAAAAATTTTTAATCAACTAAATGTAGTGTTTTAATTTTCTTAGGGTAAGTTTATGCCTACCAAAAATCGGGATTTTCCTCTATCGCGTAGTATTGGACGATGTTAGGATGACTATTGCACTTAATGTCAATGACCCATTTGATTATATCCAGGTCAACAATGACGCCAGACATTTTCAGTATTTGTTTAACGGCAACTGGCTGTTTTTCTGTCCATACCCAATAGCTCGACTTTTTCAAGGTTCCTTCAAATACTGTGCAAAACTTGCCTGCACCGATAACTTTCCTTCTGTTGAAACCGATGCACTTCACATATTCTTCCATAACGTCACTTTTGGATGTGAAAATAACTGGAAATTTGTAGGATGGAATTTGCGACGAAAGAAAATGAAGCTTCTAGAATGCAAAGTAAGAAACATAAATGTGATTACGAATGCTAGGCAGTCTTTTACCTTTCTAAGTGTCAGATAACTGTAATCTAATCTTGCATTGTTCACTCTAAAAAATGGTTTTTATCAGCCATCAATGCTAACACAATTATGTTGTAGTGGTGTGGCACCCCGGCCGCTACGGCACCCCTCCTATCCCTCCAATAGATGGCACGAGGTGACGTGCGCCCCTTCTCCTCTGTCCCATTGTCACTCGTTTACCTGCGTGGTGAGGCGCACGATGGTCAAGAGGGTAGCCGCGTCAGGCTCCCTCGTGTTTCAGTGTACCATTTGTATTGTATTTCATGTAATTGTTGTATTTGTGTCCCTTTCCCCTGTCTTGTGTTATATCGGCACGCTCGCCGGCTTATCCTGCTACAATGTTTAGTTTTTATCGTTGGACCGTTAACTTTTACGGCAGTAAATTAATTGCCAACCCATAAACTAAGTCAAATGTATAAAAGTAGCATTTTCACATTTTAGGACTATTAAAAAGGATATTTAAGGCAATGCCATTGTTGCATCAGCAAAAAATGAAAACTATACAAGAATGTGTTGGCGTTGATGATTGGAAATGCTCACCCTTCCCCATATTTCGTGAACACCATTTTATAGAGTTGTTTGTTTTGTTTTGTATTTTTTTAGTTGTCACATCAAATGACTTATTAAGTCGAGAAAACTTACTATATGAATGCTTGATTTTGATATTGTACAACTCCCAGTGCTGATCATCAGGTACCTCATGCTTTTTCAAAATCTTGTACAAGCCAACTTTATCTAAATAGCTCAAATGGGAAGGCCAATGGCAAAACTCGTTGTTCGTACACCAAACACGTCGTATGTTGGCTCTCCACTGGCTTCACGTGGGTCAGTGAACTGAATTCAAACTCTTCATGTTTCTTTGTCTCAACAACTGTGCGCCCTCCTACCTGACCAACTTGTTCTCGTTTTACCACCCAGTTCGCTCTTCTGGCCGATGAGCTCCAGTCATTCGCTCAGAATCGTCTGGCCACCTTGTTGTGCCCCGCTCTCGAACAAAGACGTATGGAGATCGAGCGTTTTCCATCCTTGGCCCACGCATCTTGAATGCCCTACCCGAACACACCCGGCTATCTGAAAGTCTTCCCCAATTTAAATCCCGATTAAAAACGAACTACTATCGCTTGGCTTATGATGATTGTTAATTACCTGAGTGTATGTCGTGTCAGCGCCCCTGATCAAATTATTGGAAGGGTGCGCTATACAAATGAAATATATTGTCACGTTTGTTATTTTCAGTGTCTGTATTTGTTGTGTATTTGTTGAGTCATTCCTATCCTTATCATAAATTATTTCTTAGTACCAGGCTGTCCTTGTCTTATTCTTAGTAAAACGGAATCTTGATTTGTCGTTGTCTCATTTACCCTAGCCTGATTTCCCTTTTTGTGATGGTTGTCTTTTTGTCTTAGCAGTGAGGAGTAGCTCATATCCACGCTCGGTTCTGTTTCACTCTGGTCTTCTGGGAATCCGGCTCACGAAATCCGATCGTCAAAGACGATTAGAGACGATTAGAGACTAGAGAGAAGGGTATTAGGCTAAGGGTTACAAGTTACAACTTGTCTTTTCTGATCTAGTGTCCCTTCTGATTTTCCAACGACACAAAATAAAACAAAACAGAAAAGACAGATCCTATTCACATGCTCTTCTTTTTCTCTCTGTGGACATGATCGTAACGTAACTCGCTGCCGGATAACCAGCTAGTCCAGAGCTGAAAAAGAAAAAAAAAAAGAAGAGAGAAGATAGGGCAATGTCAGCGGATTTTATTTAAAACATCTTCGGTAAAAGAAAAGGGGAAAAAAAAGAAAGAAAGGAAAAAAGGGAATTTTTTTGCCAGCGACGAAATGGATCCGAATAGGTAATACTTCGATTCTCCAAAATTCAAAGTTTGCCTTGTGAAGTCCCGAACGAGACGTCTTCCCGGTGATCAACGAACTCTGTCAGAAGTATTCAAGTGCTGCCGTCTTCGTCGCCGCCGACAAGCATTTGGTGTACGTGAAAAAAAGAAAAGAAAAAGAAGTAGTCCACCTCTTCTCGATTTGAATTTCCCGTCTTTCCTTTAATTACGGTTTCATGGGTTACTCCTTTTTCTCTGTCTCCTCCTTTCATCCTCATCATCTTCTCTTTCCATAATTCCGGCTAATCCGTTAGTCTGGAACAAGATATTAAGATGGCTCCTTCCAGATATCCAGATGGCCTACCAGATGGCTGGATAAGAGTGCTTTGGTTCCTTCTTTGACGCAACAGAGCGAATGTTACCGCGGCTGCTGACGCCAATAATGTAAGTAGAACATGTGCGAAAAATGTACGAAAGAAACGAAAAAATGTAAGGAGCAAAAGAAGATGAAGAAGATCTCTTATTGGTCCGGATATGGGCGATGGTGGCGTGGCGAGGTCCTCGTCTTCGTCACTCCTAATACGCATGATTGTGATGAGATGAATTAGACGTCAGAGACTCCTCTTTCAACCGCAATCCTGAGAACGTCGCTCTTCTCTGCTTGCTCCTTTTCTTCCACCGGTCGCTGAATGAGATGATCGAATGCGCAGATAATGGGACAAAAGGTGCAGACATAGGCTACAGTTAACGAGATTTCCGAAAACTATCGAAAGCGCTATCGATCTGCGGTGTATTTCAAATGCTTTCCCCTATAGGCTACGGCCCCTTGCTGCTGTTATAATTATCTGTTATAGTTATTATTATTATCTGCTCCTGTGTATTGGCGTAACACTGTTCGGTTAGTGTTGAAATAAAAACTAGTGTAGTCACCGACAGTGACGACCTATCGTTCTCCTGCTGGCCTTGGTGAACATCAAAAGGAGGCCAGCGGTACGATCGGTTTTACTAAAGTGACCCAACTACAAGTGTCGGCCCAGCCTCTTTAAGCGTGACAATATTATTATTATTATTATTATATTATTATGTCTGACCGGTGTGCCATGCTCCCCGACTCATCGAGATGGGCAAGCACAGGCGCATCAGCAAGCCGACCTAAGAGCGACTGGAACGCCTCCTGCTCTTCCGGCCCCCAGCTCCAAATCGCACCCTTCTTCAGAAGCGCCGTCAGTGGCGCCGCCGCCTTCGCAAATCCCCTCACAAACCGTCTGTAATAAAAGGCCATCCCCAAAAACCGTCGCAGCTCTTTGACAGTCCGTGGCGCAAGAAATTCCAACATGGCTCTCACCTTCTCTGGATCTGGCGCAATTTCTTCGCGCGAGACGACGTGACCGAGATAGACAGTCTTGTCGCTGACAAAAAGACATTTCCTGATCTGAAGTAATAATCCAGCCTGCTTGATAGCGTCCATTACTGCGTCGAGGCGGACTAAATGATCGGCAAACGTCTCGGAAAATATCAAGATGTCATCCATATATATCAAGCAGGCCTTCCACTTAAGCGCGGCCAAAACTGTGTCCATCATGCGCCGGAACGACGCCGGCGCATTGCACAGACCAAACCCCATCCTTTAAATTGAAAAGCCCGACCGGCGTTACAAATGCGGTCTTCGATCGATCTGCGTCATGCAGGGGCACTTGCCAATATCCTTTGTACAAGTCGAGCGTAGAAACATAGCGAGCTCCCCTTAACCGATCCAACACGTTGTCTACACGCGGGAGCGGATAAACAATCTTGACCGTGAGGTGATTCAGAGCTCTATAGTCCACACAAAAGCGAATTGAACCATTCTTCTTTTTCACCAACACAACGGTTGGTAACCCAAGGAGGTGTACCACGCGAGCGGCGATATTCCAATTAACAAAGAACGAGCGGGAAACAATGGCGACTACTACGTGATAAACGCATGAAAGCACACACGTACTACTACACCCGAGATTACGGAAAGTATAGGACAAAGAAGAAACTGCAGGTGCAATGGAAGAATGCTGAAGAATGAGGCTTCAAACAAACGTAATCAGCAAATGCTTATTATTGGTAAGAAATTTGAATTGTTTGAAGGCTTGTATACTATACGCTCGGGTGTAAATTCATCTGTTAAATCAAGCCAACTTGGAATGCATGTAGTGAAGCAACTTAGCAATTTATGCACATGCGATATCTCTGAGATTTATTATAAAGGCTTCATTGTGCCATCGTTCATTCTTTCTGGTGCACTCCATGTGGCCTTTTTTCTGTAGTGGTGGGGCCACACAACCACGGCCCAAATCAAGGTTTGTCACTGAAACCCATACAGCAACAGTTGCTGCCATCTTCTAATTTGCAGTCTTCAAGAGCGTTGCCCCAACTCTCATCTTGCTCTACAGCAGTTTCCCAGCCACTGGTTGTTCATTATCAAAACAAATTTGGTTAACGTTCCTTGGAACTTAACTCATCCTCACTTCTTAGTAGTTTGCGTTACCTTTTACGTCATCTGTCGAACATTTTAAAAACTCCTATTTCTTGAAATAGCACACAGCAACCATCAGTAAATCAGTCTACCGACAGTAAATTGGTTTTTACTGGCTTGCCACTGAATGGAAAAATTGGTTGCAGGACTCATTATTGGTTATCCTAAGTAATCACTTGTTTTTTTTGTCGAAAAGTGTCAAAATTTAACTGATTATCATCTTTCATTATAGATCGGAAGCCGTCCGATGGAGCTAGTACTTCTCGTTCAGATCGCGATGGAGCTGGAACTTCCCGCCAAGTTCGTCAACAATCAAGTAACAATATGTTTGGCCCTTATTACCGCCGACAAAAAATTAACAGTATCTAAATACAGTGTACAAAAACAATTATTATCTTGCCAGATTCTCAGCAGAAACACAGGCCAACTGGTAGCAGGCAAGCTGATGTGATGGTAATCGGCTTTGGATCTAATGATGTTGTTTTTTGTGATTCCGATTCAGAGGAAATTGTGACAAGAAAAGTCTGCAAGTATTTATTGTGTTCCTGCCAATATTTCAAATTCTTAACATTTTACTTTTTTATCCGTTTTCACAAGTGCACATCCTGTACTGCATCACATAAAAGGTGGGATACAAATGTATCAACAAGAATGACCGGGAAACTCTCTGAGGGAACTAAACTGAGACCATATAATAGGCCTATATTGTTAGGTCATGAATTAAGAGTTATGATTCATTTCAATCAAATCAACCGATTTCTTTTCTTAGATTAACATGATTTAAATTGTCTCTGGTTTCTAACTGGTTTAGGCTCTGCAGGCTAATAAAGTTAGAAAATCAGGACCCGTGCCTGATAATCCAATCCAATAGAATACAATAGAACTATGAGAATAAAGTAGACCTCGTTTTCTGAAATTCAGCAACATAAAAGTGAACAACAAATTTCCCACAAATTCTTTTTATTGACGCTTAGAATTTCCTTTAATTTATTTTGAATATATAGCCAGTTAAATGTGGTCAATCATTTGGCCTCTGTCTTTCATGTAATTCGTCTAAGAGATTTTTAAAAATTGGATTTAAAATCGCTGTGATGAAGAGATCACGCTTGTGAAAACGACGGCCAACACGTTACTAAGACCCACCCGTGATTCCTTGTCAAGAGGTTAACTTGTGAAACACTCACCGCTTTTAATCTTCGAATTTTTTTCTAGATTTTTAATCAACCGGAAACAAATAGTGAACAGGCAGCAGCATACAAAATAGACGAAGAATGGATAAGATATGATCCTTTGATTGTGATGAGTATCGTCATCAATAAACAATGCATGTCTGAAGTTAGTTCTTCAATTGATTCTGCTATATGCCAAAAACTCCGCTGATGCCTCTGAGTATGTTGTTACTATCGAGTGAAATTTTTATAACCCAAGTGGTTTTCAATTGATTTTTTAGAATTACTAAAACATTTTTTGATGGAATTTTTGGAAATGGCCCTATCACAGATCAGAAAAAATACTGGAATTTAGCTCAAGACTTTATTCTTATACTGATAGAGGTTGGGGAAGAAGACATCGTCCAAGAAGAGCTTTTTGTCAAACTTTCTCAGTTGGAATCCTTCAAAATTTTCCATATAGGCAACAACATGCTAATTCATATTTTAAGGTATGTTTTTATTTATAAAACTGCCATGTAAATGTATTTTACTTCCAATTCTAATTAGAATTTCGGACCAGTATTGAATACTAGCCATGTATATAACTAGATAGTTATGTTACTGCAAGCTAGAAAATGTTTCATGAATGAAGGTGAAAAATTAGCGGTGGAATTTTATTCTTGGAGAAAAAAGTTCAAAAAGATGAGATTCATTAACATGTAGGTACAATTGTAAAAACAAGGCATGATCATTCTAGATTTTTAAACTAAATAACTGTAACTTATGTTCCATAAATTGAGAAAAGTAAAGATAATAAGCTATCTACCACTTTTTTTAAAACTTTGTAACGTTATTGCAACCAGACGAAAAAATTTAACCATCAAACCACAGTCCTTTTGTTACAATTGACCCCAGTCTCCCCTACTTGGAAAAAACTTTTAACTGGTTAGCTTGATATTTCACAAGAAAAAATTTTGGTAGTTCGTCTTACGAAATCGAAAATCGAAGCAATACGGGAAGTAAACGCTCTAGTAAGAAAAACTTTTTCAAACTGAGAATAGCATCCTACAATCTTGATTGTAAAGGTTTTTGGCATAATATTTTCGCTAATGTAACACAAATTAAATAGATTATCTTTCAAATGGGATCGCAAGTTCTGTCTCCTCCAGTAGCTAGCATAGCATAGTATTTGACGCATCAAGTTAATTACTTAGCATGGGGGAGGATCGTTGATAGAGAGCTGCAAGTTCAAGTTATTCCACACGATAGACAAAGACGTTGCCCTACGTTACTCGCGTAGAGGACTGGGAAGATTTAAAAAGCTGCCTTTTGAAAAGATGCAATTTTATCAATGCTTGAAACTTAAGTACTTCTTCTTTATCCATATTGGCTTGATTTTTTCAGTGAACTTCATATGCTTTTTACATTATTAGGGGCATCAGAATGAAAACGGGTTCCAGTTAAAGCCCATGCAAGTTGCGATAACGAATTTCCTTAAAGTTCCTTAATGTTCAGTGTTAACTAGGGGAGCCTTCTACCGATTTATCGGACCGACAAGAAGGAAGTGACTTCCCCCAAGTACAACTTTGAAACATTAAATTTTTTAGGTCATTTTACCTCCAACAGATGGCTATGGCAAAATTTGAGGGGGCGGTAGAAAATCAGGAAATTAAGAAACTAATTCCAAAAACAAACATAATACATAGGAAATATGGACAATTGTTTATGGTTATTTAATAATTAGAAATACTCATATCGTTATCATCAAAACAAAAACTTAAATGGAAAAGGGTCCAATATTACAACACAGAACTACTACGTAGTGTTAAAAACCACCGCTAGAGGGCATTGAAAATGAGAACAAAAACTAAGTAAAAATCACATATATTTTTACGAAAATGCCAAAAAAGTCAAATCATAACATATTAAATTATTTGGAAGAAATGAGAAATAATAGAAAATGTTTTTTCCCCCTGAAAATTATGTAATAGTCATACGTATTTTACAATGACTGTAGGCCATAACTATAAAGCTTACAAAACATATTTTGTTCCATTCGTTGTTTTCATTTTTTCTATGGCTCAAAAGACATGATATTGATAGATTTTTTATTAAATAAATAATTCACTAGTAAAATTAACAAACTGCTATCCCGAAATCTCCCCCCCCCCATAACAAAGCTTTGCAACATTATATTTTAAATCAGTGACTTATTTATGTTGGGAATGACTTTTATATTAATTAGTAAAAACATGCAAATATCGCCAAAGGAAAGTATGCAAATGTTTTCGATGAAGTTATTTCGTAATAAATAGTTCAAAATGGAGTGCGGGAAATTGATAATAAACTGATACCGCCCAAATCAAGTAATCTCTGTAGTGGAGCTTTGGTCTTTAGCTTTCGCTAGCCTGAAATGCTCGTGCCCTGCACTAAAAAAACACCTTCTGTCATATAGTGACGGCTCAAATTACTTCAAATACATCATATTTCTCAAAAATGGATTGAGCAACTCGGAACGGAAGTACTGCTAAAAGCCCAGAAAGCGTGATATCTATACCCCCGTTACGAAATTTGGAAAAATCACCACTATGAATTGACTGATATGTTTTGATACTGTAAGTCGTAATCAAGAAAGATCCTTTTGATTTAAAGAACATCGCCAATCCTATTTACTGACTGAATGATACTCAAACTTATGCTCTTATGAAACTTTTTAGAAAAAAAAATTCCATTTGCCCGTGGTCTTCACGATACTCTTCTGAAGGGTATGGTCGACTTTCGTAAAGAACATTTTATTCATGGACATAACGAATCGAACCATTGGTCGTCCGTAGCAAAATAGCCTGGTGTTAGCTATGTTGAGGAGTACTTGAATCATTGGAGGGTGGGGTCACCAAGCGATCACGCTTGCGTGCAATGCCAACCCGTCCAAAGCTTGTTACGATCAAAACAAAATGAAAAGCACTTGATGGAATGTCTAAAAGAGAAGTCGATCCTTTCCCTTGAGCCAAAACACGTCAGTAATGAACAAATCGTAATCGCCCAAAAGGATGAAGGTGTTCTGTCATTTTCGGCAAACTTGTTATTATCTTCACTCCAAGTCAAGCCCCAATTTGAATGGAGGGAACCCTTGGAATGTTATTCAATGTGAAAACCTCAAAGAAATGTTTAACAGGCAGTGCGAAAATTAGCCTTACATAAACATGCGAAAAGGATTTGTAAGAATATTCATGTTCCTTCAAGCATTTAATCTCTTAAGCCTTTTCTATTCCAAACATTCGTCGTTATGTTAAAAAGCTGCTAGTGCTACCTTTTAATTATTTCCTTACCAAAAATCCAGAATTGTGTTTTTTGACACAAACAAAGAATTGGGTTCTTATTAGTGCTGCACTGGTAAAACGGATCCGAAAAATTTGGAACGAATGGTACGAATGGTCTTTTTTTGTTTAAAAATCGCGGAGTGCTTTTCAGCTTGTTGTGAACCTGAAAGGTACAAATGTAATAGCTTATTTTACTCCTTTGAAGCATTGTAAGGACTGGACACGTGATGTAAAGTATTCTTTCTCTTTTTATCAGAAATGAAGCCTTATTACATGAGCAACATGTTCCAAGTTTCCAACGAGACCCAACATACACACTTTGCATTGATGTGCCAGGCCCCATATAACACCGGGCGGTCCAAAGGACTGTATTTGGACATCCTTCACGGACGTCCAATGGAGGATGCACTCCAGCTTATCCGATGACCACCCTCAACACTAACTTATATGTACTCATTTGATGTCCCAAGGACATCCAACCTAAATAAGAGTGGGATGTGAAGCGGGTTTTTTGTCTTTTGTGTAATTATCTTGTAAGATTCCTCCTTTATTTCCATTATTGCAGGCCTTGGAGGCGGTTCCAACATTTAAGTTGTGAAGTCCAAAACTTTAGCACGAGGAGTGCTTTATGGGTCTCGTAGCTGGCGTTTAATGAAAGTTAAGGTTTCACGGACATCAATATATCACTTTGCTCAATGTGTCCCAGTTGAAAATATTATATTGAGTTTTTGATTGAGTACTCTATAGAGTCACTCTATAGTTTTTTGGTGAACTATAGAGTGGACTATTGTGTGCACTGTTGTGTACACTACTGTGTTCACTACTGA
>JACCDP010825709.1_pt1 | contig 19012 bp, 10 predicted proteins | sample 7445841 | NCBI WGS metagenome assembly JACCDP01 (sample SAMN15323441, study PRJNA562643) | freshwater metagenome | isolation source: river surface water | place: USA:Blue River Watershed | collected 2017-08-17
CTAATGTTAACCCACTAAAATGTGTTATAATTAAAGAGAGACTAACTGGGCGGAGAGACAATTTATATTTATTTTTTGCTGCTGATATAACTCTAGACGAAGTAAAATCTTATGTATGTAAAGCAATGGGTCTAGATAAGGAAAAGGTTCAGTTTGAACCAGAATTCGTAACACAAAAAGATGATGAAAAGTATTCAACTGGTGAACCCAGAAATAAATTAAATAATTTATTTATAAAATTAAGTGGGCTCTTATGCTATTCTACTATACGTAGTGGGTATTTAAAAAGAGATGACAAATCTATATATAAAGCTCTTGTTACATCTAACGAACATATAATAACGTCGGGATTGACTCCTGGTTCCAAGATAAACAGTTGGGATGTAGTTGTTAAAAATTTAGGATTTGAGAAAGGACATGTTGAGTATGATAAAATCTATAATGACGTCTCTTCACGTGTAGCTGAAGACGGTTATTATACTGCAAATAATATACATATATCAGCCCAAAAAGAAGCAACGAGGGCGGCATATCGAGATTGCGTGAATAAGATCCATCCAAATATCCGAGAGAATGTGTTCGATGTGAAAAAACGACTTGCTAATTGGCCCGATATTATTAAAGAAGCAGTACCAAGAATGAAAAAGGGTGGGTTTACTAGAAAAGACGCTGAAACAGCGATTAGTGACTCTTTGAAGGCTAATAATACATATTCTTTACCCGAAAAATATGATATGGATGTTAATGAATTAAGAACGGGGTATACCGACACAATAGATGTTTTCCCTGATTGTAAAGAGGCGCTTAAATCATATTTTGGATTAACTAATATCAAAACTATAAAAGAGATGTTCGACGAGGTTTATCCTCCTGATAATAGTTCTTAAATGTTATCCCAGCTATAAAAATAACAATTATAAACTAATTTTTGAATCAGTCTAATATATTGCGAATATATAACAGTATAATAATATTATATATTCGTGTGCGAATGGTGTCATCTCATAACGATAAATATACACGACATAACAAGACCATTCGTCGCATCCACCGTAACCGTAACCATACACGAAAATCAAGGTATCACGCGCCTGACACACTCCGCGCCAATAACTTCTACTTATGGGCCAATCAAAAATGGCTGAAGGAAGTCCCAAAGACACTCCCGAAAGAACTGAAATATATCCGGCCTTTAGACAATTTCAAACTCATCCAAGACGAAATGTATAAAAATGTGATTACGATGGTGCGCGAGTATACGCGAACAACCAACGCCACGGCCGCCGCTGCCCAACAAATGAAAAATATGTTCGCATCGTTCCGCGATTTACATCCAGAACCAATTCTTCGGCATATTTCCGAGTTTTGTAAATTATACAACGAACTCGTCCAAGAAAACAATCTCTATAAATTCCTCGGCGTATTCAATCAAAATGAAATGATAAAGTGGGCGCTTCCCATCGGTTGGAATGTGTATCCCGATGAATACACTCCTGGAAAACTATCCGCACATATTTGCGGGCCATCTCTTTCATTATACGATTATCGGTTTTATTTAAACGACGCACTTATTGAAAAGGCGATGCGCGGAGTGCGTTTGAATGTAAGTAAGACTTCGGTGGTTCGCCAGGAGCAGGTAGGTGGTGGTGGCCGTCGCGACGACGACGACGACGACGGCGGCGGTGGCCCAGAGACCAAAACAATAGAATATATAAAATACAAACACCAGATTACAAAAGCATTTATGCGTTTTATTGACGCAGTTTTCACGAAATGTCTCGGCCCGGACTACGAGACTACCCATAATATCCGATCGCAGGATGTATATGACATAGAATGTCTTCTTATGGGGTATATGAACAATATAGACACGCGTTTTGATGAAAGTTATGCGAACATTTATCAAACGGCCAAACATCCGGATAAACCGCCCCATCTCTCGGCGTCGGCGTCGGCGTCTACGCAACGTAAGGGCAAAGATAAACACACGCACTGTGACTGCGAATCGGGAGCGGATGGATGTAATGACACTGATGATATGGAAGAACGTCTGAAAACCCCGCATTATCGGAATAATATTCGCGGTGCGACGCGTGTGCTTACTCGTGATGCGGTGTGTCTTACCGATATAGATTGGCGTGAATTTGCGAAATGGATTGGGTATCCGACCACCACCACCGGCAATACGTCGTCGTCGTCGTCGACGTCGGTCCCGCCCTATTTCATCGCGTATCAAGTAGGATATGTGAAATCTATAATGCAGTGCCTTAAAAAAGAGTGGGCGTCAGATAAGTGGAAGAGTTATTGGTATTTTATTTATATGCGTCAACTCATCTGTTTCCACGACAAGTGGCGTGATATTTATCTGGACTTCAATGATACGCTCATCCGCGGGAAGGACACACACTTTCCGAGAGAATATGTTCCCATCATCGGTCTCGCCTATGCATTTCCAAAAACAATGACGGAGGAATTCACCCGGCGATACAAAAATGAAGAAATGGTCGCGAAGGTGCGAGAGATTGGAAATACGATGTTGGAATGTTTTAAAACACGCATCCAAAACAATCCGTGGATGTCGCCGACGACCAAGAAGGGTGCGCTTAAAAAACTAACCACCCTGCGTATCAATGTGGGTGATGCCAATCTCTCGGCGCCCGACCCTACAAACCTGGAATACGACCCGAAAGATGCGTGGGGCAATCTTCTCCGGCGCAGTGTCCAGCGGACGGAATACATCGCGCGACATCATTGCTCGGTGTCGGCGTCCTCGTCCTCGGCCGCGCTTTCACCGAACGACCTGGATAGTATGAACTGGGGAACGATGAAACTCGTCGGATACCAATCGTTTGTTGTCAATGCGTATTATACCCCGAATACCAATAGTATCTATATTCCGACCGCGTATATGCACAGTATGAATGTTAAATTCGGTCTTGGGTATGAATACGACTTGGCAACTGTTGGTTTCACGTTTGGACACGAACTCTCTCACGCACTTCACGTATCTTCGCGGGTATACAATCACCGAGGCGTCATTAAAAACTGGTGGACGCGAGATGATGTCGCGACATATGAACGCAAAATCGCTGCTATCCGGAGTCAGTATGAGGCCATCTCCAAGAAGGACGGATTCGTCATTGACGGAAATCTCTCACTCCCCGAAAATCTGGCCGATGTCACTGGACTCGCGATATGCGAAGATGCGCTCAACCGGTTCCACGAGACCACTGCCAAAGCCGACACGGGTGCTTCTGATACTATTAACGCCCAACTTCGCGAAATGTCGTTCTTTAAATTCTATACATATTACGCCATTCAGAATCGGCAGTATGCGAACCGGCGCGAGATTCTCGTCCAAGTCCTTACCAATCCTCATCTTAACCTGAAAATACGAACCAATGTCCCCTTGATGCGGAGTAAGACCTTTCGTGATGTCGTTGAAATCAAGAAAGGCGACAAAATGTATAATGACGAGTTTGATGTGGTGTTTTAGGGGGTTATAAGCGACAATAAAATAGGTATAAACCATCTACTTTATTGTATCTTATTGTAATAATAATAAGAATAATAAGAATAAGAATAAGAATAATAATGGGCGCAAATATATCAATGGATGTGAGTGCGGGTTTAGCGTCGGCAGCAGACACCGCTGTAGACACCGCCAACACGCAATCGTCCTCGGCGTTTGAAGACAAGTTGCGCCAGGAAGTCGTCCTTGTGCCGGAAGACCTCGCGGATATTCATATTCAGGCACCCGACCCTGCAGACTCCGCCGACCCCGCCACCGCCGACGCTCCTTCCAAGAGCATAGATAGCGTCGTCGCTGGACGCACCCCCCCTCGGAAAAAGAACTTAAAGAAGAAACAGGGCACGCCCGCGCCGGTAGAACGGACCATCGAACAGCGACGCGAACAAGTGCGCCCGATTATTGATAGACTCACCGAACTTCAGATGAATGTATCCTATCCGGCGATACGTGAACTATACAAGCAACTCAGTCATTTTATTAAAACGGGCGAAGATACGAAGATTAAAATCCCCTTCCCGGAATTCTCTCGTAGAATAAAAGGCGAATTATCAAATGCGACGTATATTCCGTGTTGGGTGAAGTTGGAGATGGAGTAGGCGTGTGCGGTGAATTCGTATGCTAAAACACAATATTGTCATCAATCCATTTTTTGATGCGAATATTCACCGGTTCCAGGATTTTATTCAACCCATCCACGTAGTTCATATAATACTGTGGGTCAGCTTGTATTTTCTGGAGTGTATGGTAAATTATCGTATAATCTTCTTGGTAATACAAATCCGTTATTTTCACGAAAATGGTGTCAATATTATTATCCACTAAACTTTCAATCGGGACGCTGACTCCCGCCCCCGCCGCCGACCCCGCCACCGACGTGACGGAAGACCGAATTTTCAACGGAAATTGGCCCGATTCGTCGCTTGCGCAGGCTACGTCGGCGTCAGCGTTGGCACTACCGCCAACACCGGCGTCATCAGATTTGTTGGCAAGACGACGCACCAACTCTGGATTATCCAGCATTCCTTTATACATCTGAAGCGTATGAAGGATATGGATTTTATCAGTTTGATTATACGTGCGTATGAGGTTATTGATCCCCGTTTTCGCCAATTCGTTTAGAAGCCCAAATAACGCGGCGTTTGCGCCCGATAGCACCGTCTTATAGAACTTATTGAACCGAGAGAATACATTATATAAATAAAACACATCCTCTTTTTTATCGTTATTGTACCACCGTCGCATATTTTGCGTATACCCCGGCGCCTGGATGGTCAATATATTATTATGTATTGCTAATTTACTCCCAATCGGATAAAACGTGAGAAACCCGATTTGAAGCAACGCTTGAAGCGGTTCTAATATCGTCTCAAATCGTTCTCTCGGTTTTTTAAGTTGACCTGCGATGAATTGTAATGTGCTTTGCATACGAGCTATATTACCATACATTATAATATACATTTAGACTGTTTTACTACGCCGTGGCCACCGTCGTTGCCGTCGTTGCCGCCACCCCTCCTCCACCCACGGACCGGTGAAGAAATATATTCGTAGACTGAATTGTCGCGTGATAAACGTTATACGGAATTTCGTAATGTTCGCACCACGCAATACATTTGGATACATTGTTCTTCTTATACTGTTCGAGCTTCTCTGCATTTCGGTGATTGGTTATAATTGACAATGTGGATGTTATATTTTCTATTTGCTGAAAACTCACCATTGCGTTCATTTCCTCTATTTTATTCAAGAAATAAAGGTCGTGTTCTTGTGGAAGAAGAGACGTTATCCGCGTAGACCCGTTGTTCGGCATAATCGGTAATAATTTCGCAAATTGTTCTATGATTTTCGTTGAGTCGGCGATTTTGAACCCCTGGCATACTACGTATTTCTCGGAGTTGGCGATACGACTTGTATGCGGTTTTATGATGGAAACATTCTTATAATAATAACACAGGAGATACAGGATATCCACGGTCGGTTTATGAAACACGTCAAATATTTTCAGAATAAACGACCCGCCTTGTTTCTGCATAACCAGCGCGTAAAACACTTCACATAGAATAAGTTGCGTCGCCATATTTTCTTGATTATTAAAATCAACCGAGAAGTCAAAACCGCCATCGGCGGTAATCACGTCCATCTTATTACGGTATTTCGTGGCACAATGGTGAAAGTTTTCCAGCGAGATCAAATCCCCGGTTTTATCTGCACCCGTCTCAATAATTACATTTGGGTGATTTTCAAGGAATGTCTTGGTTTTCTTCCATCCGGGGCATATCGGGTCATCGTTTACAAGAGTCATTCCATAATACCGGTCGTTTCCATAAGTCGTTGGCGCTAGTGTTTCATATCCGTGTTTTTGACTTTCAAAGATGCGTCGCGATAATTTTAGATGTTCTATTTCTTTCATATATTCGTCGTGTAGGTCAGTGTTTCGTTTCAGAATCTGGACGGTCCCAGACCCGTTTGTATTATTCGCGGTCGCCGTCGCCGACGCGGTCGCGGCTATTGATACAGCCGACGCGTCGTGGACTTCGCGCTGGTATTTTAATCCGCGCAAATACGAAATCGCCTCAATGAATCCGCCAGGTCCTTCCGCCAGATGGAATGTGTTGATTCCCATTTGATAGTCCGGTCGGGCCACGACCGTATGATCGTATTGTGATAAAATGTTATTATTTTTGATGATTTCAATCATTTTATAGAACGACCGTGATAGTGGACGCAATTTACTTATGTTCGTTTTATTTCCAGCAACATTGGTATGAATATACTCATACGGGTTCGTGAATTTCTTTATATTATCCCACGCATCCTGATATTTCTCAATTTGTTCTTTGATATCACACAAATGTGAAAAGATGGAGGAGGATATGTATACGTTCTCGTCACACGACGACGACGACGACGACGACGACTCGGATGCTACCCTGATTCTCATTTCCAGTGGGATATATTCACCGTCGTGTCCGTGTAATACATCCACTTGTGGTAATAAAAAATGGTTAAAATAAGAGAGAACCGGCCCATTGCCGGACTTGTTATGTATGTCGTCGGATGTAGCGGGTGACGCGTGCGACGCAGGTGACGCGGGCGACGTTGTCGCCATTAACGTATGTAGCACAGGTTTGAAACAATTCTTGGTCGGTTTTTTAAACATCTTCAGGTATATGTATTTCCGATATGTTTATAAGTCATTTTTCTTCTTTGTTTGTCGCTTGGGTTTAACAGGAGCGGCGACCGCCTCCGCTGCGACGACGACAGCACCTTCGCTTTCTTTTTCTTCCTGCACTTTCGCCTTCTTTGTTCGTTTTTGTATCTTTTTCTCTATCTGCGCGATAGGCGCGGATGAAGCAACATCTTCTGATTCGGCCGCCGCTGCGGCGGTGGCGGCAACAGCAGTGGCAGTGACCTTCGCCGTAGTGGCGCTCTTCGGCTTCGGCTTAATTTTGAGCGTTGTTTTTGCGGCCGCGGCGACAGCAGCGGGAGGTTGCGACGATGACGACGACGCCGACGTCGTGAGTGCAGTCATTTGTTTTTCAGAAGCTCGTTCCGCGAGAATATGTGCTGCGATTGCCGGTTTCGTCGCAACATCAATTGGACGCGACGCCTTCGCAATCTTTTCAAGCGCGATACTTCCTTGTGCGTCTGCCTCGGCTGCCCCCGAGAAAGCACGGTCCTGCTCTTCTTGTAATCCTGCATAACTCAAGAAACTGCTCTTTAGTTGCTTGGCATTAATGTTTCGGTTCTTGCGGAATATGAAATACCGGTTATAGAATGAGATTTGTTTTTCTTCAGGTGTCATATATAACGCAGATCCATATTCTTGCTGACATCGGCGACTCCATCCGCCACCACCGCCGTCGCTACCGTCGCGTTTATTCTTACATTCCAACTCCATTTGATGAAATACCCCGTCAAATGTCGCGGTTCCATCCGGCATTGGAAACATCAGTGTTGTCGCTGCTTCTTCTGGCGATACAAGATCAAGCCCATAATTTTCTAATAGTTGCGTCAAGTAGTCAAAATTCACAAGGTATTCACGTGTGGCCTTATTAATGGAATCTTGATATACTTCTATCTCATACCCGATACTACTACTATCTGGTTCAAATTCTTTCTGATGATACTTCTTGCGAACCGACCACATTTTCTGAGGGTCGCCGCCACTGCCACTGCCACTGCTTAAAACACTCATCTCATCCCCCGTTTCTAATCGCGCCAATGCCTGGAATATCCGCGCACCATCAAAGCACGTCCCAATGAAATATCCACCAAGCTTCGTGCATTCGGAAACATTTTGAAGAAACGTATGAAGCGTGATATTATTTTCAAAGAAATAGTGGATTGCGAATTGGACGGAGCAGATATCAAATCCGTCGGCACCGCGACCATATTGCGGGTAAACCCCGCGACCTAATAACGTCGCATCCTTCGCGCCTTCGCCAAATATCGCACGTGTTATCAACCGGTATCTCTCGGTGATCGCAGCCTGCCCCGACCGGATTTCCTTGCTACTGTCTCCGTGAATAAAGATGGCTTCGGGAATATTGCGTTTGGAGCGCTTAATATCCAGATACCTCGCACAGATCCCGTCAAATTTATGTTCCAGATTATCCTTGGAATAATCAATCCCAAATACAAACCCGAGTTTCGCCGCAATCCACTTCGGTAAATCACCGCCCTTTCCGACCGCGAGGTCGATGAGCGTATTACCGGGACGCGCCACACTCATTATGAGCTTTCGTTTGACATATAAATTATGGAAATCGCGCATTCCTTTTGTGAGTGTGCGAACTTTTGTTCCACGACCAATGTCTATTCCGCTTCCGCCGCCGCCGCCGCCGCCCGACTCCGCGTTATTATAATATACGTCATCGCTAACAAGTTCATCTGGAATTCCATCCCCCGTTGACAACATTTCGGGCGTTATCGCATTATGGATAGAATGCCAGTTATTATTCGCCACGTGATATGCATTGCCGTAGTTTTTGCCGCCTGCGCGGTATTCCGCCGTTTTATCGTGGCGAACACGTAGTGGCGACCATCGCCAATTCACTGGCTGTGTGGGATCATAACTGAATTCAACAATTGTTTCATCCTGGATGATATCGTTTTCGGTTGTCATCATTTGACTAACTCCGGCTTCATCCGGTCGCAACATAATATGGCAAATATGTGCGTCACTGTCGTAAGGATAAGTTGGATAAAATGGCGCGGGTTTATACGTGTCTCCGTGGCCACCGCCACCACCGCCGCCACCACCGTCTACTGCCCCTTCAATGACAGATACGCACGGATTCAAATGTCCGTGCTTTCGCTCGTCATACCCAACACGAAGCGTCAGTGTTTTATATTGCTGTATCTGGACACAGCGAGACATATCCATCCCATTTTTGAAGATATTACTGATAAGGTCTTCATTGTCTTCGCCTTTTTTGGTGGTAACAAGGAAATCAATCGTATTCATGTGCGCGGGTTTCCATTTAAACGAATAATCCCACGTGGTTTTGTATAGCGGACCCGCCACGGTATTGTCGTTTCGCGCGGTGCTACCCACCCCGAAATCAAGCGGGGTAAATATCAGGCCATCTGTATGATATTCAAACTGATGTTCGGCACAGCAACGCAGGATAACCGCGCAACAATCAAAGATTGATTTCTCCGCCGACGCAATTTCAAACTTCTTGGTTTCAATACGAATCGGCGGTAATGAATCTGCGCCACCAGATACGCACTTGAGTTGCAGGTTCTTGACCAGGCTTTCCATCAATGGGAGTCGGAAATTCGTGAGGACTTCGTCTTCGTTGGCCATCGCCGGAAAGAACAAACGCGAACGAACATCGGCTTTATGGACGAAATATACATCAAACGCCAAGAATGCGTTGATGAACTTGCCACTTTTATTATGAATCACGTGTTCTCCGTCCAACAGCGTATTATATAGTTTTGGATTTAAAGAGACGGCGCCAGTAAATTGGAACTTCATATTCGTGTCAATAAGATACACGTGTCCGGTTTTCGGCGCGATGAAGAGAAGTTTTCGTAAACCATCGGCTTTTTCAGTAACCGAATAATTGATACGAATATTGGGTGCTTTTGAGTCCTGGTCAATTGGGTGAATATTATGCATTTGGAGGGTATACGAATTTGGGCCGATGAAATGTTTGGGTCGCAGGTCCACGACGGATCGGGTGTCGGCGCGGTCGGGTCGGGAGCCAGCCTCGCTCTCGCTCTCGCTGTCGCTGTCGCGCCCACCCCCCCGCTCCTTCTCCTCCGGATACAATAGTTCGTAATACTGGCGCTGGGCGATGCGTATTTCTGATACGGAAACTGGGTAGTTCGTCCCCTGCATTCCCGACATAATAATCTTAATCATTTTACGAAGGTTATCCATCAGGTGCTTGGGGTGGTTGAATGCGGTTCCAGGTCCGATAAGGTCATTGATGACTTCTATCTCCATTTCGTATCGTATCGGGCTTTCAAGCACGCGCGCAGCATCAAATGTGGATGCGGATACATACCCGGTATGGTCTTTATGAGACTCCTTGACAACACTCATATCTATTTGAAACGGGAACTCCGGGTGTGTTAATGTAGACCGATTGATATATCGGAATGTCTTCTTATTGTCATTCCAGGATTTCAAAATAGAGCGTGCGAGAGTGGACGTATTTGCGATATGCTTTTCGCGTTGATAACTCACCTTGAAATTGAAATCGTCAAAGATAACGGGGTGGATTGTCTCGCCACCGCCACCGCCACCGCTGGCCTTCGCATACATCTTTTGTGTAAAGAGAACATATTTCTCATCCGGCATATTCGTCTTACAGTAATTCTGGATATCGTTGATGCCGTGGATTTCTGCGCGAATAAGCGACAACTTGGTTTGCCCGGTTTTTTTGTCGATGAACTCGTTCTGTATTTTCAGTGAATACCCGTTTTTTTTGATAAATGAAAACCCCGATGACAGTAGTTTTTGAATCACCCCGTCAAAGTGTTCTCTCGTTGTAGGTCCATTCCCGCGCGTTCCAAATCGTATCTCCAGTTCCGGATTTCCGTCTGTTTTATCAAGGATGCCGTCTAAATACTGTGATACGATGTTTGCGAATTCGGATTGTTTGTCAGACGCGGACGAAGAGGAGGCATTGCGATTTCTCCGCATTATATATAATATATGAAGAGGATATATTATTTATACATTATTCAGATATATACAATTCAATTTTATGTCTATACACACCTTACAATAGCTTCATATAACTCTGGTTTCGTCTTTCGTTTTTCAGTCCCCATAGACCCAAACTTTCCTGGAATGATATTCACGACGGGCAGGTTCAGTTTTTGTGAAATATCAACAAGGTCCTGTAGTTTGTATGCCGACAACGGGCGAATCGGAGCAGAAATACTCTCCATCAACCAATAATTCTTACGAATATATGTAAGGTAATCCATAGTTACCTTAATCGGCGCGATATATAATACGTAATTCCCTTTGATTTTTTCAATAATAAAAGTATCGCCACCATTGCCGATCTCGTAATATTTGCGATTCTGAACAATACACACCGATATGGATTTACATATGGCAATTGCCTGTAATGTTTCCAATGTAATAAACGGCTTATGGACCAGACTTTCTTCCAATCCACTTATCTTGATTTTATTTGATTTTAATATCGGTTTATTTTGCCGCATCACTTCAATTAACTCAAACTTGAACCGATTGGATTCAACATATGGATTTTCAATGGTTTCATATTTTTCGGTTCCATATAGCATAATATACACCGACCATAATATTGAATCGGAACATGATGGTGGATATTTATACCCGTAGGATGTCATGATGTCGGGGTGAAATGCGACGGTAGATGAAGGTGGTATTTCGCTATCAATTGTCGTAGTGGCTGAACTACTGTCGTCGTCGGTATCCTCGTCGGTGTCATCAAACGTGGGCGGGGTATCTATTACCGCAGTATGGACCGGAGCCGGGGCCGGGGCCGGGACTGGGACCGGAGCCGGCGACTTCACCGACAATATATCATAAATAACTATTTTGTCGGTTGTTGATATATTTTCTGATGTAAATGAAAAAGAATTGTATAGACAAGGAATCACGTGCGGGGTGAGTGGTGTCATTTATATATCATACACTACATATCTTTATGCGTCTTATTCTCAAAGAATTCCTTTGTTAAATGTTGCTTCTGTTCTTCTACTTCATTTAAATGTTTCTCCTGTTTTATGACATATTTCATATATTCTTCTAATTCACGCAGGGTTGCGTCATTTATTTTGGAGATGTTGATGAAAACCCCATTTTTATTTTCATTGATTTGCGCTTGTTTTGTATGTAAAATTCGCAACACTTCAATTTGATGAATGACGGGAATATTTTCAATTCCATCCTTAAGTGCCATCAAATAGTTTGTTTTTGCTTCAATTTGCTGGGCCAGTGTCTGTAATTCGTTCATTGTCGTAAGACTCGCAATCGCGGTGGTAGACGTCGTCATTTTATAAAATCTCCGTGACAAAACTTTATACCCTTTCAAAGTTAGATACCGACGGCAGTGGATGTAACTGACGGCGATACCGCATCTATCAACATCGCAATGATAGTTACGTGAGTATCGTGTAATACAAAACGACGACCAATAATTTCTACGGTCAATATGTCGTTTTCTTCAATCCGAGAGAATAGGTCGTTGTGCTTCATATTCATATCACGCGAGAGAAATACCTCAATGGGTGATATACACCCGGCAGACAGTTGGTCTGCACCTGCGCGGACACCTGCTTGTGTGATCGTTTTAGCAACGCATTTGATTATGGTATGCTCGTGTGGAAAACAAATAAGGCATTCTGCTATGATATCAAATACAATATTAGCGCCGGATAGTGTTCCACACGAGTGGGAATGAATAGATACTGAACGCGGGCAGACATATCCCTCAATAGAACAATACCCTTCTAACTGGTTCGCCAATTCTTTCGCCAATAATTGGGTGACATCAGTTCCTCGTGTTATCTTATAAAATGGGATCGTAAGCTTACGTTTGATGCGTTGTTTGGTAAAGAGTGATGGGTCACAGTAAGGCGCGGGTTCGGGTGCGGGTTCGGGCGCGGGTTCGGGTTCGGGTTCGGGTGCAGGCGCGGGCTCTTTTATTTTCTTTTTAGGTCGGATAATCGTGGTTCGTTTCGCAGATGACACAGGTAAAGCGACAGCGGAAGCCATTACGATGAACGATAGCTATATCAATTATAGAAATATGTTTATATCTTTATCAATTTTATTGAATCAAACGTCAATTATCACTATATATAATCGCAAATCACGATTTCATAGACGGTCGCCGTCTTCTGAAGTTGAAGTGGACCCGCGCAACCATAGATGGCGCCATCGCGCACTAATGCGTCACATTCATCCTTTGTTGCGTGAGGATTTATGGGCTGAAGATTGTGCTTGTATACGCCGTGCCGTAAAATACAACAATTGAAATCTTTATGAGAAATGACAAATGGTTCGTGGCAATGAAGGCATGTGAATATATGGTCTGTTGTGTTTTTGTCCATTGAATGCTATACTAATGGTATAGGAAAAGAATGGAATGGAATGGAATTATACGAGTTCACCAATCACCGAAATCGCATTGTCACCAATTTCAAACCGCTGACCAATCACGCGCACACGTATTTCTTCTTCTTCTTGAAGTCGCGTAAAATCGGCGCGGTCATAATGATGGTCTCGTGCAATAAAAACGACCACTGGCGATTTTGCATCGTTTAACGTCGCGCGAATACCTGCGAGGCTGATATTTTTGATCACGCATGTAAATACTACACCTTCTACGAGAGAACACGACTGACATTCGTATACAACGTCAAATATCGCATTCTTTCCATATAAATAACCATTGGAATAGGTAAGGATTTTCACACTTCCAGGGCGGATGAAACCTTCCGCCATACACTTTCCTTCCACGATTTTTGAGAGAATATGTTCTAATGTGTCCTTTACGTTACGCCCGATAATACGAAAAGGAATTTCTATTTTGCGCGTGAGTAAAATCGTGGTATAAATCCCGTATCGCGCTTTGGACTGAACGCCACCGGAGGCAGTGGATCTTGAAATAGACGCGGACACGGGCGCGGGCGCGGGCGCGGACTCGGAGCTACGTGGTTGTTGCATTAGAGATGTCATTGCGTTACGATGATTATTATATGACTATAATTTATTTATACGTTTATAAACCTTCAATATTACACAATATTGCTTCTCCTGGTGCGAAGAACCACTTTTTTCCGCCAACACGGTTGGCATTAAATGTGCGCAATAAAAACTCTTGAAACACGCATAATTCTTTTTGTGTTCGTTGTTTTGTGTTTTCAATTGTAAGTTTATAATCGTCGCCTTGCGTTTCTGGGTTCATCGTTAAAATCGTATTGATAATGGTGATGGTTTCCGTTTTACCGGATTGGTCGCATCGGGCGCCTTTGTCACGCTTCTTTGTCATATTTTTAACCTTGAAAATGAGATATTCTTTTTTGAATAATGAAACAAAACCGACAATCATATTCATATGTTGAATATGCGAGGTCTGAATGTTTCCTAAAATAAGTTCATAATCACTCAAGTCTTCTGGCTGTGCGACGACCCATTCTCTCGTTTCATATCGGAGCACGATTAGTTCATATTGTTCTTTTTTCTTTTCGTGGAATAAGAGAAGTCCTTGGTCTTGGGGATTCCGACGCGACGCAGCCGCCGCCGCCGTCGCCGCGCGTCGTCCCACCAGCGGTCTCACAATAATGTGTTGTTCATAATAATTCAACAACAATCTCTCAAACGGCGACAACAGTTGAATACTGCCTGCGCTCCCCCCCGCACCCGTCGCTGGCGCTGGCGCCGGCGCCGACGTCGTCGTCGTCGTCGTCATATTGTAATTATTCTTCTGATACAGATAATTCACCAATGCAAGACTGTCGTCAAAAAACAAATGTTCTAATAAATTAGACACGACGAGTGAGTAAAGTTGCTCTCTGGTTGTATGAAATTCATCCGTTTGAGAGATTTGGTCAATCACCTTTCCGCAGTAATAATACCACTCACTCTGTTCCTTCGTCGGTTTTTCATAAATGGTTTTACACGTCTCAAATGTATCTGAAAGTGTTGCAATCAAATCATCTATTCGGGATTCATCTGGTTCAGCAGATACGGATACGGATACCGCTTCCCCTGCCGATGCAGCCGACGGCGCCACGACATTCCCCGACACCGAGGAGGAGGACGATGTTGCTCCTTCTGTGGCTTGCATTTTCTTCACGGCGTCAACGACCTTCTTATTTGGAACGACGGGTGCTACCGCCACCGCAGCACCTTGCCCGATAGATAGATAATCTTCTGTGACATTATCTGGAAGAGGATATTCTATCATTGTATGTTTATACGGGACGGGCGTGCTTCGTTCGTGTATACTAATACGTTTATCTGTGATTTCAATGGGCTGGAATAAGTAATAATCGCCAACATTGATGATTCGTCCAAGGCGCCCATACTTGTCATTGACATATTCATTTGGTTCCGTTACCATTTGCGTGAGTGCGAGGTTTATTTGCGCGATGGGATATTGGCGGATCGCATTTACGTGGGCGATGATTCCGTTGGGTCCGGTTTTCTTATAAAAAAATCCATCCTTGTATAATTCGCGGATTTTATGGATGATTTTATCCAAGTTCATTGACATAAACTTCTCATTAAATGTGTCCATACGAACATCACTATTACGGCCACGGCCTTCGCCTTCGCCTTCGCCTTCGCCTTCGCTGTCGCTGTCGCTACCGAGTCCATATAACTCTTCTTGTTCTTGAATCGGCCGTCCATTTGAAAATGTCGGAGTACACGTGTATTCACACCGCGCCATATAATCACACAACGCGGAATATGGGCGCGCACCGACCTGATAGTCTATTTGTTTGCGCGACGAGAGATTTTGCTGGACTACCTGGTTCAATTGGGCCGCGGTTTGTGTATTATGTTGAACGTTCAGAAGACAATCCACGGCCGAGGTTCGCAGGACGCGAGATACTGCGCCAATCTTTACGGCCTTGAATTCCGAGAGACGATACAAATAAAGGTCTATTGCCTCTATTTCGGGATTCGTCAGCTGGGTTCCGTATAAATATAGTTCCACATTCCGTCGTGAAAACGGCAGGCGTTTGTGGCTACAATTTCGGATCGCACGTCCAATGATCTGCTCAAGCAAGTTCATATTATACCACGGCTCCAGAATATGGACCTGCCGAATATTCTTGAAATCAAGACCTTCACTGCCCGCGACGGATATAATGACAACCTTCACATTTTCACCGTGTGTGTTGTCTTCACTTGTGAGAGCTTTTAGTTCAAAGAGATTATCGGGAGAAATCGTGGGGTCGCCTGTAATCACGGAATACCGCGCAGGACGGAAGGGTTGGTTCGGAAACTGTGCCTGGTGCTGACGTTGGGGGAGCATCGTAATCGCGTCAATACTCGGCGTGGGCTTACTTCGGAATAGCGATGAATTTCCGCCAGTTGCACTATACCGTGTAAACCCGATCTCTTCTAATGCGAGTGCGATGGGGACGACACCACCGTCAATATACTGACTATAAGCGAGTATAATCCCATCACTCCGAAGCACACAGTCGCATATATTCTTGATTTTCGCCGAGTATCGCCCAATATTGTCAGGCGCAAAGATACGCGCCGATGCCTTCGTGGTTGTTTCTCCATTTGGCAACTTGAAGGCGCGCATAAATTCGGGGCGGTATTCAAAATTCAGGCGCATCGGAGGATTGCCGGTTTCTTCATAGGACATAATATGGCGCAGTCCTTCTTTGCCGATACACGCGGTAATATCAAATTCGTCATTGGGATTATTGATATATTCAATGAGAGATGGGTGCGGGTATACGATATTCAGTGACTCCAGAGGTCGCTGGACTGCCGCATATCCAATCGTATCCATATTTTCAAAAGAGGGAAAGTCTACTGATTCAACAAGGGTAGCCTCGTTGATCTCTTCTACGGCGGCCGCCTGTTTGCCCTTGCCCGTCGGCGCTGCCCCTGCCCCTGCCCCCGACGCCGCCGCCGCTTTCTTTCGGCGCACCATTGCGGTCTTCTTGTAAATGTACATTGCCTTCATATCATTGATAATAAACCGATACGCCGCTTCTTGAATATCTCCTGCTTGTAGCATATATACGTCAATATGCTCTATGGGTTGGTCGATATGACGACCGTTCAACTGGGTTCGCGGGTACCCCGCTGATCGCGCCAGAAGCGAATGTTCCGGCGAATGTTCTCTCGGATATATCCGATATGGAAATGTATAGGGGTTCTCCCCGCGCACAAATGAAACATACCCCGTCGCTTTCCGAATAAGCAAATCCTTGCCAATCTCTCGGCCATCCGCATCCAAACGAAAATTCCCCCGGTCATCAAAGACATCCGCGATATCAATCGTGGCGCGTCGGTCATTTAAGTTCATCAGGTTTATCAACCAGACAATTTCCTTATAACTGTTATACATTGGCGTACCCGAGAGAAGAAGCAAGCGCACATTCGCGACCTTCTGGACGATTTGAAAAAGAATCTTCGCCACGCGTTTATCGCGATTATCGTCTGTGATACGAATATTATGAACCTCATCAATAATAATGAGTGTATTCGCGAATAATTTACGCAACTTTACAACCGATAATGTTTCAATCGCGAGGGTCTCCATTTCAGCTACTTTGGCAATATCCGCGGCAGATTTACGACCTTTCTTCGCGGCGACGCCCGTACCCGCCGGACCCGCCGCCGCCCCTTTGCGTCGGACCTCATGTATAACTGCTTCATCTTGTGAAATCCCGACACTTGACGCGTGCGTCCGCGCATAATTCGCGAACTCATTATATCCGAAAAATGAATAATGTGACGAAATCAGGCGCCGGATTTGTTTCACGATTTTATCGCGGGTAAGTCCTTTCATATTCATCGGGTTGATTTCCTTGATAAATTTATTCCCCGTGCATGCGCGGATATTCCAGACCCCTGGCTCAATCTCTCGCAACTCGCGTTCGTCAAAGAGCTGTAGCCGGAAATTCTCTTGGACGTTCGGCGATGCAATCACGATGATTTGCTGGTTAATCCCCATTTGTTTCATATAATCGCGCATCTCCTCCGCCACACTAATTGCCGAACACGTCTTCCCCGTTCCAAGACCGTGGTATAACAATAAGCTATTATATGGTGTTTCTACCGAGAGAAAATTCCGGACGAATTGCTGATTGGGTGCGAGTTCTATCTGCGCGTTACATAATATCTCTGCCTCCTCTTCCACGCTTTTTGTGTTGTCCACGTCCATCTTGGTATCAAAAAATTCTTTACGAAGGGCGATTTTGGTATTAAAATTGGGGTCGTTTAGGGTAGGGTAGAGACCTCCTGCACTGCCCGCCGCCGCCGCCGCTCCGATGTCATCCGGTAATACTCCGATGTCATGTAAGGTCATCTCTCGTTCCAGCAGTTCTTTTTTTAAAAGGAGCTTATTGAACTCCTTACTAAATGGATTGTTGATTTCTTCGGGCGAGAGGCGTTTGCGACCGTCATCGAGGTCGCGCTTCATTCTCGCAATATTCTCTCGGGGGGAGACCATCGGGGGTACAGCCGCCGCCGCCGACGCAGCCGATTTTGGTTTGAGAATACGGACTTTGGCCTTTTTACCTTCCCCTGCCAGTGCCACTGGTCCCGGATCTACTGTAGCGGCAAGTGCGGCCGTAGCGACCGACGCCACGGACAATTCCATCGGTATATTTTCGTCTTCTCCTGCCATTTTCTGGTTCGTAGGTAAGGATTATAATACTACCCCGTGTTCCTTTATATATCTATACGAAATAAAAGGGAACGATATATTTCAGAATATTCTATAGCGGGACAATATGTTATTGATTTTACGAACAATTCCAACCTTTTCTAAATTGTAAGGTCGGATTGCCTGGATACATTCCTCAAACGGCATCCATTTCATAAGGCCTACCTCCATAATATCGTGTGCCTTTTTCGGCTTCTTATCTAAATCCACCATCGCGAGGAAATATTTCTGTTTATAGCACTTCATATCGGATCCCATAAATATCTCTTCAAACGGCGCGATATTTTGTATCACATTTTCCGCAGTTATGTCGTATCCGGTCTCTTCCAGGCATTCTCGCAGCGCGCACGGCAAGTCTTTTTCATTGTAGTTGCGCCGGCCTTTCGGAAACCCCCACTCTGTTTCCGTCCATCGCATCGTGGACTCGTCTATAAACTGTTGGAGGTTTTTTATACGACCATCCTTCGTGCGTATCCCTCCAAGCACTTGCCGATACTTCTCATATGACACGTGTTCTTCGTTTTTATACTGGCTACCGCGTGTATAATCGCCCCATAACAAACGCCATAACTGTTCAAATGTAAGA
>JACCDP010157481.1_pt1 | contig 19007 bp, 16 predicted proteins | sample 7445841 | NCBI WGS metagenome assembly JACCDP01 (sample SAMN15323441, study PRJNA562643) | freshwater metagenome | isolation source: river surface water | place: USA:Blue River Watershed | collected 2017-08-17
GCCCTTCCAGTCGGTAGGTGCGCGCTAAGCTAGTATCCTCAGTGACGAACGATCGGCACGGGTTGCTCTCGCACGGATGCAAAGAGGCCATGACCTAACCGAGTCAAAGCCGAACACCGCCCAGCGGACATGCCCGTCCGGCATGGGAGCACGCAACACGCCGTATAAACCCCCGTTCTCTCGAATTCGAGGATTTTAGTTATTTTTAATATGGTATTGAGTAAGGGTGTCGATCAACAGTTTTACTTGGTCTTTCAAGTGTCTTTACCTAGTTTAATTTTCTATCTTTACAACCTGGATTCTTTAAGTGTTGAATTAGTGTTTGCTTTATTTATTTCAAATTGCTCGTGGGTCTTTCAGTCTGTGTTCGTTTGCCCAGTTTAATTGTATTACACGTTCAGTGCTATCTTTGTAACGTTGTCATTATCATTACAAAATTCAAGATACGTTCCCGATAGTTAGGCTGTGCGATCAGCCATCCATGGTGGGCCCCCACCGCTCTCAAGACTAACAATTGCAATATTTGTAGTTTTTTATTTGATTCCAATCTGTATCGGTAGGGATATATACATAGCCGTTCGCGTGGATGGATAAACTGTGACGCGTGAATCCCCAAAAATAGTGGTTCATTAGATACCCAGTGGAGCCAATCAGCGTATATTAAGCAAGCAAGACGACGTTTTTCAGACTGCGCTTGTGTGGGGTTGACCGTCACCGGTTAACCCTTTGACGTATTCCTGTGGAGTCATAAGTTTTCCGCAGGAGTATAAGCTAGAAAAATAAAAAGATCGTTGTTTTCTTATATATAGAACCAAACGGTCGGTCAAAACCGTCCGTCGGCACACGAACAAGAGTCGGTTTTAAGGCCGAGTCATCGTTTTTGTTGTCGATCTACGATAAGACCGCCACTCTATATCCAGGGTGGAGACAGCTACCAGCATCTTTGTATTTTTTGTGTTTGGTTCTCTGGGCAGAGAGGAAAAGAATCAATGAGAGGCGGTGGATGTAAAAGGTATTTGGAAACAGGAATTTTGGCGGCGGCTTCGACCAAGTCGCCCGAAAAAAAGAAAGAAAGCTGTGTAGAAATTTCTTTTTAGTTTTCGAAAATGAATCGTTAAAGATCCAAAGATATCCGGTCCAGATGATCGTATCCTAAATAAAAGCACAGAAACCCCGTCAAAAAAGGAGATGCCCCTTAATGCTACGAAAAATCCCGCAGGAGGGCTTGTGTCGCGGTTGACCTTCGTATGTTATCCTCACTAATGCAAAAATTGAAAAAATAGAGAGTTCCAGAAGGGAAGAGGTAGCCGATCTCCACAGTTCATCAGGAGGTTATAAACGTTGCAAATGAGAGTGACACTGGTTCACTGTTTCAAATGCGAGAATTTCGACCCTTATGCCTCTATTCTCATGGCGTTTCAGGGTCAAAAATTCGCCAAGAGAGGCTCGGCGAATTTTACTGTTTAGAGATCGAGCCACATGCTATCGACGGATCGCTCCATATAATGAAAAACGGTACCGATTTGGGGATAGGGAGTTTGTTGTTTTATATAAAAATTTATATAAAGCGGCAAGAATCGAAAGCCGTGGTATTTTCGATTTCGGATATGTCTGCCAAGCGTAACTTGGAAGACTAGCTATTGCGAGTGGAAACAAGGATTTGAACAGCGAGGTTTCGGACTTTTTTAAGAGGTACGAGACCTCAGGGTTGACCTCCAGGGTTATGAACCCCACGTGACCAGAGGCTTCGATATTCTAACTGAAGAGAGAAACGGGGGTCCCTATCACGCGTAAACATAGTGATAACCCTCTACATTAAGTTAAACTAGGAAACGTAAAAACCTGAACAGTGGGGAAACGACCAAAACTTCCTCTAAGTCCGTTTTCGCCTCTGAGGCGAATCGACAGCACGAGGCAAGAGTTGGTTGGTGGCAGGTCTTGGGGAATAGCACTTGGTATATTCACATGATCGTCAAGAAGAATCTCCGTCGGTGTGGGAGTAAAGATGAGCAGCCGGAAGACCGATGCCGACGATAAATAAGGATGAAACGTGGCGGACGAGGGCCAACATCCTCATCTTCCGACATGTTTGTTGTTTTTCCAAGAGTCGTCTGCTAGTCGGGTTCTCTTTCGGCCGTTAGAGGGAGAGTTTAGGGCGAGTGACAGGGGCGACCTACCACTGTCGTACCTGAGTTTGGTGATTTTTAGCTCACAATCCTCTTGACCCCGTAGGGTTAGGTAGAATGAAAGACGCCATGCAAATGCGACAGGTTAGGTTAGTTTAGGTTGGGTTAGGTTAGGGTATAAGCAAATAAAAGTACGAAATGTGTTCATCGGTAGTAGGTGGCCGCGCAGCGTTAGGCCCGCGCAGCGTTAGGCCCGCGCAGCGTTAGGTTACGGGATCGAGGGATACTTTGGTGGAGCGCTAGGCTATTTGGTTTCGAGTAAGATGTAGCTAAAACCAGCTGCTGTAAATGCAGCAAAAAAACCCTAGAGGGCGACTTGTTAGGGTTGACCATAATAGGGACGAGTTCCAGGTACGAGTTGTTTCGTCTTTTTTTTAAAAAGCTAGTAATTTGTACAACGTCATTTTTGTTATCGAAAAAGAGACTCTTTTCAACCTCTGTGGCTAATGTTGACAGACGAGGGATCAGTTAAACACCTTTTTCTATCCCCCGGGTGCCTGTCCTCGCCCATCTTTTTCAAGCGTTAACCCACACGTAGGCCAGAGGAGCAGAGTATCTCTAACGAGTCAGGAATAATGATTCCGCAGTCGTATCCACCGTGGCTGATTCAGCGTTAACCCACACGTAGGCCGGTAGTTACGTTTATAGAACACGACTAGACTCCATCCGAGTGCTGTGGCCGAGGCGGGCGAGCCAGGCTGGGGTTCGAGGCACCAATCAACCGACTGGGCAGCAGTCCAGCACCAACCCGCCCTAAGCGTTAACCCACACGTAGGCCAGCACCAAGAAAGAATCCACCGTCTTCACACCAAGTTCCTGTAAGGGAACACTTGATCTTTCGTACGTGAGCTCTCAGATTACCGCAAGAGGATGCCTGGACTACTTAGATAGCAAGATTCATAAAAGGGTTTTGACACTAGATCAATTTTTTAAGAATCCCAGGTGGAGCAGAAGAAGGGAGAAGAGGAAAAAGAGCCGACTGGAGATCGCTATGTGAGCGGTGACGATACTGAATAAATGGACCAGTATGGTTAATTAGCCTCTCATGCGGCTTTCGTCGGGTGGACACAAACCGGTTCAAGCACATCCGCGACCAACTACGGAAAACGGAAGGCCCCAACGGACGCGACCGCCCCCAGCATCCGACACTATACCAGTACCGCCGGCGACAATTGTCCACCGGAAGCCTTATGGTAAATGGCGGTGGTTTGGGCCTAAGGAGGTGAAAGCAAGGGTCTGAGTCCAGGGACAAGTAGTCGGGAGGTGAAGACGCTACATCCCGTAGGAGGCGACGAGACTACCACACCAGCGTTGATCACTACGGGCAACGGTAGGATCCAACGATCGCTAACGCGTCCAGCATCCGATACCATACCGGTACGTACGCCGGGGGAATCCACGCGCGACGCCCTGGGGTAGATAGCGGTGGTTTGGATCATCAGCCTGCCTGGTTCTCATTGTCTCCGTAATGTTTACTCAATCGACTGTGGTGTACCAGTAGGTACAGATTAGGTTGTTTTAATTATATGGGGGACTCTGAGGTCGTCCAAGCGAACAAGTCTCATTGGGAGAGAAATCCGAAAAAGCAGCCGGCCCAATCAGATCCATCCAACGGTGGCCAGGTCAGGCGTCCCCCGTGCCGAAGGAGCGGTGCAGACTCATCCGCTCAAATGCGAGACGGCCACAACCGTTCGAGACACGGCTGGAGCCCGCATGGCCCGCGCCAGAACGCAATCTGCGAGCCCACGGTAGTCAGTCGGTTCTCATCCCTGAGTCTTGATATTTGAAGTTTATTTTGATTAAACTCTAAATTAGTTATTTATTTCATGCAACACTGCGTCCGGATGATTTAATGAAACAATTGGTATGGGGATATTTTAAGAACTGAGGAGTATATTCATTAGTTCTCAATCTGTGATTTACTAGGGGGAGTTCCCAATACAGAATAAGGCCTTTATACCTTTAATGGTAAATACTAAAAAAAGTTTTATTCGCGGCTCCTTCTTTGTTCAGCAAGCCTGGTACGTAATATGTCAGCCAAATGTTTCAGAGTCATCTTATGCTGACCTTCGGAGATGAAGACGTCAAGGAAGAACAAGTTGGAGTCGTGGGACAATTGAATCCAGTCTCCCGCGACATTAGCGTTGCTAAGTTTGTTGTAAATAGTTGGGTAGATCGAGATGCCCTTCACGGGGACGAGGAGGACGCCAGTTGTCGAGTCGATGACAGAGATGCATCTTAGCGAGTTATATTTAGAAGTGTTATTAACTGCTACGTAGTAATCACGATTGCCTGATACTTCTTTTCTGGTGCTTGCGTACATCCTGCCATTTTTAAGGTTTTGGAGGATCCTCAAAAATCTCGGGTCTTTAATCCACCCAGGGGCGGTGAAAACCATGTGTTTATTTTCCAGTGCTGCGGAAGGCATCAGATAATTACGGCCAGTTGGTTGGTAGATGGAACATTTAACTCGTGAGTTAAAAATGGAGACGCCTGTTATTGGTGTGGGAGGTTGACGAACGGGGGTCGACCGTTGTTGGTCGGAGTTAGTTTCGTCCTCTTGCCAGTCGTGGCCATCTGTTATAACTGATAGGTCGATTTCCGGTAGTGGGCAGTGCGGTTGGCTACTCTGCGTTCTAGGAACATCCCTAATGAGATAGTCTGTTACAGGTCGTTGCGAAAAGCATCGAAACGAGGCTTCATCCAGCGGGAGATGGGTAGAATTCGGGGTAGGGAGCATATTCGAGATTTTAGTTCGAGGATCTCTAGCTTCTGGGCAGCTTCGCCGATTATCCGTGTTAATGGGGCATTGATGGACTGAGGCGTCTGACTTATGAAATTTTATCATCATAATTGGCATGGACGCTTGGCGTCCAATTAGTCCCCAAGCGCAGTTTTTGTTGCGAGTCACAAAAAAATGTAGTGCTCGCTTATCGACAGCCGTAATGTGGATTGGCCGGTAGAAAAGGCAAACCGGGTCTTTTTTATGCAGTCCAAAGGTAATTTGGATATCATGCCACATTGTCTCAGAATGGTCTGTAATCTGGGTAAAGTATCGGTCAAACGGGTCGTCAAAGGCAGGTGAGCCACGGCCTCTTATTATTTGAGGGTTGACGATTGGTTTCCCGTCATCATCTGCGCAAAGCGTAATTTTCTCTGACGTGGTCACTATCCTGTGTTCAAATTACACATAGAGATTGGGAGTTAGAATTTTGTTATGCCAGATTTAAGACGTTCTAATGAAGTTTTTTAGGCGTAATAAGAGATTTATTAAGGCTAGTACAGTAGGTTCATATCGGAGTTTATTGATTATGTCTCAGTTGTTAGTGCGACAGGTTGTATGATTTCGAGTTACGATGATAGCAGTGTGGTTAACTAGTTGAGGTTGACCGTCATTGGTTGTACCTTGTTGTTTGTACGAATTAATTCTTTAGTGGGCGTCGAGACGGCATATTACTTGCGGGATGTACATTACAATAGGAGGAAAATTGAGTAGCATAATTGGTCTGTTGGCTTTGATAATCTTCCATTGAACAAGCGCGTTGCGGCCAAATTCATCCAATCTTGAGCGGTCTATTGGTGATGGCGTAAAACGTCTATATTTAAACACTAGTTCTTCATTGTTGAAGCGAGTGACTCTTATTTCAATGTCAGAGTCTTCCTGGGCTAGTGGCGCCGAGATTTTCTTATAGAAGTTGTCCCAGGGATCATCAAAGAGGATTGTGGCACTTGGTAGGCGCATGATCTCAAAACTCACGAGTGGGAGAATGAAATCGTCTGTTAATTTGAGAATCGTTACTTCTTGGCTGCAGATTAACCTGGAAGTTGACAAGGGTAAAGTGTCAGAAGTTGAATCATAGATATCGCGGGTATGTGTTGCAATTTCTTAGAGAAGTATTGCTTGACCTGATTTGTTTATTTGAATAAAGGTCGTATTTGACATGATTAAGTTTGATTTATTTTGAAGAGATGGGTATCAATAGTCGTGGCTAGTTGCCATTTAAAGAAGATTTTATTAATAGCGGAGGGGCTATCGTCGAGGGTTGACCGTTGTGGGGAGTAGCATAGCACTTGTATAGCTCATTGAAAAGAAGAGCAGGGCTTTTATAATCTTGGTTTGTTCTGCGAACAAGTTTATTTGACCAAGGGGTTGGACCATCATGTTTATTTCATTTTTTAGGGATCGTGAACAATATCCATGTTGATTTGGCGACCGATGGTACAAGTCACCTCTTGGGCGAGCGCATCGGACGGGAAAGAAGTAAGCATTAAGACAGTATGTACGCCTGTTACATAGTCCCATTTACACCCAGTTTGTTCAATAAACAGTTTGAGGAATTCTGAGTCAAGATAGCTGAGTGTCAGTTTTCTATATGAGACAAATATTGGGATGAGATTGGGAGTACAAGAGCTAGAGATGAAGAATTTAAAGCAGCGATCAGATGGTTCCGAGGTATCATCGTCGGTTAAGATCCGATAATAGTTATCCCAAGGGTCGGAAGCTGACGCCGCGATTTCGTCGTTCGCGAGTCTAATGAGTTGGAGGTTTACTATCATTTTATCTTCTTCAGACACCAATGTGTGTGTGTTGTGGCTACTTAGAATCCTATCAGAAAAGAGATTGTTTTTAGGCGAGTTATTTAGGATTGATAACTCCGTGGAGCATCAATAACATTATAGAGAAAATATAACGTTCGGATGCAAAGCCCTTTATAGGGATATCAAAAAGAATTTATACTTACACCTTTGGCTACAGTAGTAGTGCCTTGTTTGATAATTCGAGTGAAGTTGGAAGCAATTGATTGGTTATTGCAATTCACGATTGCCGTAGATTTTCTCATGAGTTGGCGCGGGATTGATTTTGGATGTTTTTTATTTACGTAGTGGTCGATGATTAACTCGTATGTAGATTTTAGTAGTCTGGAGCATTGAACGTAATCCACTGATTTGCGGTATGGTATTATCAACCGTTGAGGATTAAGGGCTGAGGTATGAGTATTTGAGGTTGACCTATTAGGGTTGTCCTCTTTTGTGGAGGCTGTTCGAAGCGCTCTTGTGTATGCCACCTCAACTAAATGTTTCGGGTAGCCTGATCGAATGAATTCTCTGCGTAACCTTATGGCTGCCGTCTGGAAGATTTCCACTGTAGACGAGATGCCTCGAATGCGGAGGAATTGTGAATAAGGGATAGCCTTAATCACGTGTTCGGGGTGGTTTGAGTTCGGGTGTAGAAACGAGCCCGAGGAAGTGGGTTTCCAGAAGGGACGTGTTTCAAACTGAAGCGTAGTTGGATTAATTGAGACAGTTACGTCTAAAAAGTTTTGGGAACAGCCAATGGGGTCGACTGTGTACTTAATATTTTCATTGGAGATTGAACGGAAGAATTCAGCCACCTCCTCCTCGGTGGTGTCGGCGAAGACGACAATTAGATCATCGATATATCGTTGGAAGAACAAGATTTTATTACCCATGTTCTCAATTTTCTCTTTCGTGATGCTGTACATATATGCGTTTGCGAAGAAGACCGAAATACACATCCCCATCGCAGTTCCGATGGTTTGTTTGTAGAATTTCTCGTTTTTGAAGTGGATATAGGAGTTGCTCAGGACGAAATAAAGGAGGTCCACAAAAGTTGAGACTGGCGGCGGGGGTAGAAGGCCGTTGTCAATCGCATGTTGCTTTAAGAAATCAAAGTTTTGGATGTATACGGCGGCCGCCGCGTCAATCCCGTCTTTCCAAGGGACGTTAGTATACAAGCTCGTTACATCAGCCGTGACTAAAACAGTCTTGGCACTCACTTGTCCAGGGAAGGCTTCTTTCAAAAGTTCGAGGAGATGGGGGGTATCTCGTAGAGATCCGGGGATGCGATGTAAAAGGGGGGCTGTAAGTTGAGTGAGAAATTTGTCCAAGTAATGGACAGGGTTGGTGAAGGTCGCTACGATTGGGCGTCCGACAAAACAGCCGTAGCAGTTCGGGCCTTTATGAACTTTAGGCAGTAAATAGAATGCTGAACCAAATCCTGTTGGAAAGACTATCATGGTTTGTAATTCATTTTTGGTAATACAGCCCATTTGCTCTAGTAGATGGGCGTGGAACGCGCAGTCGTCTGATAGCCGTGAAAGCTCGGCTTTGCAAGTGTCTTTAGTCAATTCACGGTAAGTCGAGCTATCTGAGAGTTGTCTCAGCGCCTCTGCGTCGTAATCCCGCGTGCTCCAAATAACCGTACTTCTTCCTTTATCAGCTTTAAGTATGTGGATCTCTAAGTTATCTCGTAGTCCTTTTATCGCTTTATTGATTTCTTTGTCCGTATGTGAATGTGGAGTACGTGGTACACATAGAGTTTCCAGTTCTTTGATGGATGCAATGATCTCAGGGTCAGATCGCCAAGATTGTTCTGGCGGAGACCAGGTGCTTGGGATGCAATCAGAGAGACGGCCGCGGGGGCGGTTCTCCATCGGGTTAATTGTTGAGAAAATATCAATGTCGATTCCTCTCGCGAATCGCTCAAAAGCTTTTTGGAATTCGATGGTCTCTTTATCGACATTCGGCTGCGGGACTGGGATGAAATTGAGGCCTAAGCATAGTAATTCTATTTGCACGTCAGACAAGACCGTGGGCGTTTGGTTGATTAGAATTTTGCTATGTAGTACTCTTTGTAGAGCAGGTCTTGATTTGTAGTGGATTGGTTTGTATGTAAACGAGGTTTTAAGAACGTAGTTGCGAAAAGGTATTGCTCCGATCTGTGCCCTAAGAAGGGTTTACAAAAAAACATTTTAATTTAGATTGTATCCATTCTAATGTGTGTACACAATAGATTGATTTTAAAAGGGGTATCTGTAGGAGGTTACCCTCTTGCAGCTGCCCCTATGGTTGCGTGTAATAGGGGATTTCAAAAGAAGAAAGCTTCAGTTAACGGTAAGTATTTTTCTTCCCTTCCTTTATCTTTTTAAATCAAGTATATCTTATTTTTATTTCCTTTCTTTTAGTCGTTTTATTATTTCCTAAAAATTCCTTGGATTTGATTGTGTCGTTGTGTAAGGTGGTACTCATGTTTTCTTTAAAAACTGGTGTGGAGTCTAAATATACTGAAGCTATCATTGGAAATAGTTATGTGAGACCACAACATTGGTAATTTTTTAGAAAGAAATGCCCAGATGGGTGTTTATTTAAACCTGAAGGGGTTCATGAAACAAACATTATTGTTAGGGCAGCAGTAGGAGGTTAACCTTCAATTGTCACCCTCTTCCTGAGTGGATTATTTAGACTATTTCTTTTTTAATTTCATGATAGTCTTGAGAACTTCCGCGACGTCCAAGTCCTCAGTGTCAGAGTCGGTGTCTGGTTTCTTTCTTTTATTCTGGGACGCCGCCGCCGCTTCGGCCGCTATTTGCATGCGTTTCATTGCCGCGATCTCCTCTCTTTGATCGCGTAGCTGTTTCTCCGTTTCGGCTTCGCGATTGCGGAAGTATTGTTGGCTATTAGTTCTTCGGATGTTAACCATGATTTCATCCATCCAGGCTTTTCCTGTTTTCTGGAAGCAAAGTTGGATTGCTTGTTCAATGTTGGAGGTGGCTCCAGAAAGAGACGAGCGGTCGCCTGATAACAGTACTTGGCGCCATTCAGGGAACGAGATCGTATGGTTGATCACTGTCTTGTTCGTCTCGTTCTTAGCGTCAGCGTCGTCACGGACGAAGAGCAACTTGATCGAGAGTCCTTTAGTGGTGATTGCATCACCCCACTCTAGCCAATCATGGATCCCACCGGGGAGAAGTTCGAAGTTGGGGAATGGTCCATATGTGATGGCACCTTCGTTCTTGTCTATGGTAAGTACCCGGAAGGACGATGGTAGTGGGGCTACCGCCGTATCCCATTCGAGACGTTGGTAGAATCGGACTGGATTGCCAGGATTAGATCCTGGTATTTGGACCAGGTCAGGGCTGCAAGCCCGTTCGTCGAAGAAGATGATGTCGCGTGAGACATGGATCTGCCTAGAAGTAGAGGGCATGCTCGATTAGGTTTCACCAATATATGGATGTGAATATAGTATATAATAAGTTGAGGGGAGGAGAATGTGAAAATAAAGAAGCCAGGGTGTTTAATCCCGGTATTCTTTTTTTCAAAAGGAGAGTTGTTTTTAAGGGGAGCGTAGCGAATAGTTAGTTACTGAAGCATAGAGGGTTACCCCTCACGCTCGTACCTACATGGAGGTTTTCTAGGGGAAGAAAAGACCCGAAACAGGGGGGTCAACTGATGGTGAAGTGAAGGATATTAAGGCTAAAACCGAAATATCTTCACTTCGCCTGAGTCGGTTTTTAAGGCCGAGACATCGATTTTGTTGACGGTCTACGAGAAGACCGCTACTCTCCAGAGTAGAAGCAGCTACCGGCAGGCACCTATATCTCGATTCTTTGTATTTTTTTATATTTTTTTGTTTCTGGAATTCACTGTGGGAAGTGAGTTTCATACAGTTTCTAGACTTTGGAGACTAGTTCAGCGAGCATAATCAGTCTATTTGTTTGGAAAAGCCACTACATAAGTTAGCAGAGGGATTTTTATTGAGCCGATTTGGTGAGGGCGAGTGCCATTGTTCACCCTAGTCCTAGGGGTAGCAAATGCAAGTCTATTGAGCGGGACCGATTTTGGTCAGCAAGAAGAGATTCCGTCCGAATGCTCAATACCTAGAACCGAAGAAGCCCGTTATGTGATTATTACCCGTAGTCTCGATCATTTGCAACGGCAAGTCCCCTGAAAAAACCTCAGCTTTGGGGACGATAGTACTCGAAAAAAGTACGCAGTCGTGCGAACTATAAGGGGGATAAGGGGTTCTTTTCAAAAAATGCAAAGTTTCTCCAGAAGGGAAGAGGCCACTAGTTTTCACAGTTCATCAGGAGGTTTTTTAACGTTGCAAGTGTGGAAGACGCAGGTTCGACCAGCAAGTGCGAGAATTTCGACCCATCAGCCTCTATTCTCATGGCGTTATAGGGTCAGAGGCACAACTAACGTGTGTTTAGAAGGCCCCACTGTGTCGAAAATAAAGTGGCATGCTAAATTACGGGTGAACCGCATGTTCAGAAAGTGAAACGAAGACGGTACCGATTTTAGGGATCTTTTCTTGGAGGGTTTTTAAGAGCCTTTTCAGCACAAAGAATGTCCCCGACCGCATGGGGCCCGAAATTTCCTAAGGACTGGGAGGTCGACCAGCAAAATAATCGCCAGGATGACCATTTTTAGGCAGAGTGGATCAAAGTGAACTACAGTTTAATCCCTACATGGGTGCCTATCGTTAGTGACTCATAGAGTCTTTTCTGAAAACCATCAGTGCATGAAGCCATAGGCTTTTTAGTGCTAGGTTCGGGGAATTTTTTAGAGTCGCTGTCTTTTTTGGAAAGATGTGTAGAATCTAAACATCCTAGTGGTTAGAACCTAATATCGAATACAAGAACAAGCTAGGGAAACGACCAAGGCTCCCTCTAAGTCCGAATGTACCTCTGAGGTAAAGCGACAACACGAGGCGAGTCTGGTTTGTGCCAAAGAGAGAGAAAAGGAAAGAGACGAATAACACATTTTATATTTACATGATGGTTGATGAGAGGGTTAAGTCTGATCGAGAGAGAGCAAGATGTTAAGAGATGCGAAAGTTTTTAAGATACGGGAGTGTTCTTTCGAGATTTTGGTGAGAGCGAAGATTTGGATGACCTGTCCGTTGAGAATCGGCGAAGAGAACGAGGTCTCGTGGTAGGAATCCTGGCGGACAATTCAGCAAGAGTTTAGAGGATATTTGCGCGGGAGAGTCATCGAGCGACTACAAGGCGGTGAGTGAGGGGTTTCTTCTAAACTCAAATAATTGAATTGCTTTTCTGGAAGGCAATTTATTAGCTATGTTTTATTTTAAAAAATTTTTTGGTTAGGAGTTTTTCTGGCACTAATTTGCATCGTTAATGTTAGATTTTATATCTTAATTACCCTCGTTAGGTGAAGTTCAAGGTTGAGGGTGAATGTTATCAATCGCCGCTAGGGGTTGTCTGGCGGTCGCCCCTGTGTAAGTAAGACGTCGAGCTCGTACCCGCTGTGAACGGTCGTTGTACGTTGTGTGCGTTTTTTCCTTTCTGTGGGTAACCACCATTCGTTTTTCTCTTGTTTGAGACTGGATGTTCTCCTGTTATACAAAACTTATTGACACCGAGCGTGTAGTGAAAGTGTTGTTTCCTTATTCTGCGTGATTTCGGGATTAATTCTGGCAATGGCTGGGAGAAGGCCAGTTTTTCAGCGGGCGATTCGTGAGGCTCAACCTCAGGCGGTCGTACCTGGTGCTATTGATGAGGAAATACAGGAACGACGGCGACAGGTGACTTCTTTTCTCGATTGTTATTTTAATAGGCTTTGTCAATTGTCATGTTACGTGTCTCCATTGACTTTGTTATTGTTAATTGAAGTATTTTACTTACTATTTAATTCTTATTATTTCTATTTATATTATCAGGAGGCCGAATTATTGAGGGGTCTGTTGCCCGTCGCTGGGCCCATTGGCGGGCGGATGTTTTTCGATGTGCTCGACGGTCATCACTATAAACTTAAGAGTGCTCGTCAGATAGTGTGTGCTGATAGTTCCATCATCCTTGATGGGTATCTACATGATCCTGATTGCGAATTCTGGGAGAGGCCTGAGCGTCCCGCCGCGTGTCACAAAGTTTCTCGTGGCCATATCGGGCATTCAATCGCCGAGTTAGACGCCGTGTTATTGAATTTGTTTTATTGGTTGATACGCATCCTCCAATCCCGTAATCCGTTGATTACTGAGGGTGAACTGTTGGACGAATGTCTGGTCGAATGGCCCTTGGAGTTTACTTTCAATCCGGCTTATGTTATTCATCGGCGGGTTTATGCCCGGGCTGGTGCCCAGCGTAGGTATGCCGTGCCCGAGCGGGTAGAGGGCGATGGGTTAGTTGGTGAGAACGGGCTGCGACTCTTTAGAGCCGCCATGGATTTTTTTGAAACTCATCGGGACCGAATCCAGTATTGGACTCTCCCACCACACCGTAAGTTGTATTCAGTGTTAGTTTTTATGGGAGTTTACCGTCTATTTCTCCTCAAAAGGTTTTTTTATTAATTGCAGTCTTTTTCTGTTTTGTTTATCTATTGTTTGTAGAGGAACCCACGGTTAGCCGTAAGGAGACCTTCCCAGCACGTAGTTTTTGCTGTGTTCATTTTGAAGACGCTGCGTCGGTAGGTGCAGGGCAAGGGCGTGTACGGCCGCCACTTCCACCTTTGGCTCCTCGGGTGTTACCCATGCTTCCAGCTCATCCGGTCAGCCCTACTCCCCCGGTTCAACCGGTTATTCCGGTTCAGCCTCCCCTTTCGGCTCAACCGGCCAAGTCAGTCCGGCCATCTAGGCAAGCACCGTCATCTCCGGTCTGTCTACCGACTGCTTCATCATCGGCCGGTCCGAAAAAGGCTACCTCCCAGCTCAAGGGAGGTCAGAGACGGAAGAAAAAGAAAGCCAAGGGGTCGCGGTCCAAGACAGCAGCCCGAAGTCGACGGCCAGCGCCCCGATCCGGCGGGCAGACAGGCAGGGCCAAGGGCACTAGTAGCGAGTCCAGCACTCGCAAGGGAAAAGCCCTGAAGGCGGCCGCTCGTAAGCGAGACTCGTCCACCAGCAGTGACGAGAGGACTGACCGCAAGAGAATAAAATCCTCGGTCGCGCAGTTCAACCCTCAGGGTGTCAAGGATGACGATTGGGGTCAAAAGCGGCGGAGAGAGTCCGAAAGTGATGACGAGGACCTTCCATGGGAGCTTGCTTGTGCTGAGCTCTCATCCGACGAGTCGGATGTGTCCAAACATTTCAGGAGTGGAGTGGCTAGTTCCTCCTCCGGACGTACTCCGGTCCACGCAGAGAGCGGGTCTCCCAGTGGGAACCTTGCCGCAGGGGCATGTGACACACCGGCCAACACGTCCTTAGCGCCGCAAGTCGGTGGAAATACCAGCCGGACGTCTCCCTCCGTTTCGGATGCAAGTAAGTTGTCAGCCTTACAATGTGTGTCATCTGATCTTAGTGTGGTATTTATTATTTTATAATTCAATTTTCCATATCTCTTTTTTGGATAGGTGGAGCTGAGTCCAGATCGCCAAAGGTATTGGTGCCTCCTGCGTCGTCAGCTCAGCCCAAGAAAAGGATGAGGTGCAAAAACGTAGATGGTCCTGAGACTCCTCCTCGCGCTGGGAGTGAGGTCGCCCTCCCAATGCTCGCCCCCGGTCGAGTGTTGATTAGAGCAAGCAACTCGGCGAGGTTGGCGGCTTTAACGACGCCTTCGTTTCCTTCTGTCACGCGACCTTCGGCGTGTCATCGTGACGTGACACCTCTACCGTTCAGTAGCGGTCTGAGTCAATTGACCCGAGCCAAACTCCATGAGCTCCCTTCGGTAAGTGTATTTCACTTCGGCGTAAGATTATCGGATCGTGTGTAGGAGGGTACCCTTTAACGGTCGTACCTACATTTATTTAGTTCGTTACTAATTTAATTTAGAAAAATTTGACTATGGTCCTTTATTAATATAACTTCATTTTTTTGTTTGTGCAGTTCGAGAGTATTGCTCAATCGGTCGGGCCGGGAGATTTATCCTGTGCTGTATTTGGTGGCCCACCCGGCTCTTCACCGCACCAGTCGTCTCCCGTTCATCCCGGCAGTGGTGAGGGCGGGGAGCAGAGTGATAGCATTGGTAGCGTCTGTACCTCCAGTGGTGACGATGTAATTCTGGAGATACCACCTCTATCAACCGAGGTATTTTCAGCCGTGGTATCAACACAGTTATTTTTAAAATATATATTTTGTTGGATGTTTAGGACGGAAATTTGGGCATTACGTCGCCTGGGGAGTTGATCGTACGTTCCGGCAGTTCCGTAGGGGCGGAATCAGCCTCAGGTTCATCTCAACGTAGCTGTTCTGCCGAGTCCAAGCTCTCCCCCAGTCCGACGGGGTCTCAAAAATCTCTACCAGTCCGAGAAGTAACAGAGTCGCCCGCTAGTCCAACCAGCGGCCCTGAAGGCTCGCCAGAAGAGCAGGTTGTGGCATTGAACCGCTCGGATGATGATTCTTCCGAGCATAGCCTTTCTTCGTCCGATATGGTCATAGACGAGGAGATAGAGGTCGTTCACTCGTGTGAGGAGATTGACGACTCTCAGCGCACAGCACTCGATAATTCAGTATGTTAAGACCATTTTTATGTTTCAGTAAGAAACGTTAGTTTAATGGGGATTATGTATCGACGCTGAGTGTAGCGTTATGAGTGAATTGTATTTTTTCGGTTTCTTTTACAGGGGATTTTGAAGGGGGTAGGAGATCAGGGCGATGAAGTCGAGCTAGACTCAGGGAAAGTCGCGGACAAACGTGCTCCACTACTTGGGAATGTGGATATTGTGGCTAGTCAAGCTGTACTTTTGAAAGACGATACGATTTGCAATCCCGAGAGCGTCGGAGAGTCCCCTACTGTCGGCGTTATCGAGTCTTCCGTTCCTTTTTTGAAGGAGGTCGGCCTTGCCCAACAAGGGGTTGGTCTTTCCGTTATTTCTACGTCTTCCTCAGCCGTTGCTTCTAGCAGCTGGGCCGAACAGTATTGTGAGGAAATGGATGCTGTTACCGCGCGTCGCCTACTGTCCGTAAGTAGTGTATTGCTTATTTTCTCGAGGGTTTTATTGTTTTTCTAGGGTTTGGTCTCATTAATAATATAATTGTGTCTTTTCAGGGACTATTGGAAACGAGTCAAGGTGAAGGTGGTTCGTTGCAGGTAGCAGGTTCGAGTATCGAGCATGTAGCAGTTGATAAAATCCCCGAATCGGGGTCTTCCGTGCCACTTGCCCAAAATCTGGTCGTTGCATCGTCCAAATCAGAGGGAGTCGTAGAGGTGAGTTTATAGTTCCTCTATCTCCGGTATTCCGGTCTCTCTCTTTTATTCAAAGGGAAGTTAATTTTGTGTCATTGCAACTCGGATCAGTCCACAAAGGTAAATCTCATAGAGCAGAGTTGTTCGCCTGGAGCGGACCATCTCTTGTGGGAGGTAGCAGTGTCTGATTTGGACAGGCCAGGGTCGACCACCAGTGCTCACCCTGCGGCAGTCATACCTCCAAGGGGGAAGGAGATCCTTACCAAGGTGTGGGTCATTTGTATTTCTGTTCCCTTGCATCTAATATGAACCTATAATTCGGGCGGGTGTCCCGGTCTATTTGTAGGTCGATCTCATAGGAGAAACCTCCCATCGTGGTAGTACTCCCCAACAACTAGATGGAACCAAGTCTAGGACTGTAGTGCCCGAATTAGTGGGGTCAGGGGCGACCGTTACAGCTCACCTTCATCCGGTTACCCCGTCAGGGGAGATGGGGACCACCACAGAGGTATGGTTTATATTCATTCGTTTTTATGTTGTTATTCATTTCTATTTCTTTAAACCCATAGGATGTCGCCGAGGGAGCGAATCACTTATGTGATAGCGGTTTTCGTCAGGCAGAGGAGTTGTACCCCAAGACTATTGTTTTAAGTTCAGTTGGGATAGGGGCGACCGTCATGGCTCACCCTGCATCCGCTGCTGTTGGGGATAATGTGACTGTGAGTTATTAGAGGGGGCTTTGATATTCGTAGAGATGTTGGTTAATTAATCTCATGTTTATGATGCTTAAAATCGATATTTATTTTTTCGGGTGGTAAAGGTTGGTACGGAGGGTACTGCTCGTGATTCCTCCCTTCATTTAGAGGAGTTCACGTCGAGATCTATTGGAGTGGAGTTGGAGTCCGTGAAGTCATCGCCGGGGACTCCTTGTATAGAGGAGGAGTACAGGTTGTCTTTGGGGTCGGAAGACAGTGTCAAATTGGTGGATTCGTCCTTTACTTCTACACCCGAGGTAGATCATAGTATATATCTAGGTATGGACCATTTGTAAAAGGTAGTTGTTTGTTTATTTTTTGTTCCTGATCAACTTGGTAGAAACTTGGAAGCGAGTCCAGTCCATTAGTGCCCGAATACGTTTTCTCTAGTCCCGAGAAGGATGGCATCGCCCTTTCAGTTGAACCGCCGAACCTAGCTCTGTCTGGCGGAGACGAGGAGCCCCAAGATTTGTCGATTGTCAAAGCAGCTGTAAGGCCGTCTTCTTTGTGGAAGATTACCTAATATCTTAAAAACTTTTTTGTGTGACTAGTTAGTTGAGGCGGTAGACTTATTATCTTTTTTTTCCTGCAGGTTTGTAGGCGACTGGAGTGAAATTCACAATCATGTTGGCTATTAGTCCATCCGTGGCGGCGTTTGTGGGCTAAGATAGCTCAAGATATGTTTTTCTTTTTTTATATTTTTGTAGTTTGACTAGTTAGCTAGTTCGTTATGCTCGGGATGCCAGACAGTTTCACTCTGATTTGTAGTCGGCACAGAACCAATGTTCTGTCTGTTTTTTTAAAAACAGTGTGCCTATCGTTGCGAGGAGTTTATGTCTTTCTAGTTTTTGGTATGTTTAAGAGACCATCGGAGATAATAAATGAATAAAGACTTTGAGGGTAACCGCCAAGGGTCAACCTCTAGGTCTATACCTTTTCTTATTATTAGTCCGTTTTGTGTTTATAGAAGTTCGCCTGGTCAGTGTATTGCATCGGTTCTCAAGTGAGTAGGGTCCCTTTGATTTCTTAGAAAGTGAATCAGAGGTTGATTAATGTGGGTTTTAATTTTTAATTATTTGTAAACCCGAGATCTGGGCTAGTTAGGCAGTCTGCTGAGCAGTGACAATTTGCATGTGGATGGCAGTTAGGTTCTTAACCCCGTAGGGTTAGGTTTTCTAAAGATGCGGTGGCTAATGCACCAGGTTAGGTTAGGTCAGGTTGGGTTAGGTTAGGGTATAAAAAAGGAGAGTAAACGACCACCGTCAGTGGTTGGTAGGTAGCCGCGCAGCGTCTTGGCCGCGCAGCGTCTTGGCCGCGCAGCGTTAGGCCCGCGCAGCGTTAGGCCCGCGCAGCGTTAGGTAGATCGCGCGTCGGGGACAAGGGATCGACCGAGGACGCTAAAGGTCCAGAGTTCGATTAGCAGAAGGTTTACTAGCCAGTCAAGGGGGTATTTTCATTGAAGGTTTACCTTTAGTTGACCTTGGTTTATTTGAGGTTGCTGGGATTGGAGTTCTGGTGCTTCTTCACCTAGTTGTTGATTCATGGAGACGGGTGTCGATTCAATTGAAAGGACATTGAAAGAGGGGCTCTCATCCGCTCTGTTGCTCAATAGGCGTTGACCCACACGTAGGCCAGAACAGATAAGGCAAGCCTCTTTCGAGGAGAGAGAACAAAGCGTAGCTCCGGCAGGGCGCTGTGGCTCTTACGGGAAAGCCACGCCGGGGTTCGAGGCACAAATCAACCGATCAGGCAGCAGTCCGGCAGTGGCCCTCCCTTAGCGTTCACCCACACGTAGGCCAGCGTCCGGCAGAGGCCGGCTAAGTTCATTTTAATAATTTATTTTATACGTGCCAAAGGAGGCGACATTTGATCTTTCGTACGTGTGCTCTCAGATTACCGCCAGAGGATGCCTGGACTACTTAGATAGCAAGATTCATAAAAGGGGTTTTGACACTAGATCAATTTTTTAAGAATCCCAGGTGGAGCAGAAGAAGGGAGAAGAGGAGAAAGAGCCGACTGGAGATCGCTATGTGAGCGGTAACGATACTGAATAAATGGACCAGTATGGTTAATTAGCCTCTCATACGGCTTTCGTCGGGTGGACACAAACCGGTTCAAGCACATCCGCGACCAACTACGGAAAACGGAAGGCCCCAACGGACGCGACCGCCCCCAGCATCCGACACTATACC
>JACCDP010761244.1_pt1 | contig 19007 bp, 14 predicted proteins | sample 7445841 | NCBI WGS metagenome assembly JACCDP01 (sample SAMN15323441, study PRJNA562643) | freshwater metagenome | isolation source: river surface water | place: USA:Blue River Watershed | collected 2017-08-17
TATAGAGAAGATAATAAAGAATATATTTTATTAAAAAATAATAAAAGAAAAAAGTTAATTAATGCAGAAAACATCAGTCAAATAGAAATTAATAATTTATTAATTAATAATAACAATCAATGTTTTTATTGTAAAATTTTTGTTAAACGAGGAATAAATCTGCATTTAGATCATAAAGTTCCATTAAGTAGAGGCGGAAATCATTGTATTAATAATTTAGTGCCATCTTGCGCCTCTTGCAATTTACAAAAAGGCACTAAAACTTCAGAAGAATTTTTATCTATTATAAATAGAAACCTCATATTATAGGTGAATAATGTTTATCAAAATAGGCGAAACTCACGAAATTAGCAGAATCGAGAATGCAGATTCTTGTATTCCTGCTGTAAATCAAGAAATGCTTGATAGTTTTAAAAAAACTGCATCTGCTTTAAAAAAAATTGCTCCTAAAGCAAATGATTTTCTTTATTTCTCAGCTGTTATGATGCATGCTGCCGAAGCTGCCGCTTTAAATGAAGATGGCACTCCTAAATTAAATGTTAGAGGAGAAGCAGTTCAAGTAGGTTGGGATAAAACTGGCAATACTTGGCGTTGGCAAACAAATGACCCAAATATTAAACCATATAAGAATTGCTTTCCTCCAGGAACCAAAATTCTTTTAGAAAATGGGGCAGTTAAAAACATAGAAGATGTAGAACCAGGAGATATGGTTATTACCCATAAAGGTAGAGCCAGAAAAGTATTAAGAAAGTTTATTACTCCTCATAATGACAACTTACTTCAATTTAATATTAATAATAATATTAAATTATCTTCTACTGATAATCACCCACTTTATCGTTTACAAGTTTCTAACAATAAATGGAAACCTACTACTTCTAAATTTAGAATATGGAATCAAAAGAATACAAATAAAGAATTTTCATTTGTTCCCGCCAAAGATTTAGATTCAAAAGATTTTCTATTATCTATTAATTTAAATAAAAAAGTAGATTCAACTCTTACATCTAATCAAGCTAGATTATTAGGCTTATACGCCGCAGAAGGTAGTTTAAATAAAACTCATAACAAACACAGAAATGTTGTTTGTTTTACATATTCTGCTGATGAGCAGAATACACTTGGTTTACTTACCAAACAACTATTAGAATCAGAATTTAATAATGTAAATGTTACTGTTAAAGTAGATGAAAAAAATCATAAATGTACAGTAACTGCTTATCAAAAAGATATTTATAAGTTCTTTTTAAATCATGTAGGAGAATATAGCCTTACTAAGACGCTCAGCCCCGAATTAGTATTCGGTTCAGACGAAGTAAAACAACAATTTATTTTAGGCTGGCTAGAAGGAGATGGAAGCATAGGAAAAGATACTGCCAGAATCACTGGTACTACTATTTCTCCTAATTTAGCTTCTCAAGTTAGATTAATGTTATATAGCTTAGGAGTTCATAATACTATTTATGAAACACCCCCTTCATCTTCTCAAATTAATGGAAGAGAAATAAATGGTAAGCATAATGTATTTAGAATAAGAATTAACTCTACAAATGGTCAAAAGATCATTAAAAATTCAGAAAAATTAAATCTTAATAAAACTTCTAAAGATCGTAATTTAAATAAATTTATTGATCAATATTGCATCCATTCTATTTTAGGAGTAGAGAAAGTATTTTATAGTGGAGATGTTTATAATTTAGAAGTAGAAGAAGATAATTCTTATGTTGCCAACTGGATTGTAGTTTCTAACTGCAATGGAGATATTTTCCCTGAAGAAGAGCTAATAAAGGCGCATAAAAAATGGGTACATAAACCATTATGCATTGATCATAAATCTAGTTCAGTTGATCACACCCGTGGTTTTATTGTAGATACATATTATGATCGCAATTTAAAAAGAGTAGTTGCTTTATGCGCCCTAGACAAGGCAAATTATCCAGATTTAGCTAAGAAGGTCGCATCTATGATGCAAACCAGTGTGTCAATGGGTACGGCAGTAGGTCGCGCCATTTGTAGCGACTGTGGAAGAGTAGCTAAAGCAGAACAAGATTTTTGTGATCATATGCGCAAAAAATCTTGTTATGGAGAAATTAACATTGATTTAGCTCCAATTGAATTATCAATTGTAGTAAATGGTGCAGATCCAAAAGCTCACATAAAGCATATTATTGCGGCAGCTAACACATTAAATACTTATGTAGAAAATAAGTCTAATGAGTTAAATAAATTTGCAGATGTATTTCATGCTAGTATTTCCACTCAAGGAGATCAGCCTGGTGATACAGCTAATTTCACATGTGAGTCAAATACTTTAGATGGTTTTGAGCAAGAAATACAGAATATTTTATCTCAAGTAAAACAAATGAAAGAAAATGCTAATAATGGAGCATTAAAAACAGATACTCAAGATTCTAACAACATGATGCCTCCGGGTATCCCACAAAATGCAAGATATGCTTCTAATAATTTAGAGGACATTACAGATTTAAATTCTATTAATGAACTTCGTGAAGTTACCGCTGCTATTGAAACGAAGTTGCAATTAATGAAAAACAAATTGAATAAGTTAGCTAATACATCAAACATACAAGAGGAACAACATATGTCTGGATCAAATTTTGATAAAAGAGGTTATTTTCAAGGTGGCGGGGGCGTTAATGAGCCTACCCCAGGTCAAGCCAAGTATACAAAAGATCCTTTAAATGAGGATATGAGAATGAATGGTGACAAGCAAATGGTAGGTCAACCACCATTCCCTGGCGTAGGCGATGTAAATAGCTTACATCCTTCTCCTGAATCAGCTGACGAGTCTGATGAGTTACAACGCAAGAAAATGTTAGCTCGTGCAGAAGCTGAAGAAAGAGCAATGCGCCGCAGTGCTATTGTAAACATGGCTAAACAAGCTTTAGAAGATAAAAGAGCTTATTACCAAGGTGGCGGTGGTGTTAACGAACCCACTCCTGGAAAAGTTAAATATCCAGTTGATTCATTAAATATGGATGCTCGTCTAGAAGACAAGCAAATGGTAGGACAGAAACCATTTCCTGGCGTTGGTGATGTAAATAGTTTACACCCTTCACCTGCTTCTTCTGATGAAGCAAATGAATTAAAGCGCAAGCAGATGTTATCTCGTGCTGGTCTAAAAGCAAGATTTGTAAAAGCAGCTAACTTAGACGGTACTACTAATTTTGAAAACAGCGGTTGGCAAGTTCTTCTTGGAGACAAACTATTACTTACAGCATCAGTTCGTGAATTATCTGGTGGCAATACTAATATGATGTATGATTCTATTGCTACAAAAGATTTCGGAGCCAGATTACTTGAGAAAGTAAAGTCATATGGTCCTGATGGAGTTCGCACACTAGTAAGACAAGCTCAAGCTGCTCCTCCTGCCCTTCCTGCCCCTCCTGCCCCAGCCGCTCCTCCTGCTGCTGCTCCTCCTGCTGCACCACCTGCTGATATGGGCGCAGCTGCTCCTGCCGCACCAGCTGCTGGTGAAGAGGATGTAGAAGATGAGGGTATGAAAGGTGATCCTAAAGAAACAGCTCTTAGACTATCTGAAAAGGTAAGAGACCTTAGCTCAGATCTAGTAGAGGCAGTAAGAGCCCTTACTGGTGAAAAAGCTGAAATGGGAGCCATTGAAGAATTAGGCAAAGAAGCTCCTGAAGCTGGCGCAGAAGTTCCTGAAGCCGGTGCAGAAGCTGGTGGAGAATTAGCTACAGCAGCATCTAGCTTTAGCGTATCTACTCTCAACACACTTCGCAAAGAATTAAATGGCGCATTAACTCGCGCTATGAAAGAATCAATTGCAGAATTAAATGATCACTATCAAGAATTAGGCATGCTATCTACTATTCACAAAAATGGTAGCGTAAACAGAGCTAATAAAGAATTAGTAAATACATTAGCTTCAGATGCTTTTGCAGAAGCTAAAACAGCTATCGCTGATGGTTTAAAATTAATGACAGCCTTTGTTAAATATGCTCGTGGCACCAAGGCTCTTGTCAAACGTGCACAAATGGAGGCTTCATTGAAAAAGACAGCACAACGTAGAAAAGCAGCTCTAAAGAAATCTGCTCAAGGTTCCGAATCAGATCTTGCAAAATTATTAAATATGCCATTGGGTTCTGGCTCAAATGAAAATTTAGATATGCCATTGGGTTCTGGCTTAAATGAAAATTTATTCACGTCAGATAAAAACAGCGCCGATGACCTCATGTCATACGATGATGACGGTGATACTAACGATATGGATAGCGATATGGTTTATGTAGATGATGCATCAAAGGTAAATGATGCAATGAGTGCAAATCCTGGCAAAACAGTTGCAGTTAGGAAAGCCACTGCATTTGACACCAAGAGTGGTCGCTCTGCTCTTCGCGCCAAACTTGCTGCAGACGCCCTTGGTAAGATGGATGATGGAGAATTACACGATATGTCAAAAGCAGAATTTAGCGATATGTTAGATCAAGCACACAGACTTACCAATGGTCAAACTAAACTTGATGTCAAACCTAGCGATGAATTAGGTCTAGTAGAAACAGTTGAAGAAAGAAGCCGTAAGATGATGGACGTTGCCACTGCTCCAGTTAAAGTTCGCAAAGAAGCAGAAGCAATTGCTCGTTTAGTTAGCGAAGGCAAGCTTGATACTGCTGACTTCCCCGCTTTAGTAGCAGAAGGCTTAGATCCTGCCGCAGTTAAGTACTACAAGCAATACTACGGTCAAGTAGACGGTGGTTCAGAATTTGCTAGCGAATTAGTAAAAGAACACGTCAAAGCTCAAGTAGAAGATGAATTAAATGGTTATCGTGTTAAATTAGCTAGAGCTTATGAATTAGCTCATGAAATGGTAGATCGTGGTCTTTGCGTCAATGATAGCTATGCTGTCTCAGCTCAAGTAGACGAAATCATGAAGTTTAATGATGAGTCATTCCAGTCATTAAAGAGAGTAGTAGCTAAACATGCACCAACTCTACAAAAAGAAGCTGGACGTATGCCACAAGTAGGTATGATTGGTTCAGGTGAAGTCAACACCGCACAATCTGATGATTGGTCACAATTGTCTGCAGCATTCGCTAAAACTTCAAAGAGACTTTTCTGATCTTACATAGAGGGATATTATGAATAATAAAAGCGTATCAGATTTTGTTGCTGCAACAATGGATGCAGTGTTAAACAGCAAAGAACACAAATCATTATTTAATGGTCACTATAAATATGCTCAAGATATGAATCAAGCTAAAGGCAAACAAAAATGCCCAGATTGCAATAAAGTCATGGATTCAGCCATGATGGATAGCTGTCAATGTGGTGATAAAATGTATGCCAAAGACAAGATGCATTCCAAAGACAAGATGCATGCTGAAGATATGGGTATGCAAGACACTGGATTAGTATATGATGATCTTATGTCATACGACGGCATGTCAAGCGATGATGCTATGTCAGATGATTATGGAATGTCAGATGATCTTGATCTTGATCTTGATGAATTAGACACAGATATGGTAGAAGATTTATCAGCTACCGCCGCTTTTGATGTAGCCATTGACAGCTTATTAACCGCTTCAGCAGCTTTAGATGCAGTTGGAATGGAAAATAGCTCTAGCGTTAGCTTAAAATTAGCATCCTTAATTGTTGAAGCTAAAAAAGCTAAAAAACAAGAAGAAAAAGAAGAAGAAGAAAAATCTAAGAAAAAACCAGCCATGAAGGGTAAGCCTGCTATGAAAGGCAAATCAAATGGCTCAGGTAGCTCAAACGGTAAAAAAAAAGTCTAACGTCTAAAGATTTCAAACAAATGCATGAAAGAAATGTAGGCGGAGACAATAAAATTACCGCAGTCGATTTTAAAGCTCAATTTAAAAAATAATGTAGTATAAAAAAAGTGCTATAAGAAATATTTCTTATAGCACTTTTGTTTTTTCTATGTTTATTATTACATAATACTGAGGTTTTATGTTTTACGATGATGAAAAAGATATTTCCAACGAACTTTATCGCACAATGGAAAAACAACTAGTTAATAACCAACTAGAAAATAAATATGCTTTTAATAAAATTGCTAAAAGCATAGATTATTTACATTTAGCCACTAAATTATTTGATAAAGCCGGGATGCATCAAGAAGCTAATGAAATAACAAATGTAATTAAAGATGTATATAAAAAATTAAATAAATAAATTATTTAAATAAGGAATTTATGCTTAAGAGCAAATTAGAAAATGAATTAATATTAAGCATGAATCATGAATTAGTTAAAAAGGCTAATAATCATGATTACGATCAATTACATCATGCAGTTGATTATATTAATTCAGCTATTGATATCTTAGAATCTTCTGGCTTTCAATCTCAGGCAAATAAATTATTAAATTTAATTTATAAAATAGCAACTTTTGAAAAAATAAAAGCTAATTTTGAACCTGCCCCATTGCAATTTTATAAAAAAATAAATGAGAGGGGGTTCCAATATGGTGGAAAAGATATTTTTGGTGTACTAAACGATATTCAAAAATCTGATTCAGAAATAGAAAAAAATAAATATAAAGCATTATTAAATAATCTTGCTAGAACAAATAAAAATATAATAGCTAATATCTTTTCTACGCCCGAAAATATATTAACAAAAGATGATGTAACAGAACAACATTTTAAAGAAATTTTAGAAGAAAATTATATGGATGAAGATAAAGCTATGAGATACGTCTCATTCTTTACGGATTTATCATCTAGCTATAGCCCCTCAGATAAATTTTGGGAGGATACAGACGCTCTTGGATTTACATATAAGGGTAAAAAAAGTAAAGATATAATAAATATTATTAATAATTCTGATTCAGAACTAAATAAAAATAAATATAAAGCAATACTAACCAACGTTGCTAGATCAGAGGGTAGTAAATTTAGAATAGCTAGCTTGCTTAATAAAGATGTAGAAAATTTGACAGAAGAAGATTTTCAAACAATATTAGGGGATAACTATCTAACTGAGCAAGATGCAGCTAAACATTTATTTTTTGAACCACGTCAAAGAAAAAATGTAAATTTTAGCACAAAAGACTACTATAAAATTCCTGATCTTTCTCAATTTTCAGAAGCTATTGAGAGAAGTTTCCCTACTGAAAGCCAACAAGCATTAGCTTCTGTTCAATATTATTTGAATAAATTAGCAAAAAAACGTAAACCTAAAAATCCTACCAAAGTATCAGATAGTTATACTAAAAATTTAACTTCTAAAAAAATGATAAAAAATTTAAAAGGTCATGGCACTGTTTTTAATATGCCAGACATAAATATGGCAGATGATATTTTATCTGATCATGTCTTCGAAGAAGAACCTTGATCTTAACTTATCTTAACTTACTTTAAAAGCCTCTTAACAGAGGCTTTTTATATTTTCTATCTAAATACAAACTCGCCCCACCGTACATCCAAGTTAATAACTTTTCTACCTGCTTATTGCCTCCCACCGATAATGTCGTAGTTATTAAATTACTTTTCCTACACGCCAATTTCATAGTTCCATTTATTTTATATTTATTCAATAAATAATTTTTTAAATATTCACAAAAAGATCTAGTAGATGTAATCTGCCAATTATAATTTATATGCCCACTCTTATTAGGCTTTCTACTATATAAACTCCCATCCCCATCAAAATACCCACGTACAAAATGAGATGTTAAATCCTCCTCAATCATAGGAAATTTTAATATCAAACTTTTATTCGGCACACACCCTAATTTAAATAATTGCTCAGATAATTCTTTGCTATTTATTTTTAATAAATAATGCAAATTGCTCGTTCTCTTATCTACTACTTCTTTTAAACTAATCTCAGGACATAAATAATCTCTTAACTTTTCTAATATATATTTATCTTCTGCTTTTAACTTAATAGATACCTCATAACTATGCTTCTCCCTCACATAATTATTTCCATCTGCATATAATAATCCAAGAAAATATGCCTTCGCTTCATTATCTATTTTATTAAAAAAATATAAGTTGGTTATATACTTAGTATTATATGAAGAAGTAGATCTTCTACAAATGTTATTCTCTTTCAAACAATTTAAAACACATGTTTGAGAACATTTTACTTTTTCTCCAACCTCATATGTCGTTAAACCACTATTGTACAAAGAAATTATTTCTTGATCAATTTGGTGGTTTCTTTTTGTTTTCTGCATAAATTTATATATAACAAGAACGTCGTCTATTATTTTTTGGAGCTAGAATGTTACGCTTAGTACAAGTCTCTAATGCCTTGCCAGCCAGCTTTATTTGTGACCCTTCGGCAGAATTTCAACCTGGCATGATAGCCGAACTCACCGTCATCGGCAATCAAGTTATGGCAACCGTCTCCAATGGTACCGCACCTTTAGGTATTATCGATGATATCAAAACTCGTGCCTTCACCAACGTCTCCTGGAACGAAGTCGTTATTGTTCCCGCTGTCGGTGTCCCAGGTCCAGATGGATATCTCGTCACACCCATAGATATTAAAGCAGAATTGCGTAAACCTAATATCATAGCCAATAGCTTTACCTCCACCGTTAACGTTGTCCTTAACCCCGTAAATGGCGTAGTTACCTTCGTCGCAGGTACTCCTCTTAACTTCGACCTCACCGGCTCAGGTAAACCTAATGCCATCCGTACTATCGTTAACTATACCTACCAAGTCGCCAATATCCCAGGTGATGATAGTACCCAAGGATCCGGTAGAATGACCGTATGGTTTAATAGAATGTTCGCCCAAACCGATCAGTACGAAACAAATCAACAATATCCCGTTAGAGCTAATTTGTACGTCAGCGAATATGGCTTCTTAACCACTAGAAGACCTAGTAGTATCCACCCAGCTGTAGCTATGGTTACCGCCCCACCTTCTCCGCTCTCAACCTCACTCGAATTTTTATGGCTTTAGAATTTTGATTTTGATGATATATATGAAGTTGGAGGAACATATGACTCAAGAAATTCAACCAACTGATAATAAAAATTTAGAGGATCAAGACGCAGAGGTTAATTTATTAGAAATTAACGCAGTAGAAGTTGCTGCAATAGAGGATGTAATTTTAATTAGCCCTAAAGATGTGGCAAAGAAAATTAGAGAAGAAAAAAGATCTAATACTAATAAAGAAGATAGAACAATTTATATTTATCGTGCAAAATGTTTAATAAACAACAAAATTTATATTGGTCAATCTGTAAATCCTATTGCTAGGTGGCAGGCTCATATAAAAAGTTCTGAAAATTCTGACTTACCATTTCATTTAGCTATAAAAAAACATGGGGCAGATAATTTTAAATTTGATATTATAGATTCTTGCAATAATACAGATGCTGCCAATGAATTAGAAACAAAATTTGTTACTAAATATGATAGTTATATCCAAAATGGTAAGGGATACAATGCTACATTGGGAGGATATAACGCTCCTAAATCTGAAGCTTGGAAGAAAAATTTAAGCAATCGTTGGAAATCACTATCTGACGAACAGCGACAAGAACTAAAAAGAAAGTTATCTGAAGCGACTAAAAAGCAGATTATGACAAAGGGTCATCCTGCTCAAGGGCATAAATGGACTGATGAGCAGAAGGAAAGATATTCTAAGTGGAGATCTTCTTTGGATAAAGATTCTATTTATACGGAAGAGGTTCGCAAGAAGATGTCAGAATCTCATAAAGGAAAAAAAATACCTAAAGAGCAATTGGAAAAAATGGCAGCTGGGATTAAGGCTACTTGGGAAAAGAAGGCTGCAATTAGGTATGCAACAGAAGAAATTTATTGTCATGCTGATGGTTGCATGGTAGCTGGAAGAGCACAATATAAGATTGTTAATAATGTTAGATATTGCAATAAGCATGGATCTAGATTGCTTAGAAATGGGATATTAGAGGTATTGCCGAAGAAGCCGGTATTAGTGACGGATGAGACTAGGAAAAAGATAAGTGAGAATAGAAAGGGTAAGGGTTGTGGCAGGATACCGCACAACAAAGCAAGTTTAACGCAAGAGCAGATGGATATGATAGTAAATGATAGTAGATCTATTATGGAGTTGAGCAGGGTGATGGGGATAGGAAGAAAAGTAATATGTAGGATAAGAAAAGAATATAAAAATAAATTATCTGCATAAACATTTATTTAATAGACTCTTTCTATAATTTGGTATATTATAGAAATAATTTAACTTATTGAGGCGTGTAATGACTTTTAAACATGGCAAATTTGATGATTCAGCAGTACTTCGTTCTTTGGAGAAGATTGCAATTGACAAGGGATTAGTTAAGGGATCACCTACTATTAAATCTGCGGAGCATTTAATGATGGGGCGTGATTTAACACCTGGCGTTAATTTATCGGAGAGCATAATTAAATTATGTGCGGGATTACGCAGAGAGGGATTGCACAAGCACGCAGAGGACATTGAGAAGAATTATGTACATTATAAGAAGGCTCAGACATTGTATGAGACATCTAAGGAGACTGGAGAGGATTTAATTGATTTTGCTCATCCTGAAGGTGGTCATGTGCTTAAGGATGTGGAGGGCAAGCACAAGGTGATGACGGTGACAGAGCGTCAGGAAGCGATTAAGAGGACTTTAAGCAAGGAGCCTACTGGCAAGTTATCGGTGGCGGAGGCGATACAAGCGGTGAAGAGAATATTTGCTACTGCTGCTGAAGAGACCAGAAAGATGACTTTACAAGAGTATAAAGATTCTTTACAATCTTCAATTACCAAATTGGTAAGTCGTATAACTTCTGGCATAAGTGCCGTATATGGACTTGTAGATCCTATAATGTATAGGAATAATGATAATAATAATATGAACGGGTTTATAGATGATCTAAAAAAAGATCCTAGTTTGAAAAACTTAAATCAAATTTTATCATTAGTTTCTCTGGCACGAGAAGAGTCAAGACCAGCCTACGGAATGGGAGTAGATGAATCAACTTGGACAGTAGCCAACGGTCAATATGCATCAATAATTTCAAATATAAATGCTGCCATACAAAAAGTAACAGAATATGAAGAAGCAGTTTCTTCAGGAGAAGTCCCAGATACTGCCACTATAAAAGTTCCGCTAACTAGAGAAGATCAAAGAAAAAAAGCAAAAGAAAAAAGGGAGCAGGATACAAAAGAAGCAGAAGAAGATAGGATTGATAAAATTGAAGCTGGTCAATATAGTTTAGCCAAAGACGAAGAACTGGCTGATGGTGGAAGGTTTGCCAATGAATCCTGGGCTCCAAAAGAAAGAGATAGAAGAGCGCTTGCTAAAAAGAGAAGCGGTTTATCTGGTACTTTGACAGCTAGCATTGCTGAAATAAATAAATTAAAAAGAGAGATTGATAGATTTAAGACATCTGATGATGTTACTAATCCTGATTTTGCGGCAAAAAGAGGAATAAGAGAAAAATATTTTAATGGTCAAATAGGTCAAATTGACGCTGCAATTAGCGATGCTAAATCTAAATTATCAAACATTACTTCTCAAGTAACTGAGGAATCTACACAAGATGAAATTAATGAATTGGTTGAAGATGCAAATCAAATTAAATCTCAATTAGATACTAAAAAAACAAGTATTAAAACTGATTTTGAAGCTGCTAAATCAAAAATTCAAACTAATAATGCCGCTGAAAGAGCTAAAAAGTCAGGCGTTAAACCTGGTCAATCCGGCGCACCAGGATGATTAAGATAGGAAATAAAATGATAAACTATCGTAATAAATATTTAGTTGACTATATTAAAAAATATGCTGATGGTCCTTTTAAGGATGAAAATCCAGTAGCTCCACCACAGCCTGATATTGTCAACATGCAGCGAGCCATTAAGAATTTTGCTAGCAACATGGCTAAGTACAATACCAAAAGAGTTCCAGATCCATCAGCTCCTGGTAAATTTAAAGAAGTTGTAGATGTAACTGATAAAAGAAAAGACTTTAATGATTTCTTAGCGGAGCAATATTCTGCTGGTTCATCTATTCGTGGAGAAGAATGGACCACTGACGTAAAAGCCACTAAAAAAGAACAAAAGTTACCAACTGGTATTATTGAGTTAGACAACGTAATTGATGGATTACGCAGAATTGGACCAGGCAGTTCAGAAGCCATGCAAGATGGTGTGTGGGATTGGCGCACTCAAAATGCAGTTAAAAACGTATGGGCAGTAGCCGATGCATTAGTAAGAGTAACTGAAGACTTTGGTTCTAAATTAAAAGACAATTTTACTAGATCTGATTTACAAGAATTAGCCAATGAAATTCCTAAGACTAATGACATAGCTAAATATGATCAAAAAAAGAAAATTGAGCATGCTAAGAAAATTGCTCCATTGGTAGAAAAATTAGATCGTTTTTATTCAGCTTACTATAATTCAATTATTCAATCTCCTGAATATGCTTCTTATATTAAGCAAGACAAGCCTTTATTAACTGCTAAACCAGGCGGAGTAGATCCAGGAAAAGTACCTGATGATTTAGTAGATACATTAAAGAAGCCTCATGCGTTAGCTCTCATAAATGTAACATTACCCACTCCTACTGGTCCAAAATTATTTTCTCCAGTATCTATTGATGCATTAAAGAGTGTGGGAGAATTAGAAAAGCTAATGTTATTTTTAGGCTATCCAATACAAGATGCTCAAAACAAAGAAAAACAAAATGTAGTATTGCAAGCCTTTTTAGCTCACGTTAATGCAGTATCTCCTAATGCTTAAGGATTTATATGTCTTTTTTATATAGAGATCGAAATTTATTAGAACAATTATTTAATATAGTTGGAGATGATCAATTAAAAAAATCAGCTCAAGAGCAACCTCCTACAGCAGCTCCTGCAGTAACATCTTTTACTCAAACCACTACTACAGGACCGGCTGTAGATTTAAATGCTTATCGTGCAGCTAAGCCATTATTGGTTAATTTACAAAGAATAATTGATCCTAAAAACGCACCTCCAGAGTTCAAAGGAATTCCATTAGGAACAGATCCTACTAAGCCTGCTCCAGTTGCCAATGTGCAAGATTTTAGAACATTAGGTGATTTTATTCAATGGGCAGCAGAGAACAAATTAACTTGGCAAGGAAATCGTTTTGCTTGGAAAGCCGATGAAAAGCAAGCGGCTATTGATGCAGGGGCTTTAGAGTTTAATAGTTTTCCTAGAGATAGAAAAGACAGAGATCCTGTTAGCAGAGATATTAATAAAATAGATGTATATGCTTTAAAAGATCCATTAAAAGGATATTTATCATATTTAAGAGACAATGATGCTCGTAGCAATAAAGTACTAGAGGTCATGTTAAAAGCAATTATTGAAGAAATTAACAGCAAATTAACTGGAGAGCCAATTGCATCTAAAGCAGGTCCTGAAGCGGCTAAATCTACTTTAAATCAAGATGCAATTGTAGATGCTTTCCCATCTAAAGAATTATCTATAGAAACTTGGGAAAATGGATTAGAAAGAGCGCCTACTTTTACTGGTTTACCTGTACAATTAACTGTTAAAGATTTAGCAGATCAATCAGCCTTTTTCAATTGGTTAAAGGACATGATGATTAAATATAAGACTCCTGATAAAATGATTGTAACTTCTCCAGTGTTGGCTCCTAAATCGGATCCTTGCTTAGCAGTACATATTTTATACAAAAGAGCTTCTTATTTAAAAAACAAAGCAGCGATGTATGATAAGAGAATAGCTCCAGATTATGATAAAATTGTAGATTTATATTTAAAATCTATTCAACAATATGGCTCTCAGATTATGGGAGCTGATGACAAGCCTTGTTCTGTTACAGGTCCAGGCACTACTACAGGCGCAGTTGGGCAAACTGGTGTTGGAGTAGGTGCTGGCGGTGGTGCTGGAGCAGGAGCCGGTGGTGCTGGCGGTGGTGCTGGAGCAGGAGCCGGTGGTGCTGGCGGTGGTGCTGGTGGAGCTGGTGCTGGTGGAGCCGGTGGTGCTGGAGGAAGAGGCGGCAGAGGCGCAGGCGGAACTATGGGAATTGGTGGTGCTGGTTTAACAGAGTTAATTAGGGCAAGACCTTTAAGATCTGGTACTATTGATTTTATTGCAATTGCAAACTTCTTAGATGTGGTAGAAAAATTACTTCCAAATGAATATGCCTATGCTAACCCTAAAATTGAAGAAGCGATTAGCACTGTAGAAAGAATATTGTTAGATCCTGGAAAAAAGAATTTTAACTTAAGAGATAGTTTGCCTAACTTTGCAGCAGATATCAAAGAAGCTCCAACTAATTTGTTTAATTACTTCTATGCTTTGCAAAGAGTTAATAAGCATGTTTCTGATTTAATTCTTAGAATTATGGAAGTATATAGTTCATACTTTGAAGATCCTGTTAATAGAGATGCTGACAATGCTATGAAAGGTCAAATTAGCTTTGGTAGAACAAATGAGAGCTTATTAACAAATGCTATTAGCAATTGGAAAGCGGCATCTAAACCTTCAAGAAGATAATTATGAAAAAAAGCAATAAACAAATCCAATATTATATGGATGGATTAATTGTAGAGGCATTAATCACAGACAAGCCGATTAAAAAATCGGCTCAAGGAGCTTTATTATCTTCTTTAATTGCATATGTAAAAGATTTTGTAGATCAAAACATTGATCCAAATAATAAAACTACTAGCGTAATTTCTATGCTAGCGCCTGCTGCCCTTTACAAAATATTAGATGGTATGGGTTTTAAATGGTTAAAATGGATTTTATCCATTGGAGCCGCTGTATTTAAAGTTGATATTAAAAATGCACTAGATAAAGTCTCTTCTTCTATCATAGGAGATATTAAAGATAATAAAGAGATTTCTATGGATTCTATTGAAAATAGAGTTACATCTGCAGTAAAAGATAGTACACAAGCTATGACAGGACTAGATTCCTCATCTTTAGCAACAGAATCATTTACCTTACTTGATGCTAGAATGATGAAGCTTGCTTTTATACAATATCGCAATGAAACAAGTTTAATTAAAATAGCAGGTCCGGCAGGGGCGGCAGGGACAGCAGCTGCGGCTGCTGCTGCTTTAGCTCCTAAACAAGGAAAATTTATTGGTTCTGTTATTAAAATAATAACTTGGTTAATCAAAACTATTTTAACCACTGCTGGCTTACTAACGGCTGGCAGTGTAGTTAGCAAATTAGTGGGTAAACCAAACGAATTAGATAAAAATTTAAAAAGGCATATATCCACTACTCCTGCCACTAATATTTCTAAACAAAATAAATTTCCTTTAAATCCTGACTATGATAAAGATTTATATAATACTTCTACTAGTAGCTGGACTATAAAAGGAATATATGTTACAGATTATACTATAAAAGACTTGTTAGTAGAGTTTGCAAAAGAAACATATGATGGTTTAGATAACTTAGATTCTGTTATTAAAAGATCTCCTAAATTTAATATTGTTGCAGAAAACATATTAAATTATAATCAGGGTAATTTAGGTGGGAATGTGCTATTAATACCAAGCATGTATCATTCTAAAAAAGAAATAGTAGATCAGTTTATTGATGATGTGGCTAGAGAAGTATCATAAATATAAGTATATTATGCTATACTTATAGTAACAATTTAATTATACAATGGAAACCTTATGAAACGCAGTGATATTTTTGAAGAATTTGTTAAAATTGCTCAAGATAGAAAACTTATTTCAAATGATTCTGAAAAAAGTTTCAAGGCATTAGAAAACAATCCTAGGGCAGATTCTTTGGATGTTTCTGCTATAGCTGCATTGTATGGAGTAAAGCCAGAATCAGCTCCAGATATGAAATATAAAAATAATATTATGGAAATTGCTCATAAAGAGCCTGTAGTACTTTCTCCTGCTTATGATAGATTAAATGGATTAGTTGAAAATAACATTGAAAGACAAAATATTAATTTACGCATTGTAAATAAAAATCCTGATGGATTACTAACTCAACGTAAATATGCTGAAAAACAATTTTTATTATCTTTGGTTAGAGTAGCTAATGATTTAGATAATAGAAATAAAGAAAAATTAAGAAAATTAGCAGATAATTGTTTACAATCAGTTGCACAAGAAGTAGAATCTAGAAAATCTCTTAAAAAAGAAGCTCTTAAATTTAAAACAAAACTTTTTTCTGGATTACTTGCCTCTACACTTGGTGCTGTTTATGTAGCCAATAAATTACCAGCTGCTGATGAAGGATATGAAAAAAATTATAGCGCACTAATGGATGAGCTTAATAAATTGATAAATCCAAGCTGGCTTCAATCTTTTTTTGCTGCAAAACCAAGTTTGCAATTTAAAGAACAATTAAATTATTTATCAGATAAAATTGATGACCTAGATGAATCATATGTAAAATTTAAAAAATTAATAGAAAATATTGATCAAGCGCAAATAAAAACAAATCCTGTTGAAGCTGCTAAAAATCAAAGTGTTGAAGATATTAGAGCCAGAGATGAGGCTGCAAAAGAAATTTTTACAAAATTATTAGACATAAAAGATATTAAAAAATCTCTTGAAAAGACATATACTTCAGCTGGCGGTAAAACAAGAATAGAAATATTTGATACAGAAAAAAGAAGTTTTGAAGACAAAGGACTTGGATCTTCAGTTACAGATCTATTGCCAATTGAAGGTGGCTGGGCTCCATTTAATTCCGCAGTAGAAAATATTATTAGATTAATGGATCCATATATAGCTTCAGTAGAGAGAATTATTAAATTATTAGAAAAAGGTCAAGAAGTTAAAAATAAAGTAAATGAACGTATTTCAAGAAGACAAGAAAGAAGACAAGAACAGCTTAAACAAGAAGTTAAGCCAACAAGCCCTCAATCCTCAGATCTTCCAGAAATTTAATATACTAACCTACTAATAATAAATTATAAGATTATACCTTAATTAGGTATAAAAGTAAGTTAAGATGTAAGACATGCTCATAGTAGCATAAAAAAAGGAAATCACAATGGCTCTCAAACTAGTAAATCAAGCTGGTAACCCCCTCGGTCAATACGACGGTTACGATACACAAATCAACAGCTACCTCGGTGGCGAAGTAGTTACTTTCGTTTCATTAAATCTAAGCTCACCTGACTTAGCTGCATCTGACGTATTCGACGGTTATGTCAATCCCTCAGGCGTAGCCAAACGTACAGTTGTAACTTTTGATCTTCTTTCAACCTCACGTCCTCTTATGTTAGCTGACGATGGTATTGCTGGTTACGGCACCCTCTTCGGTTCAGTTGTAGGTGGCACAGTTGGTAAAGTTACCTCAGGCGTTGTTCTTGGACCAAGCACTGCTACAGGTTCAGGCAAAATCACCTGCTGGCACCAACCCGGCGTATACGCTGTTTCTCTCGACGCAGTCGATACAGCAGTTGCTACCGGTCTACAACCCACCAACGTAGGTCTATCAGCTGGCGCTCCCCTCACCTATACCTCAACAGGTCAATTAACTCCAGTAGGCTCACCTGCTGCAGTAGGTGGCGCTCCAGTAGTAGGTACCTTAATTGACTTCGAAACCAATGGCTCATTAGTCAATACTCCTAACTACTTAGTTAGCGCCCTAAATGTACCCTTTGGATTCACTCCTGGTCCTCGCCAATTCACCTTCGCTACCTTCTACTTCAACCCACCCGTTGCCTGATAGTATCTAGCGTTAAGTACTCTAAAAAGAGTCGGGATTCTTTCCCGACTCTTTTTTTTGATACTCTCTAACTCTATTAGCCCAACTATAAAACTCAACTACACTTAACTTGCTCTTACCAAAATTACAATATTTACAACATGGAACTACATTCCCGCGAATGTGACCTAAATTAGAATCAATTCTGTCCAATCCATTATAAATATAATCTCCTTCTAACTTTGCTTTCTTAGAAGCCTTTTTATCTATCTTCGCCCTATTAAATACATTGTTCGGTAATGATCCACAATAATAACAACTCATCTGCGAAATACTATAAAACTCCTCAATCTTTAAATCTGTATTTTTTTTGTAATTGTAAAATACACATTTAATTGATGTCCCCAATGATCCTTTAGGTATTTCTCTACTATCAATTATTATATTATCACCACTCTCTCTTATATTGTGTGCCCAAATTAAAAAATCACTAACTGATCTATTATTCTTACATCTATTACAATCATTGCAACATGACACTACATTTTCTATTGTATAATATTTATTACTATCTATTCTATCTATTCCATTATAAATAAACAATCCTTCTTCTTTAGCCTTCTCAGAACTATTAGCTGATTTAGTTAAAAAATAATTGTATTCTCTACTAGGCTTTACACCACAATAATAACAATCTTGCTGAGATAATTTATAAAAATTCTCAAAATCTATCTCACACATCTTATCATTGTAACAATAACTTTGCCAAACTCTTCTAGCTGAAGCTATTCTAGGATCATTTTTTCTCCTACCTTCTATTAACTTATTAGATTTTTTAGAAGATACCTCAGACTTTAAACATCCACAAGATTTTGTATTGCCATTAATTATACTTTCTGTACTAACTTCTACTATCTCTCCACAATCACATTGACATAACCATTTACTTCCTTTTTTATATGTTAATGCAGTTAACTTATTGTATTTATCTCCAGGCTTAATAGACCTGCCATTCTTATTTATACAACCACATGATTTAACTTGTCCTCTTAATAAATGAACTGTTTTTACAATAATATTATTACCACATTCACAACTACAATTCCATGCTCCCCAGTATCTTTTTACTTTATTTCCTCCAAGTATACTCTCTGCCTTAGACTGTACTGTTACTTTTCCAAATTTTATTCCAATAAGATTTTTACCTGTATTCATATTGCCTCAAAGACGCTGTCAAGCATATATCGTAATATGCATTTTTATAATAGAAATTACAATAAGTAATAATACATTATTAATAATGAAGACATGTATTTGTGCATGTCAGCTGGCGAATGCTGGCAAACAATTCTTTAAATTGGAGATCTCAAATGAATATGTTCA
>JACCDP010019807.1_pt1 | contig 19004 bp, 18 predicted proteins | sample 7445841 | NCBI WGS metagenome assembly JACCDP01 (sample SAMN15323441, study PRJNA562643) | freshwater metagenome | isolation source: river surface water | place: USA:Blue River Watershed | collected 2017-08-17
CCGCGGGAACGGCGCAACCAGCGCTCGATCGGCGAGAAGAAGATGAGATCCGCGAGCAGGCCGACGCCCACGACGACGAGCATGACCCCCACGACCTGGTCCATGCGGAGCAGCTCGCGACCGGCATGCAGCAGCGAGCCGAGGCCGAAGCCGGAAAGGATCACCACGAAGATTTCCGCCGCCATCAGCGAACGCCAGGCGAAGGCCCAGCCCTGCTTCAGGCCGCTGATGATGCCGGGCAAGGCGGCCGGGAAGATCACGTGCGTCCAGAGGTGCCAACCGCGGGAGCCCATCGTCTGCGCCGCGCGCAGGTAGAGCGGCTGGACGGAAAGCACCGACTCCTGCACCGCGATGACCACGGCCCAGACCGTGCCCATCACCACGACGAAGAGGACGGCCGCCTCGTTCTGTCCGAAGGCGATGATCGCCACCGGCACCCAGCAGACGGAAGGAAGCGTCTGCAGCCCGAGGGAAAGGATACCGATGGTGTCACGGGCGAGGCTCGAGCGGGCGCAGAGGGCGCCGACCGGGATACCGATCGCGGCGCCGATGGCGAAGCCGAGCATCAGGCGGCGCATCGTGACCCAAGTGGCCGAAGCCAGCGAGCCGTCACGCAACGCCGACCAGAACCACTCGCCTATCTGGGTGGGCGCAGGGACCAGGACATCGTCGACTCGTCCGGAGCGGACGAACCATTCCCAGCCGCCGAGGATGAGCAGGCCGATGACGACCGGGACGAGGGCGCGAGGGGTTTTCATGCGAGGCCCTCCTTCGGATCGGCGAGGTGGGCGGAAAGGGCGTTGGTGATGTCGGCGGCCAGGGTGGCCAGGGCCGGATCGTTGATGCGGCGCGGGCGCGGCAGGTCGATGTTGAAGACCTGGCGGATGCGACCCGGATTAGGGGAGAGCAGCACGACGCGGTCACCGAGGCAGACCGCCTCGCGGATGTTATGCGTCACGAGCACGATGGTCTTCTTGCGCTGCGTGAAGATCTTCTGGAGATCGCCATAAAGCTGGTCGCGAGTCAGCGCATCGAGGGCGGAGAACGGCTCGTCCATCAGCAGCACGCGCGGATTGGGCGCGAGCGAACGAGCGAGGGCCACGCGTTGGCGCATGCCGCCGGAAAGCTCGTGCGGATGGGCCTTCTCCTTGTCGGCCAGGCCGACGAGGTCCAGGTAGTAGCGGGCGGCGTCCGTACGCTCGGCATCGGTGAGGCCCGGCTTGAGGCGCAGGCCGAAGAGCACGTTCTCGAGCGCATCGAGCCAAGGGAAGAGCGCATCCTGCTGGAACATCACGAGGCGGTCGCGACCCGGTTCGACGACATCGGCGCCGTCGAGCTTGATCGAACCCTCGTCGACCTGCTCCAAGCCGGCGAGCAGGCTGAGCAAGGTGGATTTGCCGCAACCGGAAGGGCCGACGAGCACGAGGAATTCGCCTTCCTTCACCTGCAGGTTGATGTCCTCCACGGCCGTGACGAGACCCGCGCGACCGTTGAAGCGCTTGGTGACGTTACGCAGCGTGAGCTGGGAACTCGATTCGTTGGGCAGGGGGGCCGGCATGGCGGAAACGTATTAGCAGGGACGGGCTTGAAGAATGCAAGGAGGGTTACTTGCGGACGGTCGGAAGGTCATCGACCAGCGCCTGCAGCAGCGGCGCCACCGGCGCTTCGCCGGTGAGCAGTCCGCAGGCGCGCGAGTCGGCCTGGGCCTTGCCGAACGCTTCCGTCAGGCGACGAAGGCGGAGGGAGGGGTCTTCCGGCTGGTCCCACCGGATACGGCGCAGAGCAGGAGCGATGAGTTCGGCTTTCGGAGCGGCGGAGCGAGACTCCGCGCCCAAGGCTTCGCGGGAGAGACGCTCGAGGAGGACAGGATCGGCGGACAGACGATCGCGGAGCAGGTAATGCGAGCGGACGAAGGCCTTCAACGCATCCCCTTTCAGGTCGAGGGCCTTCTGGGAGGAAGCCAGGACCGTGATGACGGAATCTCGGTTCTCGACGAGCACCTCGCCGCCGAAATCATCCACCAGGCGCGTCACCCAAGGTTCGACCGTCCAGGCCGCGTCGACGTCTCCGCGCTTGAAGAGCGCGATCAGCTCGGCGTTCTGCGCAGGCAACACCTGGGCGTCGCCGCCGGCGATGGTGATATTGAGTCCGCCTGAGCGCAGCCAGACGCGGGCGTCGACGTCCTGCGTGTTACCGAGCTGCGGCGTGGCGACACGGCGACCCCGGAAATCAGCCGGGGCGCGAAGGGACGAACCCTTGCGGACGACCAAGGCGTTACCACCGGAAGCGACCGGCGCCAGGACGCGGATCGCGCGACCCTTCGTGCGGACGTGGGCGTTGATGACCGGTGAGGCGCCGACATAGGTCACATCGATCGCACCGGCGACAAGCGCCTCCATCGCGGACGGACCGGCGTTGAACGAACGCCATTCCAATTTCACCGTCGCGGGGAGATTGGAATGGTGAAAATCCTTCCCTTCCCGCTCCAGCTGGCGAGCCGCCAAAGCCGGCGCGTGCGTCAGATTAGGAAAGAAGCCTACCCGCAAGACGATCGGCTGCTCGGCCGCGACCGAGGAGGACACGGCGAGAAGGGCGAGAAAAAGAGATCGCATGGCTGGAGTATTGGGCTGAAACGGACGACACAGTTAATTTATGACTACATTAGTTAAGATATCATGATTAGAAGTCCAGCCAATATTTTCGTCTGCACAATATCGCTTAAAATACTGGATATTAATTATTTATATCAGAAAGCCCCGGCCACGAACCACAGGCTGGCGCTGACGACCATGGCCGTCGCGACCCAACCCAGGACGCTGATCCAGCGCGGTGCCACGAAAGCGCCCATCAGCCGGGCATCGCTGGTCATGCGGACGAGCGGCCAGCATGCGAAGCCGAGCTGCAGGCTGAGGATGACCTGGCTCCAGATAAGCAAATTCTCCACCCTACCCTCCCCGGCCAGGCCGATGACCAGCAAAGCCGGCGCGAGCGCGGCGAGGCGGGTCGCCACACGTACGATCCAGCCGGCCTTCTTGATCTTCAGGAAGCCTTCCAGGACGATCTGGCCGGCCATGGTCCCGGTGATGGTCGCGTTCTGGCCCGAAGCCAGGAGCGCCACGGCGAAGAGGGTCCCGGCGATGGTCGAACCCAGCGCGCCGTCGAGCAGCCGATGGGCTTCACGGATGTCCGTCACGCCGGTCTGGCCGGACTGATGGAAGACGGCGGCGCTGAGCACCAGGAGGCCGGCGTTGACGAAGAACGCGAAGGACAGCGCCAAGGTGGAGTCGTAGGTCGCGAAACGCATCGCCTCACGCCGCTCGGCCTCCGTCGTGCCTTGGGCGCGCAGGCCCACGATCGATGAGTGGAGATAGAGGTTATGCGGCATCACCGTGGCGCCCACGATGCCGAGCGCGACGAAGAGCATGCCGGGGCGCGTGAGCACTTCCGAGGTCGGCACGAAGCCTTTGACGAGGTCCGCCATGACCGGCTGCGCGAGCAGGAGCTGGACGCCGATGCAGGCCGCGATCGTCAGCACCAGCACGGCCACGAGCGATTCCAGCCAGCGGTAGCCGAGACGCGTCAGAGCGAGCAAGACGAGCACGTCGAGCGCGGTGATGATGGCGCCGAAGAACAGCGGGATGCCGAAGAGGATCTGCAGGGCGATGGCGGAACCGAGGAGCTCGGCGAGGTCCATGGCGACGATGCCCAGCTGGGCCGCGAACCAGAGGAATTTGCCGACGGCGGGCGAATAACGCTCGCGGCAGGCCTGGGCGAGGTCAAGGCCGGTGGCGACGTTGAGGCGCACGCAGAGGTGCTGGAAGAGGATCGCCATCAGGTTCGACAGCAGGATGACCCAGAGCAGCGCGTAACCGAACTGCGAACCGCCCGCGAGGTCGGTCGCCCAGTTGCCCGGATCCATGTAACCGACCGAGACGAGGAAACCCGGCCCGACGAAACCAAGGAACCGGCGGAAAGCGCTCAGGCGCGAATCCGTGCGGGCTTGGTTCGGTGCGGCTGTCCTCATCAGTATTGAGCATCACCTGCCCGACGGCGGTGTCAACCCGCGGCCTGCCGGACGGAAGCCGCCGCCAGGATCGTCCACACGGCCGTCCGCCATGCGTGCGAACGAACCAGACTTCCCAAGACCGGCGACGAGGGGCCCTCGGCCTGCAGACGGCGGTGACAAGGCACGGACCAAAGTCCCGTGAGGAGCCAAGCCGCGGCGACCAGCGCCACGCCGAAAAGTTCGCCGGTCCGCGACCAGGTCAGGACATGCCCGGCCAGCTGCGCCAACAACAACGGCCCGACGACCCAGCCGACGCGCCGGGTGTAAGCCTCATGATGGTGGGCGAAGCCTTCAGTGCGCCAGCGGGCGAAGTCGGGGTAGGTGCAAAGCAGGATCAGCCACGACACGCCGGCCATGGCGCAATCGACGCAGGCCACGCCCAGCTTGAGCAAATGAAGGTCCATGAAGGCACCGAAGCCAGTTTTGCCCTTTGCACAACCCGGCGAGACGTTAAACCCAAGGCATGCCCCGCCTCTTCCTCGGCCTCCTCCTTGGCACCCTGCTCGCGCTCGTCCCCGTCGGTGCGCAGGAGACTCCGCCCAACTTCGTCATCCTCTTCGCGGATGACCTCGGCATCAACGACCTCGGCTGCTTCGGCCGCAAGGACCAGCGGACGCCGAACCTGGACCGGCTCGCCGCCGAAGGCGCCCGCTTCACGCAGGCCTACGCCGCGGCGTCGGTCTGCTCGCCGTCGCGCGCGGCGCTCCTGACCGGCCAGAGCCCGGCCCGCCTCAAGATCACGACCTTCCTCACCGGCCGCACCGACCGCGCCTCGCACCGCCTCCTCGCCGCGCCGATCAACCATAACCTGCCGGAAGGCGTCCCGACGCTCGCCCAGCTGCTCAAGCCGAAGGGCTACGTCTCCGCGGCGGTCGGCAAGTGGCACCTCGGCGGCAAGGGCCATCAGCCGACGCATCACGGCTTCGACGAGTACTTCCCTGGCAAGCCCAACCCCGGAGCGGAGTCGCCGCAGGGCGGCAAGGGCGAGCTCGGCCAGGCCGACTTCGCCGCGAAGTTCATCGAGCGTAACAAAGCCAAGCCGTTCTTCCTCTACCTCGCCTTCGACAACCCGCACATCCCGCTGGCCGCGCCGGCCAAGGCCATCGAGGCCAACGCACAGTCCTTCCATCCGACCTACGCCGCGCTCATCGAGTCGCTCGACGCCGCCGTCGGCCGCGTGCTGAAAGCCCTCGAAGACCAGGGCGTCGCGAAGAACACCGTCGTCATCTTCGCCTCCGACAACGGCGGCGTGCACATCTCGGAGCTCAAGGAAAGCCCGGCGACCTACAACGCCCCGTCGCGCGCCGGCAAAGGCTTCGTCTACGAAGGCGGCCTCCGCACGCCGCTCATCATCCGCTACCCGGGCCGCATCGCCTCCCGCGTCGTGAGCGAACCCGTCGTCCTCGGCGACCTCTGCCCCACGCTCTGCGCGCTGGCGAAAGTGCCCGCCCCCTCCCCGCTGGACTTCCAGGACATCTCGCCGCTGCTCTTCGACAGCAAGCTCGCCGACACCAAGCCGCGGGCGCTTTTCTGGCATCAGCCGCATTACATGAACCAGGGCGGCAAGCCCGCCGGCGTGGTCCGCGAAGGCGACTGGAAGCTCATCGAGCAATATGAGGACGGCAGCCTCGAGCTGTTCGATCTCGCCAAGGACCCGAGCGAGACCACCGACCTCGCCGCGGCCGAACCGGCCCGCGTGGCCGCGCTCCGCGGCAAGCTCGAAGCCTGGCGGCGGAGCGTCGGCGCCGAACCGACCAAGGCCAACCCGAACTTCGATCGCGCCGCTTGGGAGGCCTGCTTCGTGAAGACCGACGTGACCAAGCTCCAGGCTCTGCCGACTTCCGAAGCCATGCGTCCCTTGCTCGCCGACTGGCGCAAGGCGATGAACGACCCAGCGACCGAAGGCGCTAACGCCCTGATCTTCCTCGAAGCGCGTGACGCCCAGGTGAAGGCGACGAAGATGAAATACGAGGAGCCCCCGCAGAAGGACACCCTCGGCTTCTGGGTTAACGCCGCCGATACCGCGTCATGGACTTTCCAGGCGCCGAAGGCCGGCACCTATCGCGTCACGGTCCTGCAAGGCTGCGGCAAGGGCAACGGCGGCTCCGTCGTCGCCCTCGACACGCCGCAGGGCTCGTGCGAATTCACCGTCGAAGAGACCGGCCACTTCCAACGCTTCGTGCCCCGCGAGGTCGGCAAGCTCACGCTCGTCGCCGGCGAGAACACGCTCACCGTCCGCCCGGTCAAGAAAGCCAAGGCCGCGGTCATGGACCTGCGCCGCGTGATCCTCGAGCGCGTCGAGTGAGCGTTCAGAGCGTCGCGAGCACCGCGCGCAGTTCTTCCTCGGGCTCCTCGTGGCCTTGCGCCACGGCGAGCGCGAGCGCGTCGGCGAACACCTCCTTGGCAGCCGGCTTGTCGCCGACGGCCAGCAGGCTCTTCCCAAGCAGGATACGCGGCATCATCCAATCGGCCTTCGAGCCGGCGGCGAGACGCAGGTGCTCGATCGCGCCGGCGGCGTCGCCTTCGGCCCACAGGGCCTGACCGAGGGAGAAACGAAACAGCGGGTTCGCGGGGTCGGCCGCGACGTGACGTCGGAAAAGTTCGGAACGGGACATGCTCAGGCCTTCGGCTGCGCCGAGGAGCGGCGGAAGATGACCATCGAGAGGCCCGGCAGGCGGACCTCGATCGAATAGGGACGTCCCTGGCACGGAATCGGCTCGGCGACCACGCCGCCGAGGTTGCCGAGGCCATGGCCGGCGTAGTGCTCCGAGTCGGTGTTCAGGGCCTCTTCCCAGCGTCCGGCGAACGGCACGCCGAGGCGGTAGGTGCGTTCGACCGGCGTGAAGTTGCCCGCGACCGTCCAGGCGCAGTCGCGGCCGCGTCGCTCGAAGGCCAGCACGCTCTGCGCGCCGTCGTCGGCGACGAGCCAGGCGAAGCTTTCCGCGCGCAGCTCGTTCTCCGCGAGGCCGGCGTCTCCGACGTAGAGCCTGTTGAGGTCGGCGACCAGGCGCTGGACGCCGAGATGGATCGGATAATCGAGGAGGTGCCAGTCGAGGGAGGCGTCGTACTTCCACTCGGCGAACTGGCCGAACTCGCAGCCCATGAAGAGGGTCTTCTTGCCGGGCCAGGACCACTGCAGCGCCAGCAGGCAGCGGAGGTTCGCGGCCTTCGTGGCGTCGTCGCCGCCGCCCATCTTGCCGATGAGCGAGCCTTTGCCGTGCACGACTTCGTCATGGGAGAACGACTGCACGAACGCCTCGCTCCACTGGTAGAGCATGCCGAAGGTCAGCTTGTCGTGATGGAACTTACGGAAGAGCGGATCCTGGCGGAAATAATCGAGGGTGTCGTGCATCCAGCCCATGTTCCACTTGAAGTCGAAGCCCAGTCCGCCTTCGGGGACGGACTTCGTGACGCCCGGGAAGGAAGTGGATTCCTCGGCGATCATCGCCACGCCGGGCTGGTAGAGGTGCACCAGCGAGTTGACCTGCTTGAGGAACTCGATCGCCTCGATGTTCTCGCGGCCGCCGTGCTGGTTCGGGATCCATTCGCCGGCCTTGCGCGAGTAGTCGAGGTAGAGCATCGAGGCCACGGCGTCGACGCGGAGGCCGTCGACGTGGAAGCGTTCGAGCCAGGAGAGCGCGGAGCAGACGAGGAAGCCGCGCACCTCGTGGCGGCCGTAGTTGAAGATCAGCGTGCCCCAGTCCTGGTGCTCGCCGAGGCGCGGATCCGCATGCTCGTAGAGGTGCGTGCCGTCGAAGCGGGCGAGCGCGAAGAAGTCGCGCGGGAAGTGCGCCGGCACCCAGTCGACGATCACGCCGATGTCCGCCCGGTGGAGCGCGTCGACCATCGTCATGAAGTCGAGCGGCGAACCGAAGCGGTGCGTCGGGGCGTAGAAGCCCGTGACCTGGTAGCCCCAGGAACCGTCGAAAGGGTGTTCGGACGGCGGCATCAGCTCCACGTGCGTGAAGCCCATCTTGACGCAATAGGCGGCGAGCTGTTCGCCGAGCTCGCGGTAGCCGAGCACGCGGCCGCCCTCTTCGGGGACGCGGCGCCAGGAGGCCAGGTGCACCTCGTAGACCGACATCGGACGGGTACGCAGGTCGCGTTGGCGGCGGGCTTCCATCCAGGCGGCGTCGTGCCAGACGAACTTCGACAGGTCGCAGACGATCGCGGCGTGGTTCGGGGAAGGCTCGAAATGCAGGCCGTACGGATCCGTCTTCAGGAACGGCGTGGCGTCGTGCGGGCCGACGATCTCGTACTTGTAGCGGGCGCCGGCCTGGATGCCCGGGATGAAGATCTCCCAGATGCCGGAGGCGCCGAGGTTGCGCATCGGGTGGGCGCGGCCGTTCCAGAGGTTGTGGTCGCCGACGACCGAGACGCGGCGGGCGGACGGGGCCCAGACCGCGAAGGAGACGCCCGCCACGCCATCGATCGTGCGGACATGCGAGCCGAGCTTATGATGGGCGCGATGGTCGTCGCCCTTGCCCAGCAGGAAAAGATCGTCCTCCGAGATCGTCGGCAGGAAGCGGTAAGGGTCGTCGACCAGGCGGCTGACGCCGTCGGGATAGGTCACGCGGAAGCGGTAGCGGAAGAGCGCGGAGCCGGGCAGCTCGGCCTCGAAGACGCCGCTGGCGTGCAGCAGCCTCATCGGGACGGGCTTCGTCGGACCTTCGGGCACGAGCTCGCACGCGCTGGCCCACGGGAACAGGGAACGCGCGACCAGGCCGCCTCCGGCCAGCGGATGCAACCCCAGGAATCGGTGCGGCGAGGTCTCCTTGGCGTCCACCAGGGCGGTCAACTCTGCTGGACTGAGGCGCATCCCCGGAGACTCCACGCAGGGCGGTGGGTCGGCAAGCGCTCATTGCCCGAAAATACTTGAGGGAAACCCCGGAGCGACAACGCTCACCGGATGCCTGGCCGTCGTTTCTGGATCCTTGCCGCAAGCCTCTCCCTGACCGTGGCGGCCTTGGCCGCCGACCCGGTCCAAGCCGTCACCAAGCTGGCCGAGGTCGCGCCCAACATCGTCGCCGACAGCTTCGCCCCGGAAGAAGGCGGCAAGGTCGTCGTCGCCACCAACGCGCATCTCGAGACCAAGGACGCGACCATCGACGCCAGGAAGCTGCGCTTCGATTACCGCACCGGCGTCATCGTCGCCGAGGGCGACGTCGTCTATGCGACCAAGAACCTCCGCATCTTCGGCGAGAAGATCGAGGCCGACCCGCGCAACGACACCATCGTGGCGACCAACGTCCGCTTCGGCCGTTCGCCGATGTACTTCACCGCGGACAAGCTGAAGATCGCGAAGGGCGACAAGACCATGCTCGGCCTGCGCATGTGGAACAGCGAGCCCGAGCCGCTGGGCATGCACCTGCGCATCGCCGAAGCCACCTACGTCGAAGCCGAGGACCGCCTCCGCCTGCGCAGCGTCACCCCGCACGTGGCCGGCATCCCGTTCTTCAACCTGCCTTATTACGCGCAGGACGGCTACCGCGACATCCCGTACGACCTCTACCTGAACACCGGCAGCGAAGACCACCAGGGGCGCTACCTCCGCTCGACCTTCCTCGTGCGCCAGTCCCCTTCCCTCTGGGTCGGCGGCCTGCTCGACGTCTACGGCAAGTCCGGCGTGCTCGTCGGCCCGGCGTTCCGTTACGACAACGGCAAGCAGCCCGAAGGCGGCATCACCTGGAAAGGCAAGCTGGAGAGCGGCTACATCAGCGACCGCGGCGGACTGCTCACCGACGTCTACGGCCGCACCCCGGACCGTCAGCGCACCTTCCTCTTCGGCGAGGTCAACGGCCGCACCGTCGACGGCGTCGAATTCGCGGGCAACATCTTCGGGCAGTCCGACCCCGGGTTCATGCGCGACTTCCGTCCGAACCTGATCCGCGAGACCGGCAACCCGCAGGCCAACTTCGAAGTCAGCTCGCCCTACGCCGGCGGCTACGTGTCCGCGTCGCTGACCGCGAAGACCGACGACTATCAGGACATCGTGCAGAAGCTGCCCGAGCTGCGGTTCGACCTGCCCCAGCAGTCGATCGACGACAGCGACTGGAACCGCCGCAGCTTCGTGAGCCTCGGCTACTTCTCGGAACGTCCGTCGGCCGACCTGCCCCTCGCCAACTTCCAGACCGCCACCCTGGCGAGCGGCGCCTGGTCGACCGCCCGCCTCGACGGCTACTTCGGCGTCAACCGCTCCTTCGCGCTGAACGAGTGGCTCACCTTCAAGCCCGTCACCGGCGTCCGCGCCACCGGCTGGTCGCAAGGCATCAACGACAACGGCACGACCGCCAAGGTCATCGCCCAGGCCGGCTTCGACCTCGAAGGCCTCGCGACCGGCTCCTGGGACCTCGTCGCCAACAAGTGGGGCATCGACGGCCTGCGTCATAGCGTCCGTCCCGTCCTCCAGTACCGCGCCATGCCCGGCGCCGACCGCGAGATCGGCACCGTGCCGATGACGCAGCGCGCCATCTCCACCTCGGCCCTCGAAGAGATCGACCTCGCCGATCGCCTCGACCCCGCCGCCACCACCGACCGCCAGGTCGTCCGCTTCGGCCTGCGCAACACCCTCGAGACCCGCGACGCCCAGTTCGGCACGCGCGAACTCGCCCGCGCGGACTTCTTCGCCGATTGGCGCGAAGGCCCGACCGACGCCGAGACCGGCCGCAGCGACCTGCATTGCGCGGTCAGCCTCACCCCGGCCCCGTGGGTCAGCCTGACCTCCGGCCTCCGTCTGCCCAACGGCGGCGGCGCCCCGCTCGAGTCGATCCAGAACATCGCCTTCAACTCAGGCGACTTCTGGCGGACGTCCGTCAGCTGGGTCGAACTGCGTGAGAACACCCTGGCCCGTCAGCTGATCTGGGAAGGCCGGGTCACCCTGAATTCCGTCTATTCCTTGGTGGCCACCCTCAATTACGACGCCTTGGCCGGCCAGACCACTTACCAAAGCGTCGGCATCGTCCAGCGCATCGCCAATTCCTGGGAGCTCGAATACGGCGTCCTGCAGCGCCTTGACCCGCTGAACAACGGCAAGAGCTCATTGGGCTTCCATCTGCGGGCCAGATTATTCAAGTTCTGAACGTGTCGGACACCCCTCCAGCCTCCCCCGCGGTCCCCGAAGACGGCATCCTGCCGCCGGCCGACCTGCCCATCCGTCTCGACGTCTTCGAAGGCCCGCTGGACCTGCTCCTGTTCCTGATCCGCAAGAACGAGATCGATATCTACGACATCCCGATCGAGAAGGTGACGCAGCAGTACCTCGAGATCCTGCGCACCCAGGAGAAGGACAACCTCGAGCTCGCCGGCGATTTCTTCGTCATGGCCGCGACGCTCATGTACATCAAGAGCCGCATGCTCCTGCCGGTCGAGAGCCGCCCCGAGGAGGAAGTCGCGACCACCGACGAAGGCCAGGATCCGCGCTGGGCGCTGGTCCAGCAGCTCATCCAGTACAAGCGCGTCAAGGAGACCGCCGCCATCATCCGCGGCCTCGTCGACGACCGCCAAGGCCTGCTCAGCCGCCACGTCCTCCAGCCCCAGGGCGAAGACGCCGTCGCGCGTCCCGTCGCGCCGGCCGACCGCATCGAGCTCTGGAACACCTTCAACCTCGTCCTGCGTCGGCTCGCCGAACGCATCCAGCCGGGCAACATCACTTCCGAGACCGTCACGGTCTCCGATCGCATGGAGACGATCCTCGCCCGCCTCGAAAGCGAGACCACGTTCGTCTTCACCAGCCTGCTGCCCGAACGTCCGACCGTCGGCTTCCTCGTGGCCACCTTCCTCGCCTGCCTCGAACTTGCCCGCCTTGGAAAGCTGAAATTAGAGCAGGACGCCTCCTTCGCGGAGATCAACTGCTCCAAGGCGGAGCCTTCCGCCGCGCCGAACGCCGGCGAAGCCCTCGAAGGGAAGTCGGAATTCGACGAACCGTCGGCTCCGGCGGAATAAGCCGCGGGCTTGAAACCAGCGGCCTTCCGGCCAGACTGACTCCATGGCTCGCGAAAAGCGTCCCTCCAACCGACTCCTAGGCATCGGACTCGACGCCCAGGACAAGCATAAGCGCATCACCCGCGGCGAAGGCTTCCACCTCGTCGGAGGTTCGGCGGAGACGCACGAAAAGATGACCGAGACCGTGATCAAGACGACCGAGGACCTCGGGCGCAAAGGCCGCACCATCGCCGACGCGCACCCGGAAGAACTGGCCGACCTGCTCCGCAAGCACGACCGCGGCGCCTGAGCCCAAAAAGGAGCCACAGACGGGTTGACTCACCTCTTGCGCAGGATTTGAATTCCTCTCCCCAAAAATGAGCAACGAGCTGCCTCCTCCCCCGCCCCCTCCCCCTGCCGACGGTGACAACTCCGCCGCTCAGGCCCCGAAGCTGAAGCTCACCAAGCCGGCCGGTTTCGTCCCGCCGCCTCCTCCCGCCCCGACGGCTGACGCCGGCGCCGCGATCCCTCCGCCTCCTGCCGCCATCCCGGCTCCCGCCGCCCCCGCCGCCGCGCCTCGCCCGGTCGCTCCCGCCGCCAACCGCACCGTCGGCAAAGCCGCCGCGGCGTTTGACGTGGTCGCCCTTGCGGCTTCGCTGGTCGGAGCGGTGCTCCTCGCGCTCGAACTCTTCGTCAAATCCAAAGGTTAAGTCCCTTTCATGGCCTCCGAACTCATCCTCAATCTCGATAACTCCAACTTCGAGTCCACCGTCAAGGCCTCGGCCGTCCCCGTGCTCGTGGACTTCTGGGCCACCTGGTGCGGCCCGTGCAAGCAGATCGGCCCCGTGCTCGATCAGCTCGCCGTCGAGATGAACGGTTCCGTCCAGATCGCCAAGGTCGACGTGGACACCAACCAGGCCCTCGCCCAGCAGCTGGGAGTCAACTCCATCCCGGCCCTGTTCCTTTACAAGAACGGCGTCGTGGTCGACAAGATGGTCGGTGCCCGCCCCAAGGGAGACATCGCCGCCTTCATCAAGAAGCACTCCTAAGGAATCGGGCGAAAGGCCCATAAGAAAGGCCCGGGATTACTCCCGGGCCTTTTTGTTGCCGCCTGCGGCGAGACCTTACTTGGTCTCGAGCGGGTGTTCCTTCAGGAGGTCGGCCGGGCTGTACTGGCCACGGTTGCCGATGGCCTTGCGGACCGCGGCGACCTTGGTGTCCATGACGGGCTCGGCGCTGTTGCCCCAGGCCTGACGGACGTAGGTGGCGATGTGGGCGACCTGCGCGTCCTTGAGTCCGGCGCCGATGTTCGGCATGTTGCCGTTATACTTCGCGCCGTTGACCTCGATCTCGCCGGCGAGACCGGCGAGGATGGCCTTGATGAGGCGCTCGTCGGCGCCGGCGACCCAAGCGGACTTGGCAAGCGGAGGGAAGGCGCCAGGGACGCCGAGACCGGTCGCCTGGTGGCAGGCGGCGCAGTTGGCGAGGAAGAGCTTCTCACCCTTGGCGGCGTCAGGCTCGAACTCCACCGGACCGCCGGCGACGGCCGCCTTGGGGGCGTTGAGGTCGAAGGCCGTGGGAGCGAAATCGCCCGAGTTACGGGTCAGGTAGACGCCGGCCCAGAAGCCGAATCCGCAGAAGAGGAAGACGATGAGGATCGGCGTGAGGGAGAAGCCTTCGGCCGGCTCTTCCTTGTCGCGCGACAGCTGGGAGTGAACCTCCACCAGGCGTCCGTCGGACGGGCCTTCGGAACCCGCGCCGGAGGGACCCCGGCGAGGACGGTTGTTATCAGGATGACGGTTACGGTCGTTCATGGGTTCACTGCTTCAGTTTGGCTTCCGGCGAGGAGTAGTCCTGACGGAGGGATTGGAGGTAGGCGGCGAGGGCGACGGCGCGCTCGGAAGCGACTTCCTGCTTCGAGCCGGAATAGAGGAAGTCGAACTGTCCCTGGTGCTGGATCGCCGCATGCACGGCGTCGGCGCCCTTGGCGCGGGCGCCGTAGTTGGCGAGGTCCGGACCGACGCGGCGTTCGCCGAGGAGGACCTGCGGCTGCTGCGAGTAGTCGCGGGCGACGGAAGGACGGACGCCGTAACCGCGGGCGATGTCGCTGCCCTGCCCGGCCGGACGGACCTGCTGGGTGTGGCAGCTGACGCAGCCGAGGGAGACGTAGACCGCGCGGCCTTGGATGGCCAGGCCGGGTTCACGGGACGGGAAGAGAGGACCGCCTTCTTCGGCCGGAGCGCGACCGAGCGTGCCGAGCTGGACCTGGCTGCTGATGACCAGCGCGCCGAAGGGCAACGCGACGGCGAGGAAGACGCCGGCCAGGAGAGTGTTGAGGTTCTTCATGGTGGGACCGGATTAGTCGTGGCGACCGGCGTCGGCCGGAGCGGAAGATTTGAGGATCATGCCGAAAGCGTTGAGCGCGAAGGCGACGTGGCCGACGAGCAGGAGGATCGCCGAGACGAGCAGCGCGCTGTTCCAGGCGGAACCGGCCTTGGCGACCTGGGCGAGCGACACGGAGGCGTCGGCCAGCTGCTTGCCTTCCTGCCAGCCGCCGACGAGCAAGGCGGCGAGGGCGGCGAGGGCGCCGAGGGCCGTGGCCCAGAAGTGCACGTGGACGAGCTTGGCGGAGGGCCAGAGCGAGCCCGTGAGACGCGGCAGCACGAAGTAGGCGGCGCCGAAGAGGACCATCGTCGCGAAGGCGTAGGTCAGGAGCTGTTCCTGGCCGGCGGCGAAGGACGTGAAGCGGACCACGGCGTTGTAGCCGCGGAAGCCGAAGATCGCGTTGAGCACGCCGAAGAGGGTGAACGCGAGGGCGCCGAAGCCCACGAAGCGGAGCGTGGTGTCGTTCCAGGCGCGGGACCAGCCGCCTTCGGAGGAAAGCGTGCCGTAGAAGTTGATGGCCGTGATGATCACCGGGACGAGGAGCATCGCGCCGGCGACGACGCCGATCGACTGGACCCAGAGCGGGACGGGCGAACCGAGCAACGAGGCGGGGCCGGTCCAGCCGGCGAAGAGGACGTAGGACCAGAAGGCCACCGGGGCGAGGTAGTAGCCGCTGATGGTACGACCGAGCACCTTCGGCAGGAAGTAGTAGACGGCGGCGAGCGCGGAGGCGCCGAACCAAAGCAGCAGGAGGTTCGACACGAACCAGCTATGGGCCACGGCCTGGACGACGCCGGAGGCCGGCTGCCACAGGACGATGAGCTGGGTCAGCAGGTAGGTCAGCGGGAAGGCGAACGAGGCCGCGACGACGAACCACTGGGAGGCGAACGTGTGGCCCGTGGGGCGACGCGCGAAGGCGACGATCGGCCAGAAGCCGGCGAGCAGGAAGGCGACGCCGAGGACCGGGCCGATCTCGCGGGGGAATTCCAGGAGGCCGAGGCCGTTCTGGTGGCCGGCGAAGATCTGCACGACGCCGTAGGTGACCGCGAGGTTCCAGGCGGCGCCGCCCAGGGTGGCGAGCCAGCCGTTACGCAGCTCGAAGCGACCGAGCTGCGAGAGCAGCCAGAGGTTGAGCGCGAAGAAGGCGTTGAAGCCCCAGCCGTACACGAAGAGGTTGCGCTGGGCGGCGGCCACGTGTCCGTAGGTGAGCATCTCGCAGCCGCGGAAAAGCCCGGCGGAGGAACCCTGCTGGAGCGAGGCGATCACGCCGAGCACGGAGGCGGCGAGCAGCCAGACCACCGCGGAGACGAAGAAGAGGAGGAACGGGCCGCGGAGCTGGGCCTCGGTCCGCGACAGGCGAGCGTCGCCTTCGGGAGGACGGCCCTGCGGGCGGCCGGAACGATTATCCTGGGTCATCGGAGAAAGGTGGTGGAAGGATTATTTGAGGCCGAGTTCGGCGGTGGTCCAAGGCGCGGTGCGACCGGCGGTGGCGGCGCGGACGGCCTTCACCTCGGCGGCGGTGACCGCGTTGGCCTGGTTGCCGAAGCTCTGACGGACGTAGGTGAGCACGTCGGCGATTTCGTCATCGCTGACGCCGGCGACGGGAGGCATCATGCTGTTATAGGTGGTGCCGCCGACGGTGATCGGACCCATGAGGCCCTGGAGGATGAACTTGATCGGCAACTCGGGGTTGCCGGCGACGATGGGAGCCTTGGCGAGCGGCGGGAACACGGGCGGGAGGCCCAGGCCGGTCGGCTGGTGGCAGGCGATGCAGGTGCGCGCATAGACCGCGGCGCCGCGCTTCAGCTGCTCGTCGGAAGCCTTCACGAAGGCCACGGCGGCGGGAGCGGCGGCAGGAGCGGCCGCAGGCGCGGGGCCGGCGGCGGCCTGGAGCTTCGCCACGACCTTGGGGTCGGCGGCGATGAGGGCGGCGGCTTCCTTGACCGGGATGCGATAGGTGCCGTCGGCGTTGCGGCCGGGTTCGTTGATGAGGGCGAGGCCCTTCTTGGTGTTCTCGGCGCGCAGGGCCTTCTGGGCCTGACGGCGCTCGGCCTCGGCGTTCGGGGCCTTGCGGACGGAAAGGTAGACGTAGCCCGTCACGACCAGCGCGGCGGCGGCGAAACAGACGTAGCGCAGCCAGGAGGCGATCTGACCGGGCAGCAGCGGACGCCCGGAGGAAGGTTGTTCACTCATGATAGTTGATGGACTCGAGGATGCGGGGATCGTGGACGGGGATCGTCTCGTGCTTGGCGGCGCCGCGCAGGAAGAGCGCGAACACGATGCCGCCGAAGCCGACGATGGCGGCCAGATCGAGGAAGAGGGAGGAAGTGAGGAACGGCGTCACGACGAAGCCTTCGGGGGTCGACTTGTCGTAGACCTGGCGGGGGATCGCGTTGAACCAGAGGTCGACGATGCCGCCGACGAGGATGAGCCAGGCGACCGACAGGAGGCGGCCGGCGACGATCTTCGTGCGGTAGAAGAGCAGCGCCAGGAACGGCGCCAGGAAGAAGCCGAAGATGAGGTACATCGACACGCCCCACCACTCGCTCTTGAGGCCGGTGGCGGCGTCGATCTCGCGGATGTTATACCAGAAGGTCTCTTCCGGGATGTTCGCCGTGTAGATCAGGAAGTACTGCGAGAAGCTGATGTACGCCCAGAAGACCGTGAAGGCCAGCATGAGGCAGCCGAGGACGTGGCGGTGGGCCTGGTTGAGGAGGCCGTCGAGCCAGCCGCCGTTGGACAGCTTGTAGGTGAGGATCACCGTGACCGCGAGGGCCAGGCGGATGGAAAGCGCGAAGAACCACACGCCGTACATGGTCGAGAACCAGTGGTACGAGAGGGCCATCAGGCAGTCGAAGGCGAGCATCGTGAGCGCCACGGCCGAGAGCGGGATGCCCACGGCGGAGACGGCGTGCAGGCGGTGCGTGTGGCCGGCGGTGCGGTCGGTGTCCTGCGCGAAGGACCAGCGGCGCAGGAGCGTGACGAGCGCCCCGAAGATCAGGACGTAGAGGCTGATGCGGACCAGGAAGAACTTCTCGTTCAGGAACCAGCCCTTCGCCTGGAGGATCGGGTCATGGCCGACGGCATGGCCGCCCGGGAGGAGGTGGGCGCCATCCGTCCAATACCAGACGGCGTGACGGAAGTCGGGCAGGAAGGCCAGCGGGACCACGCCGAGCAGGATCACGACCGGGAGGGCGACGATGAGCAGCTCCCAGTTGCGGCGGATGAGCGGCGCCCAGCCGGCGTCGAAGACGCGGGTGATCATCGTCAGCATCAGCATGCCGATCAGGACGGCGACCCAGAAGAGCGAGCCGACGAGGACGGAGAGGGCCTGGCGGTTGTCATGGTGCTGCACGCCGGCGAAGGCGAAGTACCAGACGACGGCGAGGGCGACGACGCCGACGGCCAGGAATTTCTTCCAATGGGCGGTCAGGGCGTGAGGCGAAGAGGAGCTCATGTGCGAATTACTTGATTTGGGCCTTCACGGCGGCGGGGACGAGTTCGGGCGGGCAGTTCTGCGAGAGCTGCAGGGCGCGCACGTAGGCGACGACGGCCCAGCGCTCCTCGGGGGAGAGCTTGTCGCCGTAACCCATCATGGTGTTCTTGCCGTTGGTGATGACGTCGTAGATCTGTCCGTTCGGGTAGGCGCGGATGAGGGGCGTCTGGAGGCTGGCGATCGTGACGATGGCGGCGTCGCCTTCGATGGCGGAGCGCACCTTCATGATGCCGTTGCCGTCGCCGGCCTGGCCGTGGCAGACGGCGCAGTAGACCTGGTACTTGCCGCGACCCACGTCGAGCGTGTACTGGCTCACCTTGTAGTCGTTGAGCTTGCCGTTGGTGAAGCCGAGGGACTTCTCGGGGAAGCCGGCGAGGAAGGCGTCCTTGGCGTCCTTGCCCGAGACGAACGACGGGTTGAGGGATTCGGCGCGCTTGAAGTCGGCCGAGAAGACCTTGGCGGGCGCGAGGCCGGTGCCGCGGGCGACGGTGCCGGCGACGGGCGGACGCGCGTCGCGGCCGTCGGCGAAGAAGGCGTTCTCACCCTGGGCCTTGTACTTGTTCTGGTAGTCCATGTCGTCGAAGACAGAGACAGGCGTGTCCTTGGAGGTCTTGCCCTGGAAGCCGAGGAAGCTGATCGTGGCGACGACAGCGACGGCGAGGAATGCGAGGTAGCGGCTCATGGGTGCGGATTAGTCGCGGATGACGGTGATCTCCTGGCCGCCGAGCGACTGGAGGAAGTTGCGCGACTCATCGAGGTGGAACCGCGGGTCGCGGGCCTCGAGGACGATCATGAACGTGTCGTCCGACACGCGGGCGAAGTTCGGGAGGTCGAACAAGGGATGGTTGTGACGCGGCAGGCGGTTGAAGATGAACTGGCCGAAGAACGTGCCGAAGGCGGCGAACAGGATCGTGCACTCGTAGAGCACCGGGAACGGGAAGATCACGCTCCAGTAGGGCTTGCCGCCGACGATCAGCGGGTAGTCGTACGAGTTCATGTACCAGGTGAGGAGGCAGCCGGTGATGAAGCCGGTGACGCCGCCCAGCAGCGTCAGGCGCGGGACGGGCGAGCGGGGCAGGCCCATGGCCTGGTCCATGCCGTGGATCGGGAAAGGCGTGTGCACGTCCCAGTTCTTCC
>JACCDP010886985.1_pt1 | contig 19002 bp, 16 predicted proteins | sample 7445841 | NCBI WGS metagenome assembly JACCDP01 (sample SAMN15323441, study PRJNA562643) | freshwater metagenome | isolation source: river surface water | place: USA:Blue River Watershed | collected 2017-08-17
GGTGCTACATTAGCTGCTCCAACTGCTAGAACACTATCCGTAACATATAGAGATACTTATAACGACCATGCAACTGGTTATAACTCTGCTAAAACTAAGACAGTTTATAATGTAGATGATTATGCGGGTGCAAGTGGTTTATGTTTGCATTTGGATGAAGAAGTATTATTGGCGGATGGTACAACAAAAGCAGCAGGTGATTTAGTAGAAGGAGATATTCTTCGTTCATATTATCCACCGCATGCTGATACTTTAACCGACTTTAATTTTTATGATTGGGAATATCATACTCCTGGTGGAATATTGGTGGATTCGGTTGTAAAGGATATTGCATATACTTTCGTTGATAGATGGAATATCGTAACTACTAATAGCGGTTCGGTTAGAGGTAATGGAGAACATCCAATGATGGTTTGGGATTCAAATGAAGAAATTTATAAATTCAAACCATTGGGATTAGTTCAACCTAACGATAAATTTATAAAAGTTTATAGTGATGGTACAATTGAAGAAGTACCTGTATTAACAAATGAGGTTCAATCATCTACATTAGAGGTTGTATCGATAGATGTTGAAGAAGTGGATACTTACATAGTAAATGGATTTGTGACCCATAATAAGGGTGCTAACTCATTTGCTGGGTACTCTATATCAGCTGCTCCAACTATCTCAATATCTGCACAAACAATTGGAGGAGATGCTTATAAGAGATTAACATTGAGTACTAACTCAGCGGTAGTTTCTCCGGGTTCAACTGCTATTACTGCAAATTATTCATATTACATAGAAATCGCATCCGATTCAGGATTTGCTACTATATTAACTACTGAGGCTACATTTAGTTCAAATACATTAGATTTCAAAACGGGATCTACTATCTATGCTAGAGCTAAACTAAACTTTGGTGGATTGCAAACTTCCTTCGGTTCTACTGCGACTGGATAACATAATATTTAATGATAATATAGTATAAAAAGTATGGTGTAAATATAGGTTTGGAGAAAAAAACTAATATTTATAGATATATATTTTACTATAAAATCATTTAAAAAATGGAAATCAAAAAGTTATCGGAAGAAGAGTTACAAAAAATCAACCAACTACGACAAGAATTTGCTAGTGTTTATGCAAATATCGGATTGGTTCAGGTTAAAATCAAAGAATTGGAAGGTGAAAACATCGTTAATTACCAACAATTAGAGGTATTAAAACAATCAGAAACAAATTTATTTGATGAATTGAAGAATACCTATGGTGTTGGGACGGTAGATTTGGATACTGGAGAATTTAAACCAACTGCGGAATAATAACTTTTCGTAGTTGATTTTTATATTTATATAGAGATTAAACTCATAAAATTAAATTAGAATTAATATGGCAGAAAAAATTGTATCACCTGGTGTATTTACGAGAGAAAACGACCTTTCTTTCTTACCACAAGGTATATCACAAATAGGTGCGGCGGTAGTTGGGCCAACGGAAAAAGGGCCTGCTTTCCTACCTACCTTAATCCAAACACAGGCTGAATACGAAGCTATCTTTGGAACACCAAAAGATTATTACACAGGTTATGCGGTACAAAATTATCTTAGAGATGCAGGAGCTGTAACAGTTGTTAGAGTTGCTGGTGTAAGTGGATTTGCTCAAACGGGTTCAGTAGCAGTGATTGCAACTGCAAACTCAACATCAAGTATTGTAGCGGTATTAGCACCATCATCATCAAACTTTAGTGCTTCATTTACTAACTTCACCGATGGTGGTAGTGGTAGTTTCTCATTCAGTATAACTGGTAGTGCTTACTCATCAAGTATTTTAACAACTGATACTAACACTATTGATGATATATTTGGTACTACACCTAACTTTGGTAAGAAAGTATATGCAACTTCATTCTTTAATTTAAATGAAGCAGGTGCAATAATTAGTGGTTCAAATGTTGGTAATATTACTATTACAACTGCAAGTTTAGACCCACAAGATTATACTGGAACAACAACATCACCAGCATATAGTAATGCATACACTCCGTGGGTTTTATCTCAAACTTATAGCGGTACGAGATATAACTTATTTAAAGTTCATACATTAGCCGATGGTGAAACTGAAAACACAAGATTTAAAATTCAAATCTCTAGTGTTAAATCATCTGATGGTACTAACTATGGTACATTCACATTGATTATCAGAGATTATGCTGATAGTGATAAGAGAAAGACAGTATTAGAACAATACAACAACTTAACATTGGATCCATCATCTCCTAACTATATAGCTAGAAGAATTGGTGATAGAAATATCTCAATTGATGCTAATGGTAAGATAACTGAAAATGGTGATTATGCTAATAGAAGTAAGTATGTTAGAATAGAAATGGCTGAAGAAGGAACTTATCCTTTAACTGCTATTCCATTTGGACATGCTGCATATGAAGTACCATTTAAATTAGGAGCAAACGATACTAAATTCCCTGCGGTTAGTTATACAACTGCATCATTTAGTTCATCAGTTTATTCTAGTGGATTTAACTTTGATTCAACTAACAATGCTAATTACTTAAAACCAATCGCTGTTGGTTCAACAACTGGTTCTAATAAAACATTTGCATTGGATGTAAGTGGTTCAACATCAGTAACAAACGAATTCAACTTAAATTTAAGTTCATCTGAAACAACTGATTCAAACCAATTGGCAATGAGAAACTTCGTAGTTGCATTGCAAGGTGGATTTAAGGGACAAGATGTAACAAAAACAATAAACAAAGGTGCTGATATCAATGGTACTAACACTCAAGGATTCAATTGTTCTACTTCTACATCTGAAGGTTCAGTAGCATATGCTAAAGCATTAAATGCAATCTCTAACCCAGATGAGTTTGATGTGAATTTATTGATTACTCCTGGTATCGTTAGACAATATCATCCTTATGTAACAACTAAGGCAATCGATGTATGTGAGGCGAGAGAAGATGTATTCTACATTGCAGACTTTGCTGGTGCAGATGCAACTATCTCAGAAGTAGTTGAGCAAGCATTAGGAGAAGATACTAACTATGCAGGTACATACTACCCATGGATTAAAACAATTGATGTTAATACAAACAAATTAGTGACAGTTCCACCATCAGTATTAATGGTTGGTACTTATGCACAAAACGATAGATTGGGTGCTGAATGGTTCGCACCAGCAGGTTTAAATAGAGGTGGAATTGCAGGAGCAGTTCAAGTAGTAAATAGATTAACACAATCTGAAAGAGATACTTTATACGAAGGAAAAGTAAATCCAATTGCAACATTCCCTGGACAAGGTATTAGTGCATTCGGACAGAAAACTTTACAAGATAAAGCATCTGCATTAGATAGAATCAATGTAAGAAGATTGTTAATCAACTTGAAGAAGTTCGTAGCATCTACATCAAGATTCTTAGTATTCGAACAAAATACTGCAACAACTAGAAGTAAATTCTTAAACACAGTAAATCCTTATTTAGAGAGTGTTCAACAAAGACAGGGTTTATATGCGTTCAGAGTGGTTATGGATGAAACAAATAATACACCGGATGTAATTGATAGAAACATTTTAGCTGGAGCTATCTTCTTACAACCTGCTAAGACTGCTGAATTCATCACAATTGATTTCAATATCTTACCAACAGGGGCATCATTTAGTGTATAATTTTGAAAGAGTAATATTTATATTAAAAGAATAACATAACATGGCAGAAGTATTAGAATTTAACGAAATGTTCTATACCAATTTCGAACCAAAGATGAAAAATCGTTTCATCTTCGAAGTTGATGGAATCCCTTCTTACTTAGTAAAAGCGGGTAACAGACCAACGATTCAGTTCGAGACGGTAGTATTAGACCACATTAACATAAAGAGAAAGTTAAAAGGTAAAGGTGATTGGCAAGATTTAGAAATCACTCTTTACGACCCAATTGTTCCATCTGGAGCACAGGCGGTTATGGAGTGGATTAGAACATCACACGAATCATTAACAGGTAGAGATGGATATGCAGAATTCTATAAGAAAGATGTGGATTTCTATATGTTAGGGCCAGTGGGTGATAAAATTGAACAATGGAAATTGAAAGGTGCATTTATCTCTCAAGCTAACTTCGGTGATTTAGATTGGTCTAATGCAACTGATCCGGCACAAATCTCAGTTACTTTAACTTATGATTATGCAGTTTTAGAATTCTAATTACTCTCAATATATACAAAAGGGGATATCAGAAATGGTATCCCTTTTTTTTTTGCCATAAATCATTGATTTTCAATAAAAAAATTTTAAAAATATTTGTTAAAATGCTTGGAAAATCCAAATCTTTTTATTACCTTTACTATGTAATAAATGATAAGAGATATGAATATTAATGAATTAAATTTGACAGAATTAGAGTTAAAAACTCTTTCAACCTTTATCGATTGTTTATATGCTGAACCGGGTTTCTCCGATGTGGATGTAAATGATATTAGTGAATGTACTGGTATTTCTACTAAAACAATTAGAGGAGCATTAGGTTCTTTAGTTAAAAAAGGTTTTGTTACCATTAACACAAATGATAGTGGTTATGATATCATCGATTTGAATACTAAATATTGGTATTTGGTGAATGAAGATTGGGCTGAAGAAGCTAAAATGTATCTTTAATATTAAAATTTTTTAAACTTTAAAATATAAAATTATGAACTATTCAGAATTATCAACCCTATCAGTATCAGAATTGCGTAACATCAATCAAATTGTTGTTGAGTTAATAAAACAAAAGCGTACTATCGAATCACTTCAAAAGAAAGTAGCATTATATGTTGGTATGAAAGTAAAAGTAAATCACCCTAAGTTAATGGGTAGAGAGTTGGAGATTACCAAAATCAACCGAACAAAGGCCAATTTGAAAGTAATCGGTGGGTTTGGTTCTTACAATGTTCCCGTTTCTATGATTGAAACGGCTTAATTGTAATTTTTCAAAAATCTGAAATATATATACTTATATACAAACAAACAATAAGTTATTATGGCAGAACAAAATTACGATTTTCCAACGGAGGTTATCGATTTACCATCACAAGGATTATGTTATCCAGAAAATCATCCATTAGCTAGTGGAAAGATTACTTTAAAATATATGACGGCAAAGGAAGAAGATATTCTTTCATCTCAAAATCTTATCCGAAAAAATATGGTATTGGATAAATTATTGGAATCCGTTGTAGTAGGAACATCTATTGATGATATAGTATTGGGTGATAAAAATGCTATATTTTTGGCAACTAGAATATTGGGATATGGTCCTAAATATTTGGTAGAAATTACGGATCCATTTAGTGGAGAAAGACAGGAAGTTGCAATTGATTTGGGGCAGGTTAAAACAAAAGATATTGATTTTTCTAAATTAAAAAGAGATAATCGATATGAATTTACATTACCTTCAGATGGAACTAAATTAAAATTTAAATTATTAACTCATAAAGATGAAACTAGTATAACTGCTGAAATTCAGGCATTAGAAAAATTATCAAAAGGAGCTAATCCATCAGAAGTAACTACCAGATTAAGACATATGATTTTAGAAGTTAATGGAAACTCTGAAAGAGCATATATTAATAAATGGGTAGTTAATAATTTCAAAGCACAGGATAGTAGAGCATTTAGAGAATTTGTTAAATCTATTTCTCCGGATTTAGATTTGAAATTTGAATTTACATCAAATGTAACTGGCGATACGGAGGCGTTAGATATCCCATTTGGGATAAACTTTTTTTACCCTACCACCTAATTACTCTACCCAACTTCATGAAGAATTGTGGAGTATGGTTCAATTTGGGAATGGATTTACTTGGAGAGATGTTTATACAATGCCAATACATTGGAGAAGATTCTACCTTACAAAGTTAGTGGATTTAAAGAAAAAAGAAAACGAAGAAGCGAAAAACGCAAAAAGAAGACCATCTGCGGGTGGTTCGAAAGTAAGAATGAGATAATATAAGGGGAGTAATATCCCCTTATTTTTTTATTACAATATTTATATTAGTATAATAATAACCATAAAATGGAAAAAAACAAATCACCAAAAAACGAAGGAATATTTTCAATGGCTGATAAGTTTGTAGCAGATTTCTTTGACCATTTAAAAAGAGGTGCAGCAGACCAAATCATTAGAAAAGCAGAGAAAGCAAACCTTCCTCCTGGAACATTAGATTTTATGAAAAAATTGGAAAGAGATGCCGATGGATTTTTAAAATCAATGGATAAAAAAAATATTAAATAATAGATGGCTGATAATACGAATCCAACCAAAAGAGAATTAGAAGATGCCGGAAGGCTACTTGCAGAGTTAAATAGACTCAAGCAAAAAGGTAATGATCTTACAAAGGATGAGATTAAAGATATGGAGCGTCTTTTGGATATAGAAGACAAACTAATAGACCATCAAGAAAGTTATTTAAAAAAATTATATTCAGGTAAAAATATATTATCCGATGTAAATAAAACTTATGCGGAGCAATTAGAAGATTTATCATCTATCAGTTCAATCTATGGTGGATTGGTAAATAAACAAAAACAAACTCTTAAAACTAGCAAAGATAGTATTGCTTCGATGTTTGAAGAGACTTCTATCAGAGAAGATCAGGTAGTGTTGATAGACGAAATTGTTAGTAAAACAAACAATTTACAATCAATTCAACAAAGAATAGCAGAATCCGATGGTAGTAATTTAGATACACAATCAGCATTAAATGATTTATATACGGCTGAATTTGAAAGTATTGATAAACAACTTAGACAGGCACTTGAGTTAGGTAATCTAAATGATGAACAATATAACACATTATTGAAAGTATTAGATGCTCAGAATCAAAATGTGTTAATGGCTAAGCAGTATTCAAATATTTCAAAAGAAGCCAAAGACCAAATAGAATCTCAGATAGAAGCATATGATTCTATGAAAAAGACGATAAGAGGAACTTTGGATACAATCCGAATGACTCTTCAAACTCCTCAAGCAATGATTGTAGGAGCATCGGTAGCAGCTGGAAAATTCGCAACTGCTATGGGAGAAGTGAATAGAGAAACCGGTATGTTCATCGGTTCAACTGCTGCACTATCATTTGTATTTGATGATGCAACTTCTACTTTGAAGCAAATGGCTAAGTTGAGTGGAGATGTAAATTCTGCCACTTTTGGAGCACAACTTCATACAAATATATTAGCAGTAAGTTTAGGAACAAGTGGAGAAAATGCGGCAACATTAGTAAATGCGTTTGGTAATTTACAGGGTTCAACTGATGATGTCGGTAGAAATATGATATCTACATTAGGAAGTACTGCTAGATTAAACGGAGTACTACCAAATCAGATTATGGAGGATATGGCAGGTGCTACGGAAGAAATGGCACTATATTCAAAAGGAACTGGTGAAAATTTTGGAATGGCAGCTATTCAGGCAGCTAAATTAGGTGTATCGATAGGAACTACTGCAAAAATTGCGGATACTCTTTTGGATTTCGAAGGTTCTATTGAAAAAGAATTAGAAGCTAGCGCACTTTTAGGTAGAGATATAAATTTAACTAAAGCTAGAGAATTGGCATATGCTGATGATATCACTGGTGCTACAAAAGAAACATTAGCGGCAGTTGGTGGGATAAATGAATTCAATAAAATGGATGTTTATCAAAGAAGAGCCGTTGCAGAAGCATTGGGTGTATCAGTTGGTGAATTGAAACAAATGGTTGCTAATGAACAAAATCTTAATACTACGACTGGTAAATTAGAACAAAGTTTTGGTTTTATAAACGATACATTAAGAGCAGTTGGTGATAAATTTGGTGGGCCTATTGCAAGTGGTGCTACATTTTTAGTTGGAGAATTATTAAGAGCTAAATTAGCTGCAGCCGCATTAAAAGGTGAAGGATTGGGAGGAATGTTAAAATCTTTAAATCCATTTGGCGGAGGTGGTGGTGCAAGTAGTGTAGCTGATACTATTAAAGAAAAAGGAACTGATACTATACAATCTAAAGTAGAAGATGCGATGGGTAAAAGTGAAACTCCTGCTCCTACTAAGAAAGGTGGTAATGCACTTAAAGATTTATCATCTGGTTTAAAATCAATGGCAGATAGTAAAGTATTAAAAGGAGCATTTCATTTAATGGTAGCGGCACCTGCATTTGTATTGATGACCGCCGGAGCAATCGGATTGGCGGCAATTGCTACAATGGGAGTTCCTGCTGGATTAGGATTAACTGCATTAGGAAAGGGATTAAAAAGTTTTGGAAATGCAGGGATGGCGGCTTTAGAGGGAATTGGTTTAATGGCCTTATTTGGAGTAGCATTAATTCCATTAACATATGCACTAAGTTTATTATCACCTTTAGTTGAATCAATTGGTAAGGGTATTGGAACTATGGCAGAAGGAATAGGAAAGGGAATAGCAAGTATAGTAGATAGTATTTCTAAATTAAGTTTAGATTCTGCAATTGGTGTGTTTGCGTTAGCAGCCGCATTTACTTCATTATCAGCGGCATTAGGAATGTTTGCAATAGCTGGATTAGCGGCAATTCCTGCAATGGTAGCAGTTGGTGCATTTGCAGCTACTGGAGGTGCAGAATTATTAGGAAATGCTATGGGAGGTGGAAACACCGCAGGAGGAAATGGAGTAGTTGATGAATTAAAAGCATTGAGAAATGATTTAACAAGTGGTAAAATTGCAGTTTATATAGATGGTAGAAAAGTTACAAATTCGGTAGCAACAACGGCTGGTAAAGACCCAACAACAGTAAGAAGATAATATGGGAAAAACAATATTAGAATTATTTAACTCTTCAAAAGAAGTAAAACAAATCCCTCAACCGAAGGCTAGTAGTGGTGTTGCGGATAGAGGGCAATTTCTTATTGATAGAGAAAATAAGTTAGGGGCTATGGCTGAAAAGTTATTTGATCCTAAAACCGAAACTGCATTAGAACAAGAATTAAGTGGTATTAGACCAATGGCTTTGGTAAATCAACCAACCATATATGGCACTGATATTTTAAGATTGAGTTTGCAAAAAACTAGCGATGTTGATGCAATGAAACTTTCTAAGAATCCGGATGCACAAATCAGTTTGGGTAAAATAGGTAAGTTTGTTCAGAAAGTAGGCGATAAGGTTAGTAAAACATTAGGTATTCCACAAAATGTATTTCCTACTTATGTAGTTAATACAAAAGAATTCAAAGAAGGTGCTACTCCTAATAAGATGATTGTATTGGGAGAAATTAAAAAAGATGCAAGAGGAACTGCATTAGGTAGATTCTTAAAAAGTACAGGAGGAGGAACACCTTCACAATTAGCAAAACAATCAGTTGGAAATGCAATTAATTTAGCTAAGAGTGCAGTTAGATATGCGTTAATAGGAGATAGATTTACTCCTGTTACATCCGGTAGTTTAGATAACTTTGTTCAAAAATATTATTTTCCAAAAGCAGATGAGCTTACGGGTACTTATAGTAACTCTTTAAAAGAATTAATAAAACCGGATTCTAAACAATCATTTGATATATCTAAGGTATCTCCAATATCTGGATTAGATAGAACCGATACCGGAAATGGGTATGCTGGTTTATTTGGAACACCTAGAAAATTCGCTAATAGAGAAGCTATTTATGGATTTCAACTATCAGATGGAACTGCAAATCAAAAATTTGGAGAACCGACACAAGATGAATTAATTAAGAAATATAATTCTCCAATTAATCCTTATGCAACTGGTTCTAATGCATTGGTAGAAGGAAAACTTAAAAATAATCCATTATTACAATTTGTAAAACCAAAATCATTAAGAGAAAAAAATATAAATAGATATTCTACTGATAAAAATCAAAAGAGTTATCATAATAATAATGAAACAATTTATAATAATAAATTGGATAGTAGAAGAGGATTATTTTCTACTAAAGATGTATTAAACCAAACCGGTAGATTAAGTAAATCTGAGCAATCTACTTTAAAATATAATGGAAAAACATTAGATGAAGTTGATTTAATACCATTAAGATTTGAAAGAGTAAATGATGGTGGTACAGTATATTTTCGTTCATTAGTTAGTGGATTGAATGAATCATTTACTCCATCATGGGAAAATAGTAGAATGTTAGGATCACCATTTAATTTTTATAGTTATACATCAGTTGAAAGAAAACTTACATTTAATTTAAAAGTGTATGCGATGTCTCAAGCTGAATTAGTAATGATGTGGAGAAGATTAGAATTCTTAGCACATTGTGCATATCCATATCAATATAATGCTGGTATAATTGAACCAACTCTTTTGTATTTTACATTTGGTAATTTATATGTAAATAAAGCATGTTTCTTAGATTCATTGACATATTCAATCGAAGATAGTGAAAATTTATGGGAATTAGGTGGAGGAATTTTAAAAACAAAACCAGAAGCAATGGAATCTTCATTTAATAATAATTTTTATGGAGGTGCATTAAATGGTGAAGAAAACTCAAAGGAAAATGGTAAGAAGGGTAAGATTGCTGAAACTAAATTAAATGTGAGTACTAGAAAGGGACCGGTGTTTCAAACTGATTATAATACTATAAATTCTGGTAGTGCAAATACTTTGGTGTATGATAAAAGTTTGAATAAAACTAATATAAAAACTGAAAAGCATAGTATTGGAACTAGCTTAGGTAACTATAATATGGATCAATACAAATTACCTAAATTTATAAATGCTAGTGTAGGATTAACATTTATAGAAACTAAGGCAACTACCGATTTCAATATTTATGGATATGGTAAAAAAATAGGAACAGGAAAATAATATGAGATACGATACCAAAAATATTAAAAGATTGGATAACGGAAAAAGAGTATTGAAAACTACTATTCCTAAATCTATTCCTAAAAGAGATGATGATATATATGTTATCACTCAAGAAACTGATAGATTAGATTTATTGGCTAATGAGTATTATGGAGATAGTAGATTATGGTGGGTTATAGCACAGGCAAATAATATCAATGGAGTTAATATTGGATTAGATGCAGGTGTTCAACTTAGAATTCCAAAAAATAAATTTGATGTTATAAACAATATTTAATGTATGGCATTTCCTTTTTATAAAAGTATTGATGGATATATAACCAAAGAGTTAAAATCTAGATCATCCAAAAATAATCTTCAAATATCTAAATTAGTACCCTGGATAAAAGCAACTTCCAACTTAGGAGGTCAATTATCATTAGGTACTGATTCATATTCTACATTATTTGATGGAGGTACATCCGATGCATATAGAAACTCTGGAGGTGCATGGAAATATAGACCTAACCCGGTTATTACTGATTTCTCAGTTGATTTTGCATCAAGAGGAACATTGAGAAGATGTACTCTTACTATAAAATGTTTTTCACCGGCTCAATTACAAACTATACAAGAATATTTTTTAGAACCTGGTATAAGTTGTTTTGTACAATGGGGTTGGAACTATTCAATTTCATCTGGAAAAACAATAGGCCCACTTGCACCAAATGCAGGTAATGTTAATTTGTATAATAGAGATGCTGTTGCATTGAATGATATTAGAAGTAAAAATTCGGGATGTTATGATAACTTTGTTGGTATAATAACAGGCGGTCAATCAACTGCGGCTGGTGAAGAATTTACTATTCAAGTTAAGATGGCATCTATGGGTGAAATTTTAATGGGAAGAAACTCGGAATCAGTTACCGATAATGATAAAAAAATTGAACCATTAAGTTTGCCATCTTCACTTTATGATTCATGGGCTTCGTCTAAAAATCCATTATTAAACTGGGCATACTTTTATGACCAATTACCTGATGAATATCGTTCCGGTACTACACTAGCGTTACAAAATTTAATTAAAGCTGAAAGTGATTTTATAAATTATAACGAAAGTTTAACCGAAGAAGCTAAAAGTGAAACAACCGAAGGATGGTGGAGTGGAGATTTAACTTTTCAAGGAAAGAATTTTAAAGCGCAAGATGCTGAAAGTCCAATAAACGGAAATAAGTTTGTTAGTTTTGATGCATTTATTAAATTATTGAATAATACTAGAGTTCAAACATCTGGAGGAGCTATTGCAATAAACATTGATATCTCAAAAACATATATTGGTGCATTTGAAAGTATATTTTCAACTGATGAAAGAATATTCATACCAAATTCAAAAACTTATAATTACTTAAATGATATATCTGCATTAGGAGGTGGAATGCCGGCCATATTGGATACATCAATTAATGGAAGAAGTTTTCCTAAATCAGGTCAAAGTAGTGTGACTGTAAATGGTGAAACATTTACATTAGCTGCTAATACTCATGGATGGATAGGAGATGTGTATATTGAGAATGAAATGGCAATGCAGGCGTTGAGAGATCAAACATCATCTGTTAAAGATATTTTAGATGGAGTATTGAAAAAAATGGAAGAAGCAGTAGAAGGATTATGGGCATTCCAAATTTTAGAAGATAGAGATGGGAAGAGTGTTAAATTAAGAATTGCGGATTCTAATTTAGTAAATGTACGAAGTGGTGATAAGGGTAGTAATATAGAAACATATGATATGTATGGTACTGATAGTTTTTTCTTAGATGCTTCATTTGAATTGGATATTCCAAAAGCTATGGCAAGTAAGGTATTTATGGAAAAATCAACAAGTGCTACATCACCTGATGAATTGACTGGTTTATTTTCGAATAAAAAAGATAACATATTAGAGAAACCAACTTTGAAAAAGCCCGATGAAACTAAATTAACGGAGGAAGAAAAGGAAGAGAGAAAATGGGTAGAATTCAGAAGAAATGTTAGATTGTTAATTAATCCTAAAGTAACAAATGTTTCTGAAATCGGAGATGGTAATATGGATGAATGGGTAATATGTGGTCAGTATTTAAATAAAAGAAAATTCAATGAAATAAAAAAATTGGAAACCGGATATGGTTCATCATCAAAAGAGGTATATAACGGAAGACCTTTGCCTGTTTCATTTACATTTACCACATTAGGTATGAGTGGATTTCAAGTAGGTCACTTATATAAAATAAATGGATTACCAGAACAATATAACAATTCAAGAGGTGCATTTCAAGTTGAAGAGATTACACATAAAGTAGATTCTACGAGATGGACTACTGAAGTAACCGGAAAATATAGACCATTCTACAAATAATGATAGATAATTATAAAAATTTAAAAAAGATAAAGATTAAGAATACTATTCCTAATACCTATTTTCCAAAACCAACCGAATTGGATTATAGAAGGAAATTTATTACTCGTTATTTTACACAAAGAAGAGATACTCCCGGCTCACCAATTTTTGAAATAAATGAAGATAGTTTTTATGATTACTCAAATACTGAATATTGGTTAGGGGTAAAAATAAATTGGAAAATAAAAGGAAGTTTAGAAGACTCTTATACTGAAAGAGGAGAGTTCGAACCATCCGTATTAACTATTAATAGATTAGCTATAATTGAAGCTGAAAAAACTTTACCAGAAATCAATTTATATTTGGTAAATTTGAAACAATTTCATATATTGTGATAATTATATTTAGAACAACTTAATAAATGTTATATGTCAAATTTTAAGCACCTTACGGATTTAGAAATCCAACAAATGACCTTCGATTGGAGGTATAGGGGTTTCACAACTCTTCAATTACTTACTGAAGAAGAATGTGATGAAATCAACGATGAATTAGAGAAATTAAGACAGGAAAGAAAAGGAACATTAACTCCAGACGGAAAAGAATGGGGTGAATGGGATCCGTTTGCTTATCCTCATAAAATCTCAGAGAAATTGGAAAAACTTTTTGTTCATCCGAAACTTATCGAAGCATGTACCTTTCTTATGGAAGGTGAAATAGTTGGTATGCAAACATGGGCATACTTTAAACCACCTGGACAATTAGGTAGAGATATGCATCAAAATGCTTTCTATACAGGATGTGGTCATAATGAGATTATCAATACTGCATTGGCATTAGATAATCATGATCCTGAAAACGGAGCGGTATGGAACTATGAAGGTTCTCATAGATTGCCCGTTTTACCAATTGAAGTAGATGAGGAGAGAACTAAAACAAATCCATCTTTTTGGAGAAACGAAAGAGGGAAACCTTGTATTATGCCAGAGGGACATGATTTCCGTAAAGTAGAAGGATATCTAAGAAAAGGAGAATGTGTTCTATTACATTCACATTGTGTGCATGGTTCTGAGCCAAATACTTCAAATAGATTCAGAAGAAACTTCTTAGGTGGATATTTGAAAAAAGGAGCTTATTTCAATCAAGGCTCTCATATGAAAAGAGAACCGATTGATTTAAAACCTTTGCAAGAAAAATATTGGAATTCTTAAAATAATTTCGTATATTTGTTTTCTATGGTGAAGTTTGTAGAAAACAAAGATATTGCTAAAGAGTTTTACTCCGAATATACTATCAAAAGTAGTATAATATTTCCCCTATTTAAAAATAGAAAAGAGCATCCGGTGGTTAATAAACTGTTGGGTGCTTTTGTTTTTATAGGAGATGATTGTTGGGTATTGATGGAAGAGCATAATGATTGTGTTTCGATAAACTTAGATATCTTAAAACGAAGCGATTCCCCTAAATTTATTTTTGATAGTAAATGGTTTCCACATCAGATGGAACTATCTAACACTCATAGTATGGATGTGTTGTATCATCTCAATCAGTTTAAACCTTATGAGTATGATATGATATATAACTCCTTTGTAAAGGGTTATAGGAATAGAGATGATTTAAGTTTCATTCCAATCAATAGTATTATCAGAGATGTAGTAGATTTTGTAAATCAAAACAAATCGTATGCAAATACGGAGGGGGTTGGGGGTTACGACTTCTACAATTCTCTTGTCCTACCGGAATTCAAAAAAATTGAGAGTAATGGTATCCCAACAACATATGGTTATGAATACTCCTTATACAACAACTTTACAACCACTGGCAGACCCTCAAATACCTTTGGTGGGGTAAATTACTCGGCACTCAATAAATCGGATGGTAGCAGGGATTATATCGTTTCTAAGCTGGGTGAATTGGTTCAATACGATTTTGATGGATACCATGTTCGATTGATAGCTAAATTAGTGGGAGAGGTGATACCCGAAGAATCCGCGCATGAATGGTTGGGGAAACAATACTTTGGAGTTGATGAACTTTCGGATGAGGATTATCTTAATAGTAAAAAATTAACATTCCAACAATTATATGGTGGGATAGATGTGGAGAATTTAGAGATTCCATTCTTTAAAAAAACGGATGAGTTCATAAAGAAGTTATACAAAGATTTTTTAATCAATGGATATGTGGAAACGAAATGTGGTAAGAGAATTCCATTTACTAAAATTGATAACCATAATCCACAAAAAGTATTTAACTATTATCTACAAGCATTAGAAACGGAAACGAATGTTTATGTGGTTAAAAAGTTGAATGAATTGTTGGTGGGGAAAAGGACTAAATTGATTCTTTACACATATGATTCATTTCTTTTTGATGTGGATTCCACCGAAAATTACATTTTATCGGAAATAAAAACAATTTTGGATAAAATTTCACCGACAGATGTTGCTAAAAATTTGAGTTATGGGAATATTTAATACTTATATAGGAGAAAAAGTATTAAATAGAAATAAATGAAAACACAGTTACTATGTACATTTGCGGAAACGGAAAATTTACAAGATATTCTACAAAAAGTTAGAGAAAATTATAAAATTGTTTATAACTACATTTATGTTTTGCAGAATAAAACAAATATGGATGAATTGTACATCACTTATAACATCGATGTGGAATTTAAGCCGGATATCCAATTGGCTAACACCATATTAGTTCATAGAAAAAAACAATCAAACACCTTATATACAATTAATGCATTAAATCAATTGATAAAGGAAGAGAATGGTGGGGTATTAGATACAAATTTTCCTTTGGATTGGGAAAAGTTTAAAAATTGTATAATACTAACCGGTGCGGCTGGTATAAGAAAAATCCCAACAAGAATATTTCAAAAAATTGAGTTCAATTAAAAACAAATATGAGTAAGTTCAATCAGATAATAGACGAATTACTTTTAGAACATTCACAAACTTACCCGTTCCCATCTTTGGATGATAAGGAGCAGGTTAAGCATTTAATGGAATGTTGTGATAAATTAGGTTATTCTGAATACAAAGATATTATAAAGGAGTTCTTCTTAAATGAAAAAGATGAGCAGGCTCCTAAACCTCAACCTGGCAAAGAAGGTGAATCAAAAGATTTTCCAGGTAAATTCCATTTGGGTGGAGGGTATTATTCTTCTACACAAAACGGAGCGGTTGAATTTAAAAATGATAACGGAAATCTTAGAGTAATAACTCCGGATGAGAAAGCGGAATTTGAGAAAAAAAATCAATCTCCAAATAATTCTAAGAAAATAACATCTCCTATTCGTAAAGTAGCTAGTGTTGCCAAAGATGCAGTAGGACAACATAAAGAAAAGATTCAACAAAAAATACAAAACTGGTCTGAGAGTGAAAAAGAATTCTTTAACAAAGGCCAGGAAAATGCAGGTTCTGAAACTCGTAGAACTTTTGCCGAAGCCCTAAAAGATAAAGTTAAAGGTGCTGCTAATGCTATTAAGCATGGATTTCAACATGAAGTTGAATTGTTTAAACATGCAGCAGGTGCGGCTGGTAAATTATTTAAAGGAGAACCTTTAGAGAAAGAAGATAAAAAGGCTTTGATAAAGGTTGGTATTAAAGTTGCAACAACTGCATTAACGGGTGCGGCATTTGGAGGATTATCACATGGTGCTGCTGCGTTTGCAAAGCATGTGGCAGTTGAATTTGTACCTCATGTTGTTGCTGAAACTATTGCAGTAGGTGCGGCTAGAGCATCTTTATTTGCAGATACAAATGCAGATGAAAGAGTGTTGATGGATTTTGCTGATAAAATAGCAGAAGGATTAGAGAATTTAGAAATGAATCCTGAAGTAATGGATTCTATTGTAGATAAATGGAATAACCAAAGAACTACTGAAGAAGAATCTACACAACAAACTGAAACTACAACATTAGATGAACTATTAGAATCTATAATGTTAAATGAAGGCGAAGGAGAATCCTCTAAGTTTCCAGGTAAGTTCCACTTAGGAGGTGGGTATTATTCTTCTAAAGAGGGTGGTGATGTTGAATTCAAAAACGATAATGGTAATTTAAGACCTGTAACTGCTCAAGAAAAAGAAGAGTTTCAAAGTAAAGGTGTTGGTGATTCTAAACAAAGTGAATTAGAAAAAACTGCTGAAAAGGCATTAGAAGATAAGGAGAAAGAAGTTGAGGATGAAAACAAACCCGATGTTAAAGATAATCCTGAAAAGATATTAAATGATCCTAATGCAAGTGCTAAGGATAGAGCTAAGGCTAGAGCATTTAAAGCAAACAAAGATAATTTAGAGAGAAGAAGAGAAGATGATGTTGATTATCAAAGAGAACAAAAACAAAAGACAAAAGAAAAAATAGGTGAGATATCTTTAGAACTAAGAGGTAGAGAAGGTGAAGATGGTAATATATTAGATTCTGAAACTACCGAAAATGGTTCATTATTAATTGGTGTTGAACATGGTGAAAATAATGAATCTACAAAAGATGCTATTGATAAAATAAAATCATTACCTAAGAATACAAAAGTAATGTTTGTAGGAGAAGGTGGTTCTACTAGAGATGGTAACGATAGTATTGAATTTGCAGATGAACAAAAAGAGTTTAGAGATGCTACATTATCTCATTTTGATAAAGCAAAAGAAACTAGTTGGGATGAAAATGCAAATGTAAATGATGATTCATCTCCTGTATTTGATTCAGTTGCTAAAGAATTTGGTGGTAAAAAAGCATATGCTAAAGCATCTATTTGGACTAATATGGTTGGTCAAGGAGATGATTTAAATGCTGATGATTATTTAACCGATGAAACAAAAAATTGGATAATAAATCAGGCTAAGAAAGGTGGAAGTTCTGAATTTGATGGTAAGGTTGATTGGAATAATTTAACATTAGAACAAAAAGAAGACCTTTACCAATTAAATTATAGAGATGATAAAAACTATGGTGAAACTGAAATCTTTAAAGGTCAAAAAGCATATAACGATTTTAGACAGAGTGAATTAGATAGAAAAATAAAAGAAGCGGAAGATAGTGGATATGTGGTAATTGCTCCTATGGGTAATTCACATGTTGGTATGTGGAGAGAAAGAAATAAAAAAGTTAAAGATACATTCAATCCTTCATCACTAAGAACATTAAATAATGAATTACCGGATGCTGATAAGGAAGTATTTACAAATCAATCTGATATAGATAAAATTCCTGATTCTAAAAAGGAAGAGATATCAATGAAGATAGATGAGTTGGCTGATAAAGCTAATAAAGGTGAAGATTTTAATCTTTGCCAGGTGACTGTTCCTGGAACAAACTTATATTGTGATGGTAATCAAGGAATACCTAGAGAAGAAATGCCACAATTCAAAGGCAAGCCTCTTCCTGGAACTCCTGCTGCTGATATGCCAAAAGATGCGAGTGGAGAAGTTGATACCGAACCTTTATTCAAAAAAATGTTAAAAGATAAAGGTATTAAGACGGTGGAAACTAAAGTTCCATCTGATAGATTAAAAGCAACTCAATCCGAATTGGTTGGAACTAAAGTTGCTGGTATGGCTAAGGCATTAGAGGAAGACCCTAATCATCCAAAGATTACTGCACCGATTTATGTAAGTAGAGATGGATTTGTAATCGATGGACATCATAGATGGGCAGCGGTAACATCTGCAGCAATTAAAGCTGGGAAACCTGCTGATATGAAAGTTATTGTTGTGGATATGGATATTAAAGATGCTATCCCAATGTGTAACAAATTTGCTGAGAATCAAGGTATTGCTGCAAAGAAAGCGGATGCTAATGATGGTGCAAAGGAAGAAC
>JACCDP010799571.1_pt1 | contig 19000 bp, 16 predicted proteins | sample 7445841 | NCBI WGS metagenome assembly JACCDP01 (sample SAMN15323441, study PRJNA562643) | freshwater metagenome | isolation source: river surface water | place: USA:Blue River Watershed | collected 2017-08-17
ATCAATTGGTTCGATTCAAACCACCGAAGCAATTAAAGTCATTACCGGCATCGGAGAACCACTCATTGGTTCGCTAATGATCTATGACGGTCTCGAGATGAGCTACCGCAAGATTAAAGTTCGCAAAGATCCAAACTGTCCTATCTGCTCATCTAATCCAACTCAAACTGCGCTTCTTCCTGATTATGAGGCTTTTTGTGGGGTCTTATCTGATGCAGCCGAAGTTGCAGTTAAAGATTCGACGATCTCGGTCACTGAACTTAAAAGCAAAATCGATAACTCTGAGAATTTCTACTTAATCGATGTACGCGAACCAAGTGAATTTGAAATTGTTCGTATTCCTGGTTCTACCTTGATTCCAAAGCAAGGTTTCTTGGATGGCTCTGCACTTACTAATTTGCCGCAAGATAAACCGATTATTTTGCACTGTAAATCTGGTGTCCGCTCAGCCGAATGCTTAGCAATTCTTAAAGGTGCCGGCTTTGCAGATGCCACACATGTAAGTGGCGGTGTTATTGCTTGGGCGAAACAAATCGACACTTCGTTACCGGTGTATTAATGGCTAAACCATTGGCCGGATATCGCGCGCTCCTGGTTCATGCTCACCCAGATGATGAGACGATTAATAACGGTGCCACAATGGCGATGTACGCAGCTCTTGGCGCCGAGATCACTTTGATTACCTGCACTAGGGGAGAAGAAGGCGAAGTCCTTGTCCCGGCACTAGCACACCTAGCTGCACAAGAGAGCGATAAGTTGGGCGAGCATCGCGAAACAGAATTAGCTGATGCAATGAAGGCGCTAGGAATATCAGATCATCGTTTTCTAGGTGAAGGAAAAGTAAAGTTTCGCGATAGCGGAATGGTGGGAACTGAGCCAAATAATCGAACCGATTGTTTTTGGCAGGCAGATTTGGATTCAGCGGCAAAATTGTTAGTAGATGTAATTCATGAGGTAAAGCCGCACATTCTGATTACCTATGATGAAATCGGTGGATATGGTCACCCAGACCATATCCAAGCTCATCGCGTCGCTATGCGAGCAGCTGAATTAGCCACAAAATGGCAGATTTCTAAGATTTACTGGAATGCGATGCCGAAATCAATCTTGGCAAATAGCATCGAAGCCATGAAGGAAGTTGGCTCGAATTTCTTTGGCGCTGAAAACGTAGATGATCTTCCATTTGCTAAGGCAGATGAATTGGTTACTGCGGTTGTAGATGCTAATGAATATGTAGATGCCAAAATGGCAGCTATGAAAGCTCATGCAACTCAAATTGAATTAGATGGCCCCTTTTTCGCTCTATCTAATCACCTAGGACTTCAAGTTTGGGGAAATGAGTATTACTCATTGGCTAAAGGCGCGCCTGCTGCACCAATTAATAGCGATGGCCGAGAAACTAACTTATTTGCCGGGATAACTCTTTCCTAAATGAAGATTATCTATGCGGCTTTGGTTGGCGCATTATTAGGAGCAAGTGCAACACTTCTTCACTTGCTAATTTTTCCAATTGGGCTGCTTTTTGCGTTGGTGGGCTCACTTATTGGAATTTGGGCACTGGGTCGAAGTTGGGGCCATCGTAAATTTAAATTAATTGCAGCTGCTGCATGGATTTTTGTCGTAGTACAAGGCGCATCTATGGGCGTGGGCGGCGAGCTATTAATTCAAGGAGATTTAGCCGGTTCGTTAGTGATTCTGCTGGGCATGCTGGCAATAGTTATTGCAGTTCTGTTACCTATCTAACGGTAATCCCATTCTTGACCTTGGGCAGTGTCGTTAATAACTAAGCCAGCATTTTCTAACTCGATTCGTAATCGATCGCTCTCGCTCCAGTTCTGGGCGCTACGAGCCCGCTCTCTTTCTGCTAAGAGTTTTGCTAACTCCGCAGATAACTCAGGCACCACAATTTCACGTGCCAAATCAAGAGCTAATACTTGATCGGCGAAAGTAAAGATCGCCGATTTCTCAGCCAAGCTCAGTTGCGTATCTTTTTCAAGACTACGCAAACGCTGTATAACGCGTGGAGTATCTAGGTCGTTATTTAGCGCTTGCACGATCTGCTCATCTGCAACTGGCTTACTTGAGGCGCCAAAGCCACTTCGCCGCCATCGCTTTAGCGTGGCATTAGCAGCTGAAATAGCCGCCCAAGTCAGATCCATCTGTGATCGATAGCGATTTTCTAGTAAACAGAGACGTAGTGATAGTGGATCAAATCCTTGCGCTGCGATATCGCTTAGTAAAACTACGTTGCCACTACTCTTAGCCATTTTGCGACCTTCAAAGAGCAGGTGTTCGCCATGCACCCATAGCTTTACCGTCTCTTCATTAGTCACAGAATTTGTCTGAGCTCGTTCATTTTCGTGATGCGGAAAACGTAGATCTATTCCACCCACATGTATATCAATATTTTTACCTAAGAATTCAAGTGACATCGCAGAACATTCGATATGCCAGCCAGGGAAACCAACACCCCAAGGTGAATCCCAGACCATCTCAGTTCGATCTGCGGCCATTTTCCAAAGTGCCCAATCGGCATGAAATCTCTTCCCACCTTCATCTGTGTATTCATAACGATGACCCGGCTTTAGATCGCTTAACTTATTTCCGCTAATTGCTCCGTAGCTCGGGTAACTATCGGCCCCAAAGTAGACAGTGCCATCCGTTCCGACATACGCATGATTTAACTCAAGTAACTTGGTAATTAAGTCCTGCATCAGCTGGATTGATTCACTCGCTCGCGGATAACGGTTAGCTGGCTTTATATTTAGAAGCGCTAAATCGGAGTGAAATTTCTCTTCATACTTGCGAGCAATATCAAAAGGATCAATCTGCTCTAGCTTTGCCTGCAATAGCATTTTGTCTTGTGGAGTTACATCTTCAGCCATGTGCCCGACATCAGTGATGTTTTGAACCAAGTTAACGTTTTTGCCATTTAATTCTAGGGTCCGCCGAATTAAGTCCGAAAGGAGGAAAGTGCGAAGGTTGCCAACGTGGGCATCTCGATAAACAGTTGGTCCGCAGCAGTAGATAGTTATCTGATCAGTCTCGCTCGAAACCTCTTTAGTTTGTCGACTTTGCGTATCGTAAATTTTCAACATACTTAATTTAGCTCCAGATAGGTGTATTCATGGTGAAAGTTAAAGCCCAGCGATTCATAGATGCCGATAGCCACTTCATTCCTAGCCTCTACCTGCAAAACAGATTTGTTTGCACCCTGTAACAAACTCTCATTAACCGCAGATGCCACGATCGCTTTTCCAAGACCATGGCCCCGAAATTTCTCAGATACATAAACGCGAGTTAATGAACTCCAGCCTTCAGATAAGGCAATACGTGCAGTAGCGATTACTTCTTCGCCATGTCGTATGCCCAGATATCGAGCGGGGCAGCTGCTAAGAATTTTCTCTATGCCAGGTACAGCTGGTGTATTTAGCCAAGCTGAAGTCGCGGTATCAGTAATTTCCAAAGTTAATTCCGCTGGAATATTTATTTCATAAGCTTGCAGATCTGCAACCATAGTATTTGCTCGAATCAATTCAGTTGATCCGAGTTCAAGTAACTTACTTTGCAATTCATCCCAAGTAGGAATTGCCAAATGAAAGATTACCGGCAAGTTGCGACTGCGATAGAAATTTCTGGCAGCCACTAAATTCTCATCGAAGTTAGTTAAGCAACCAGCTTCGAGCGCGCCCATAAGAGGAAGAACCGAATTGGCTCTATTCGTGACTCCATTAGCAGCCCGCAATAGCCAACCGCGAACTTCTTCTGATTCGATAGCGGGCCAGGTGGCATTACATATGCGATCGAGTTCTAATACTCGAAGTGTCAGGGGTGCGCCTTTGCCGGCAGCTGTAGGTCGGCTAATAACCTCGCGCCAAAACGCAATTAATTTAGGATCAAAGATTTTCTCATTGCCGTGTCGATCAACCACGCTATTGGCCGAAGTTAGCTGGCCCACGACATCGCGATAACCACCCTTGGGGTCATGCAATCTGATGGAGAAGCGCTGACCAATCCGATCTAGTGGTAGCGGTTGCGTCTCCATGGCTTAACGATAATCGTCCCCCTCCAACTTGCCTCTTGAAATCGAGATATTTTAAGCGTTGTAAATGGAACTCAAGTCAGAGCTTTCGCGTTATGACGAGCCAGCCTGGGGCTCTAGGTATTACTATTAGCCTGGAAAGTAAGAACTCAGCCACAAAGCAGCTGCCGCTCAACAACTGGAGGAATCTCGTGACTTATGTAATTGCCGAACCATGTGTCGATGTAAAAGATAAATCATGCATCGAGGAATGTCCGGTCGATTGCATCTACGAAGGTTCTCGCATGCTTTACATCCAGCCTGATGAGTGTGTGGATTGTGGCGCCTGCGAACCAGTCTGCCCAGTCGAAGCTATCTATTATGAAGATGATGTTCCTGCGCAATGGAATCAGTTCGGCAAAATTAATACTGAATTCTTCGTCGAGATTGGCTCTCCTGGTGGGGCAAGCAAGGTTGGTCAAACCAATACAGACCATGCAACAGTGGTCGCATTGCCTGCCAAATCCGAGTAGAAACTCTTCAACCTGAAGCTGCCAGATTTCCCTTGGGATGCCTTAGCTCCCTATGGTGAAATTGCTCGTTCCCATACAGACGGCATAATCGATTTATCTCAGGGAACTCCGGTTGATCCAACACCGGAATTTATTCAAGCGGCCCTTCGCGATAGTTCGAATTCACCAAGTTACCCAGTAACAGCAGGTACCCCTGAATTGCGAGCGGCCATATCTAACTGGGCAAAAGAGAAGCTAAAAGCAACTGGTGAATTTGATGTTCTCCCACTAATTGGATCTAAAGAGCTAGTTGCTTGGTTGCCGACAATATTGCAATCAAAATCAGTAAATTTCCCAGAAATTGCTTATCCGACTTACCGAGTTGGTGCGATCATGGCGGGCGCATCTGGGGCAGCTGTCGAAATCAGCCCCGAAAGCTGGCCAAAGGCTGATTTAACCTGGGTCAATTCACCTGCTAATCCGACCGGTCGGGTTCATAGCGATGATGAATATTTGGCTGCGATCACTTGGGCTAGAAGTAATAATTCGATTCTGATTTCAGATGAGTGTTATCTCGAATTTGGCGATACCGCTGAGCCAACTTCGATTCTGCAATACACCCAAGGCGATAACCGGAATATTCTGGCTGTTCATTCACTCTCCAAAAGATCATCAATGGCTGGTTATCGTGGTGCATTTTTAATTGGCGATAAAGATTTAATTGCTCGCATCCGCGAAGTACGAAAGCACGCAGGAATGATGGTTCCGCTGCCAATTCAAAAAGCTATGACCGTTGCCCTAAGCGATGAGAAACATGTTGCCGAACAGCGAGCAAGATATAACGCACGACGGGCAAAGCTGGCACCTGCTTTAATTGCTGCAGGGTTCAAGATTGAATTCTCTAGCGCTGGTTTATATCTCTGGTGCACTCGCAATGAGAGTGATTGGGATTCCGTTGCCTGGTTAGCAAACCTGGGCATTCTGGCAACACCAGGAAATTTCTATGGGCCAATGGGAAATTCACATATTCGCATAGCTATGACCGCTTCGGATGCACAAATTGATCAAGCGGCTCAACGTATTTTCTACGCTATCAAGGAGTTGTAATGGCTGTCGGAATTCTTCTGGTTGGCGGGTTTGGTACCCGCTTAGCGCCATTAACAAACAGGACGCCAAAACCAATGCTTCCTATTGCAAATTTACCCGTAACTGAACATCAATTGCTTTTGGCAAAAGCCGCAGGTATCACCAAAGTAGTGCTGGCTACTGCTTATTTAGCCGAAACCTTTACTCCATATTTTGGGGACGGGTCAAAGTGGGGAATTGAATTAAAGTATGCCCTCGAAGATAAACCGCTGGGCACTGGCGGCGCCATTCGCAATGCAGCCGAGCTATTGCTTTCAGAAATCTCGGCAGACGAACCCATTGTGATATTCAATGGTGATGTGTTGACGCGCCATGATCTGGCAGCTCAGATAAAATTACACCAGGAAACAAATGCTGACGTGACTTTGCATCTAGTTTCCGTTGCTGATGCCAGACCTTACGGATGCGTGCCGTTTGATGAGAGTGGTCGAGTAACAGCATTTCTAGAAAAAATGGATAACCCAATTACAAATACGATTAATGCTGGTTGCTACATCTTTTCTCCTCGTGTTGCACGTGGTATTGAATTAGGAAAAATCGTTAGCGTCGAGCGAGAAATTTTCCCAGATTTATTACAACGCGGAGAGTTAATCCAGGCTTACTTGGATGACTCTTATTGGCTAGATATGGGAACTCCTAAAGCGCTTCTACAAGGATCGAGAGATTTTGTGGGCGATAAAGATTTTATTGTTGGTCATAGCTCACATATTTCGGAGAGCGCGGAAATAACTGGATCTTCCGCAATAGGTTCGAATGTAACTATCGGCGATCACGTCACAATTTCTGGGTCGATTATTAGAGATGGCGCAGTTATTGGTTCTGGATCTGAGTTAACAAATGTCTTTGTAGAAACGGGTGCGATACTCGCTGAAAAAACTTTAGCAACAGCTGCATATTGCGCAGATGGCGCTATAACTGAGTTAAATATCTAGGAACCCTCAACTAATACTTTAGTTTTTACGCTCAACATGCGCCCTATTTGCCCATTTTCTTACGCTCGTGGGCTTGACTTAACCGTCTTACACGCGTGTAATTCACCTAAGAGAAGGCCACATGCCGTCAGGGCGGGGCCACTATTTATGTGGAGAGTTATTAATGCCGATTCGTCCAGCACAAAACCCTTCCTCCTCAGGTCCTGTAATTCAACTAGCCAGCGGCGAGAGCGTCGAGCTCTCTTGGCAAGAACGCGCATTATGCGCACAAACAGATCCAGAAGCATTCTTTCCGGAAAAAGGCGGATCTACTCGCGAAGCAAAGCGAGTCTGCCTATCTTGCGATGTTCGCTCCGAATGTCTCGAATATGCATTAGCTCATGATGAGCGATTTGGAATTTGGGGCGGACTCTCCGAGCGTGAGCGTCGTCGACTAAAGCGTCGCCCAGCTTAATCGATAAATTTCGATTAATTAGGAAACCAATTAGAAACGCCAACTTACAAATATGGCGACTTCAAAAATTATCGATCCGTTTCACGTAACTGCTGTTGTCGTTTCACATGATGGCGCAGTTTGGTTGCCCGAAGTTGTTGCAGCGCTTTCATCCCAAACTCGCAAAATAAATCAGATAGTTGCAGTTGATAATGGATCCAGAGATAAATCTGCAGCACTTCTAAAAGCTGCAAAAATTCCCGTTTTGTCGATGCCGCGAGATTCCGGCTTTGGCGATGCGGTCTATCGCGCGGTGGAGAAACTTCCCAAGTCAAATAATGAAAAGAATGAATGGATCTGGGTCATCCATGATGACTGCGCTCCAAAACCAGATGCACTAGAAAAGCTGCTGGCAGAATTAATTGATAGACCAAATGTTGCAATGGCTGGACCTAAGTTATTAGGTTGGCATGATCGCACTCATTTAATTGAAGTTGGCGTCAGTATTACAAATAATGGTGCGAGATGGACAGGTCTTGAAGCACATGAATATGACCAGGGCCAACACGATGGTGTTCGAGATGTACTTTCTGTAAGTACTGCAGGCGCATTGATTCGCCGCGATGTATTTATAGAGCTAGGCGGGTATGACCCGCAATTGGCGCTATTTCGCGATGATGTCGATTTTGGGTGGCGTATCAGAATGGCTGGTCATTCAATTATCGTGGTTACAGATGCAGTTGCTTTCCACGCGCAAGCAGCCGCTACTGAGCGCCGCACAATCGATGTTGACGGGGCATTCTTACAACGACCACTATTGCTTGATCGTAGAAATTCAGCGTATGTACTTTTAGCTAATTCTTCAGCCTGGCTGCTGCCATGGTTGACCCTACAAATCATCGGAAGCGCTGCCATACGCTCGATCGGTTATTTGCTGGCAAAATTACCTGGTTATGCCAGCGACGAAATTCTCGCTGTTGCAACACTTTTTCTTCGTCCCGCCGTATTAAGAGCAGCCAGAAAAGAGCGACGAATCCATCGATTGTTGCCGCCGCGAGTCATTGCAGATTACATTCCACCTCGCTTAACTCAATATCGAAATGGATTTAACAACTTCGTAGAATCAATTCGTAATCGAATTTTCGCGCAACTTCCAACCGATAACGATTTTGATGAAGAGTTCAATGATGATGCTGATCTGCTTACTCCAACTAAGGTTTTCAATTGGACCAGAATTCTTAAGCGACCTCAAGTAATTTTGGGACTATCACTCTTTATTTACATGGCGATCTCTTCTAGAGCGAGATTCGGTTCTTTAATTGGAGGAGCGCTCGCAACAACCCCACATGGAGTAAGTGATCTTTGGCGAAGCTACATTGAATCTTGGCATCAAGTAGGAATGGGCAGTTCAGCGCCGACACCACCTTGGGTTGCAATTCTTTCTATTCTCTCTCTCTTTATTTTGGGCAAGCCATCGGCGTTGGTAGCCATATTCTTATTTTTGGCGCCAGCGCTTTTAGCAATTTCGGCGTACAACTTTCTTAAGTTAATAACGCTGAATCCCTGGCTTCGAGTTTCAGCCAGCATGATTTACGCACTTAGCCCGGTTGCAATTGCAAGTGTCAATAGTGGGCGCCTAGGGACTCTGGTTTTCATGCTTTTGTTGCCAGCAATTGTTTTAGCTATTCCGACTTTGCAGAACTTTCACTTACTTACTTGGCGACGGATATTTGCAGTCTCGCTCTTAATCTCTATCGCAACCTCGTTTACGTTATCTGTCTGGGTGGCACTATTTGTAATTACCTGTTTTGGCGTTGCCCGAGATTTAGCGCAGTTTAATATCGACCTTAATAAGGAGCAGATCGATGAGAAGTTAAAGCGAAGAATTGCACTCTTAGTTACCCCGCTTCTTGCAACTGCGCCTTGGTCTCTAAATGCAATCACCAATCCAGGTCAAATCTTGATAGAACCAGGAATTTCTCTAGGTGGGGGCGGACCAAACCTTGCCCTTCTTGGAAATCCGGGCGGTCTGGGCGCGCTTCCTTGGTGGGTTATTAGTCCTTTAACGCTCGTCCTATTAGTTGCATTCTTCGCTAGAAATAAATCTCGAGAAGTCGCAGAGATTGGTTTGGGCTTTCTGTTTCTATCTATTTTCTTTAGTTCACTATCGCTCAGCGGAAATGGAAGTAGCTCACCTACCCGACTTTGGGTGGGCGTTTTCCTGGCGGTTGCTACCTTGGCGGCAGTATCGGTCGGCACCATTATTTTAAATGATCTACGAGAGTATTTAATTTCTACAAATATCAATTATCGCCATATCCTGTCCGCAGCCTTATTACTAGTGACAATTTCCTATTCGGCAACAGCGATAATTTGGAGTATTGCAAAAGCAAATAATTCACCAGTTCATACAAAGACCGAGAATGTGTTGCCGGAATATTTGGGTGTTGAAGCCAATACTAAGACTTTAGTTTTGCGAGAAGTAGAAATTAGAAATCAAAGCAACTTGGCTTTCTATATTTCTCGCGGATCTGATCTTTCATTAGGTGAGGCAGATGTCGCACCAAACCAAGATCCCGCAATTGCAAAAGCTGTAATCGAACTTACTGATGGAAGTGGTTTATCAACCAGTAAAACTTTCGCAGATTTTGGAATTAAATATCTTTTTGCTAAAAACCCGATAAATAAAGAGACAATCCGAACCATTGATGGCTTAGGGGGCTTTGTTAGAACTTCGGCCACAAAAGATGGGATTGTGTGGAAAGTAGGTGACCCAACTGGCCGCTTATTCTTCACAAATATTAAGGGCGAAGTTACATTGTTAGATGGCGGAGGAATCGGTGCGGCATCATTTGCGCCAGGACCTGGAATTATTACCTTGACCGAGAATTACGATCTGGGCTGGCAAATTTTGCAGAATGGCAAGAAGTTAGAGCGCCAAGAAAATGAGGTTGGACTACCGCAATTTAATGTGATTGAAGCAGGAGAATTTAACTTAATCCATGACGGCACCAAACGTCGAGGTCTCTTAAGTTTGCAGTTCATTATCTGGATCTCAATGGCAGTTCTCTCCCTTCCTGCTGGCCGCCGTAAGCGAGAAATTTCAGAATCGGAACTCTCATGAAATTAAGACGCGGAATCATTCTCTCAGCGCTTTTGATATTTACTCTATTGGTGACCAATCTCTTTGATGTTTCAACTAATCGAAATCGTTTTTCAAATTCTTTTCCTTCAGTTCTCTGCCCCCCAAATCCTCCTGGCATCACAACTGTTACATCGGTTGACTCTAAAGCAACGCCATATGTCCGAGTTGGCAGCAAGATTTCAGATTTTGCTAAGGTAAAAACCTTCCGCTATTCATCAGTCAACGATGCGATTGTGCTTGAATCCGAGGGAACAACACCCGTTTCGTTTCAAAGTCGCAAAGGAGTTTGGGCTGGTGCGGTTTTGTGTTCAGCTCCTGAAACATCGCAATGGTTAGTTGGCGGCACAGCTGATGTCAGCGGCAAAGGTAAAGTTTATTTAGTTAACAGTGGCTTGAGTACTTCGGTGGTAGATATTTCTACCTGGAGTGAAAAAGGAGAGCAAGGCCTTAAAACAATTAGCGTTAAAGCTAATTCGACTAGCTCAGTTAATTTGGATTCGCTGGCCCCTGGCGATTCCGAAATCGTTCTTAATGTTTCAGCCAGATCAGGGCGAATAAGCGCATTTATGATTGATGAACGTGGTGAGGGATTGAGAAAACTGGGTGGAGATTCAGTTAACTCAATATCCGAGGCAAGCAATAAGATTGTTATCGCAGGTATCCCGCAACAGCTAGTCGGCAATAAAGCGCCCAACCACTACTTGCGTTTATTTGTGCCAGGTGAGGCTGATGCAAATATCACTCTAGAGCTGATTTCAAACGATGGCCGCTTTATTCCAATTGGCTTCTCAGAGCGAAGAATTGTCAGTTCTAAAGTAGTTTCTATTAAATTTAAGCCAGAAGTGGCCGCTGGCGCCTTTGCGGTGGTGATCAAATCAGATCAACCGCTACTAGGCGCCGTGCGTTCTCGGGCTACATCCAATGGCCGAAGTGATTTCATCTGGAGCACATCTTCGATGCCGCTCAAGCCAATGAAAATCGCAATCGGGGGCATTTCGCCGAAACTAACCTTTGTAGGAGATTCGATTTCGGTTGATATAGCCATAACCAATGAATCTGGAAAGGTCAGCCGGAAGACCTTAACCGCAAGAGATTTGCTTACCTGGCAAGTCCCGAACCGGACTGTTGCTCTAGAGGTAAAGAGTGCCGGGACTGAGAACTATGCAGGTGCTTTAGTGGCCGCAAATAGCGGTTATGCCTTCTTCCCAATTCAAAGTGGAACAGAGTTAACAAAGGCTGCAATTCCTTCTTCAAACATCCAAGTTTTAAATCCATAAAATCCCAAGTTTTCTGCGAATTGCCCACTAATCTTAAACTTATGAGTTCATTAAAAGTCGGCCGTGCATGTTCGCGCGCCAGCTGTCGCCAAATGGCAACGATGACTCTGACTTATATATATGCCGAGTCAACCGCTGTTGTAGGTCCACTTGCTACATATTCCGAACCTCATGCATATGATCTTTGTGAGATACATGCAGAGCGATTGACCGTTCCAAATGGATGGGAAGTTATTCGAGCCGAAATCTCAAATAATCAAAGCGGGCCATCAAATGATGATTTGATGGCAATTGCAGATGCGGTTCGCGAAGTAGCGGCAGCACCGGTCGCCGAACGAAATTCTTCAGCAGTAACACTGGCTGCCAGTACCGAACATATTGGACGACGTGGGCATTTGCGCGCCGTTCCAAATAAATAAATTTTCCAATGAGCGATTTAGTTCCGGACATTTTCAAGGCTTATGACATTCGCGGGTTGGTAGAAGGCGAGTTAACGCCTGATTTTGCTTTTGCTACTGGCTTGGCTTTTGCGCGCTTCTTAGAGATTGAACGTGAACCAAGTACGGTAATAATTGGCGAAGATATGCGCCCTTCCTCGCCAGAATTGGCTGAAGCTTTTTCTGCAGGAATTACCAGCAACGGTACAGATGTAATTCGTATTGGCTTGGCATCCACCGACATGCTTTATTACGCCGCTGGATCTAAGAATTTACCAGGTGCCATGTTTACAGCTAGTCATAATCCAGCTGCCTATAACGGCATTAAATTATGTTTAAGTGGAGCAAGACCAATAGGCAAAGAGACTGGCCTGAAAACTATCGAGAAATTTGTCCGAGAAGGTCTACCAGTTGCGATGCGACCTGCAGGTTTAGAAAGAAGTGAAGATCTGCTTGCAGCCTATGCAGACCACTTGCATAAGTTGGTTCCGATTAAAAATAGTCGAAAACTAAAGATTGTGATTGATGCCGGCAATGGAATGGCCGGGTATACGGCTCCAGCAATTTTTGAGCGGCTAAATGCAGAAATTACCCCGCTTTACTTTGAATTAGATGGAAATTTCCCTAACCACGATGCAAATCCAATCGATCCTGAGAACTTACGTGATCTGCAAATTGCAGTGCTTGAACATAAAGCAGATATCGGATTGGCATTTGATGGTGATGCAGACCGATGTTTCTTAATTGATCAGGAAGGTCAGACCATTGATCCATCGCTTCTGACAGCTCTGATCGCTAGCCGCGAACTTGCGAAGCAGCCGGGTTCCACCATTATTCATAGCTTGATTTCATCGCGCACCGTTGTCGAGGTTATAAATGAATTAGGTGGCAAGCCAGTTCGATCTCGAGTTGGGCATTCATACATCAAGGCGCTAATGTCCGAAACTGGCGCAATTTTTGGCGGCGAACATTCTGGCCACTTCTACTTTAAAGATTTTTGGCGAGCTGATTCTGGTGCTCTTGCCGCACTTCACGCTCTTGCAGCGCTAAGTGAAAGTGATTCAACGCTTTCACAATTACTGCTTCCTTATCGCAGATATTTCGCGAGCGGCGAAGTTAACTCAACAGTGGCCGATGCGCCAGCAGTTATCAATTCAATAAAAGCAAAATACGCTTCCCTACCAGGCTTTGAAATTGATGAACTAGATGGACTCACCGTGTCAGCCGAGCATTGGTGGTTTAACTTACGAGCCTCAAATACCGAGCCTCTACTGCGGTTAAATGTCGAAGCTGATACTGCCGCGAATATGGCTCAGTTCCGTGATGAAATACTTGCGCTCATAAACGCTTAACTGCTGCGTCTAAGTAGAACTTAAACGGGCATTGCCGATACTCTTGCCGTCTGGCGGGGCCCTGCCTAATTGGCCGTTTTCTCTATTTTAATTTAGGAGTTTTACCGTGAATGCACCTGTAACAAAGACAGTTCCTCGCAACGATATTGCCGATGCTTCGCTTGCCGAGCAAGGTCGCAAGCGCATCGAATGGGCAGAACGCAACATGCCAGTTCTGGCGCAGATTCGTGAGCGCTTTACCAAGAGTCAACCATTTGCCGGCGTTCGTATCGCGGCATGTATGCACGTTACAACTGAGACAGCTAACTTGATGCGTGTATTGAAAGCAGGCGGTGCGGATATCGCGCTATGTGCTTCAAATCCACTGTCAACTCAAGACGACACAGCAGCTGCACTAGTGCACGAATATGGAATTAGCGTGTTTGCTAAGAATGCGGTCGATCGTGATGGCTATTACTCACACTTAAATATGGCTTTAGATATCGAACCACATCAAGTCTTCGATGATGGCTGCGACCTAGTTAATGTCCTTCACACAACTCGCCAAGAGTTAATTCCAAACATAACCGGCGGTTGCGAAGAAACCACAACAGGAGTTATTCGCTTAACCCAGATGGCAAAAGATGGCGCACTTAAGTTTCCAATGATCGCTGTTAACGATACTGACACAAAGCACATGTTCGATAATCGTTACGGCACAGGTCAATCAACTCTCGATGCTGTTTTCCGTGCAACTAATTATTTACTTGCCGGTCGAGTTCTTGTTGTTGCTGGTTTCGGATATTGCGGCAAGGGTGTTGCAGAACGCGCAAAGGGTATGGGCGCTGATGTGATCGTTACTGAGATCGATCCAACTAAAGCTCTTGATGCGATGATGCAAGGTTTCCGCGTTATGCCAATGACTGAAGCAGCAAAGGTTGGCGATGTATTTATCACTGTAACCGGAAACCGCGATGTACTTCGCGATGAGCACTTTGCTGTAATGAAGGATGGCGCAATCATGGCCAACTCAGGCCACTTCGATATTGAAATCGATGTAGCTTGGCTAGAAAAGAATGCCAAGAGCAAGAATGCCAAGATGCGCCACCAAACTGATGAATATGTAATGTCAGATGGGCGACGCTTACTTCTAATTGCTGAAGGCCGTTTGGTAAACCTTGGTGCTGCTGAGGGTCACCCAGCATCGGTAATGGACATGTCATTCTCGGATCAGGCGCTAACGGCTGAATATCTTGTAAAAGAGGCGAAGAACCTCTCAGCAGGCATCCATACAGTTCCTACCTATATCGACAAGGAAGTTGCTAGCCTTAAACTAAGCAGTATGGGTGGAAAGATTGATGTTCTTACGCCAGCACAAGATCTCTACTTGAACTCTTGGGAACACGGAAGCTAAATGACTTTAGTTATGGTCGTCGATGACGATCAGGATCTCGCGGAGATGCTTGGCATCGTTTTAACCGGTGCCGGCATTGACGTGGATTTAGTAAGTCGTGGTGATGAAGTTCTAGATGTATTTAGAAATAACCCACCTGATTTAGTTTTACTTGATGTGATGCTGCCAGGTTTAGATGGCATTGAAGTCTGTAAGTTAATTCGTGCCGAGTCAATGGTGCCGATTGTGATGCTTTCCGCCAAGGGCGATACTCACGATGTCGTTCGAGGTCTCGAAGCTGGTGCCGATGATTACATGGTTAAACCATTTCGTCATCCCTCTGAGTTAATCGCTCGAATTAAAACTCGTTTGCGTCGAACCAATACAGATATATCTGGACTACTTACTCTTTCAGACTTGGTAATTGACGTTGTTGCCCATCAAGTATCGCGTGCTGGAAAACAGATCGCTTTGACTCGCCTCGAATTTGACTTGTTAGTCGCCCTTGCTCGCGAACCTGGCCGAGTGTTCTCACGCGATGCACTTTTAAGTGAAGTTTGGGGATACCGCCACTCGACCGATACTCGTTTGGTAAATGTGCACGTACAAAGATTACGTGCAAAAGTTGAACATGATCCTGAGCACCCGGAAATAGTGGTAACTGTGCGAGGTGTTGGTTACAAAGCCGGCGGTCAGTAAGTGCGAGTAAGAGATAGCGCTAAGCCACATTCACTTGCGCTGCGAGTAGTTGTTTCGACAATTTTGCTCTCCCTGGTGGTTATCTACATAACTGGTTCTACTTTATATTCCAGGCTTTCCACCGGCATTAAAGAGGTAAATGTAGATACCGCAATAATCGAGGCTCGTTCAACTATTTTCAGCGCTCAATATCGTTTGGCTGTGGCTTCAGGTGATCCAATTGATTCTGTTCGCGATATTTTCAGCACAGTTATTGCTTCAGCCACAACTATTGGCCTAAATGAGAGTGGTCGAGAGGTAGTTATCCTGCAAGTTCCAGGCTCGGCAATCGGTAAAGAGAATTACGAAATTACCTCAAATTTAGTATCAAAGAGTTCGATTCCTGAAAATCTTCGCACAAAAGTAAGAAATTCCGAGAATCTAGAGTCGGCTTATGTCCGCATTAACTATGCTGGTGAAAATTCTATAAATGGCTATGCCGTCGGGCAAAGAATAAGTATTCCCGAAGCAGGCGAGTATGAAATGTATGTTCTTTTTAGCTTGGCTGATCAGGCAGCAACCTTAAGCCTCATAAGTAACTCATTGTTTCTAACAGGTCTTGCGTTGATTATTCTACTTACTTTGATTATTTGGATAGTTGTCCGTCAAGTTGTTCGCCCAGTGCGCGAAGTCGTCCGAATTTCGCAACTCTTTACGGAGGGAGATTTCCGCCAGCGAATGCAAGTAAAAAGTAATGACGAAATAGCCACGTTAGGAAACGCTTTTAATGAAATGGCAGAATCTCTCGAAAAGCAGATTGCTCGCCTTGAAAATTTATCGAGAGTTCAACAACGATTTGTTTCAGATGTTTCTCATGAGTTACGCACCCCATTAACGACACTACGCATGGCTTCAGGAGTAATTCATAATGCTCGAGAGAGCTTTGATCCGGTAATTGCTCGGAGTTCAGAGTTATTAGTCGGACAGATCGATCGCTTTGAGAGGCTGCTAGAGGATCTACTTGAAGTAAGTCGTTTTGATGCTGAAGTAGCCGTTCTAGAAGCCGTTGAATTCGATATTTGTAGCTCACTAGAGCGCTGTATCTCTGACTTGAGCCTAGTTGCAAAAGAGCACAACATTGAGATTCACTTAAATCGTCCGCGTGATCCAGTTATGGTGAGTGCAGATATCCGTCGAGTTGAGAGAGTCGTACGTAATCTTCTGAGTAATGCAATTGATCATGCAGAAGGCAAGCCGGTCGAGGTACGTGTCATGGCATCTAGCGACGACATTGCAATTGGAGTTCGTGACTACGGCATCGGAATCGAGTCGCGTCTATTGAATCGAGTCTTTGATCGTTTCTGGCGAGCTGATCCTTCACGAGCGCGTACTCGTGGCGGAACTGGCTTAGGGCTTTCAATCGCTTTAGAAGATGCCAGGTTGCACAATGGCGAACTCGAAGCGTGGGGGGAAATTGGCAAGGGTGCTCATTTTGTTCTCTATCTGCCAAGAAGAGCCGGGGATCAATTACAAGCTCGGTTGATCTCGCTTAAGGGTTAAACACAGTTAGCGGTAACTAATTTCCATGTCTATGTTAAAAATAGCAGAATTAAAAGATGGCGCTGCTATCAGAGTTATCTCATTTACTTTTTCCTATTAGATGTTTCGGCTGCAGAGATTTAGGGTTTTCGATCTGTTCTGAGTGTCGAAAACTTTGGAACTCGCATATTTACCGAAATAGATTCGATGAACTTACCGTTTTCTCATCGATTATTTATTCACCGATTGCAAAGAATATTATCTTGGCTGCTAAAGAGGGAAGTATTCAGTCGGCAGATAAACTTGTAAAAGAAGCTCTAAAGAATTCCCTAAAGTATTTATTCGAAAGCTATCCGATAAGTGCGCTAGTTCCGATTCCTTCCCAGCACACTGCGATCCGGCGCAGGGGGCGAGACTTTCTATCCGAGATCGCCCAGGATCTCGGAAAGTTCTATGGGGTAGGTGTCTTGAATTTGCTTGAACATAATCGAAGAGTCCAAGATCAGAGTCGACTGGGAACGACTGCGCGTCATGAGAATTTGCACAGAGCACTTGAGGTAAGCCATCGAATTTCTGGGAATTATTCGGCTCAAAAGGTGGTTATTTTGGATGACTTACTGACCACCGGAGCGACCCTTTCTGAGGCCAACCGTGCCTTACGGAAGGCAGGTTTTAATGTGCAGGCGGCTGCAACCGCATGCGTAGCGGTACGAAGGTCGAATTAACCCCCTAGTATTAGGCAGTTATTGGATTGAGCAGTTATTGATCTAAATGGCGGCAAATCGAAGAAATCTGAAAGGTCAGGGTGGCTAAATGCCTGCAATTCTCGATCGGATTATGCGTGCTGGTGAAGGACGCATCCTAAAAGAGTTGAGCAAGACCGTTGCCAAAGTTAATTCATTCGAACCCGCCATCGTGGCCTTATCTGATGATCAACTTCGAGCCAAGACCGATGAATATAAGGCGCGCTATGCAAATGGCGAGTCTCTAGATGACCTTCTGCCTGAAGCATTCGCAACTGTTCGCGAAGCTGCCAAGCGCACGCTAGGGCAACGTCACTATGACGTTCAGTTAATGGGTGGCGCTGCGCTTCACTTAGGAAATATCGCTGAAATGCGTACTGGTGAAGGTAAGACTTTAGTGGCCACCCTTCCCTCGTATCTAAATGCGATCGCTGGTAAAGGTGTACATGTTGTCACAGTTAACGATTATTTGGCTGAGCGCGATAGTGAATGGATGGGTCGAATCCATCGCTTCCTTGGATTAACCGTTGGAGTAATTCTTAACAATATGACTCCGGCTGAGCGACGCGCTGCGTATGCCTGCGACATTACCTACGGAACTAATAATGAATTTGGCTTTGATTACCTGCGAGACAACATGGCTTGGTCGCTAGATGAATGCGTGCAGCGCGAACACTTCTTCTGCGTTGTAGATGAAGTTGACTCTATTTTAATTGACGAAGCACGAACTCCTTTAATTATTTCAGGTCCAGCCGATAAGGCGGCTAAGTGGTATCTCGAATTTGCCAATATTGTTTTAAAGCTTGAGCGTGATGTCCACTATGAGGTGGATGAAAAGAAGAAGACCGTCGGAATCCTTGAAGAAGGCGTAACTCGCGTAGAGCAGTTACTTGAGATCGAAAATCTCTACGAAGCAGTCAATACTCCAATGATTGGATATTTGAATAATGCGGTTCGCGCCAAAGAACTTTTCAAGCGCGATAAAGACTATGTGGTCATGAATGGTGAGCTACTTATTGTTGATGAACACACTGGTCGTATGCTCGCAGGTCGTCGCTATAGCGAAGGTCTGCACCAAGCTCTAGAAGCTAAAGAGCGTATTGAAATTAAGGATGAGAACCAGACTTTGGCTACCATCACTCTGCAGAATTACTTCCGTTTATACGAAAAAATCTCAGGTATGACCGGTACGGCTATGACCGAAGCTTCAGAATTCCATCAGATTTACAAGCTAGGTGTAGTTCCAATTCCGACCAACCGTGGAATGGTTCGTATTGACCAACCAGATCTGGTCTACAAATCTGAACTTGGAAAATTCAATGCGGTAGCTAAAGATATTGTCGAACGTCATCGCAAAGGGCAGCCTGTCCTCGTCGGAACTGTAAGTGTTGAGAAATCTGAAGAACTTTCAGC
>JACCDP011081920.1_pt1 | contig 18991 bp, 34 predicted proteins | sample 7445841 | NCBI WGS metagenome assembly JACCDP01 (sample SAMN15323441, study PRJNA562643) | freshwater metagenome | isolation source: river surface water | place: USA:Blue River Watershed | collected 2017-08-17
CCCTTTTCTATCGGTATGCCCTAATCATATAACCACACTTAAACAAAGTCAAGCACAATTTACTACATTTTTTCGCAAGTTATCAAAAATGCCGACAATATCGCACAATTTACTCTTTTTACTTGGTTAGATTATCAATTAAAGTGATCGTATGAGTAAGCAACCAAGCAACATTTATCTTAACCAAAATTGGATCAAGCAAACTGATAAAATTTTTATGGTCGTGCGATTATACCTTAAATCATCAATAAAGTCAATAGCAAAAAAAACACCGATCATAACGAAGTTTTCTAAAAACAACGATAAACACGCACTTTTGAAAATTACCCATAAAAAAAGTGATACCCCCCATACAGTCCCATAAATTTTTGTTTCATTTTTGTAATTAAAAATGTCGCCTAAACAAAAAACCATTACAATTCCGTAATGGTTCTTTAATTTCCGAAGGTAGGGGGTCTATTTCATTACAATTTAATCGTCATTGTCGGGTAAAAACAATTCGTTATTACTTGCCGATACATCATCATCTTCTTTGCCAACATCGGTTTGATATTTGGTTATATCTTTCACACGCAAATCAATGTATTGTTCTAACTCTGCTTCATCGGCAGACTTGGTTTGTGCGTTATATAGTTCCATATCTAACTTAAAATTCTTATCATCAACGATGGTTGGACTTGGGTATTTGATAATGCCTGTGACGACATATACCCGTCTTGCTCCCCATCGATCAACCGTTCCAGTCATATGAACCATATCGTTTGGTTGTAGTGTGCCGAATATGATTCGCAAATGTTTGAATATCACGATTAACCATTTCTTGCGTTGGTAATAACCAAATTGAACCCACATCTCGTCATAGTTCTTGTGACGCTTAACTCTACGGATTCGACCATCGCCAGACCAATTCTTAACACCTAAACCTTCACCAGTTAGATAAAATGTTTCTGCTTCGGCAGTGCGTGGGAAGAACTTATATTTTCTACCCTTGTCGAACTTACTCATTTGTTCCTAACCACTTTGTAAATTCGTCTATTCTCTTAAATGTAAATGGTGCTAAATCGTTCATTGGGAACTCAACGATAATTAACCCACTACCTGTTTCACGAATCTTGGCGATTCTTTTGAACAAGACGCAGTTAATCACAAATCCATCAAGAGAATCTCGGTTGTATGAACAACCAACACCCTTTTGTTTTAATATCGGCATTATGACGCTTTCTTTGACCATAACTCAACTTCCACCCTTTCCGATGTTCCATCGGCAGAATAACACTTTTCAACGATAAGTTCAACAACTTGTGAGTCGTCATGCCAAGCAACACCATTTAATGCGTCTAATATCGCTTTGGCAATATTATCTAAATCGGGTTTCTTTAATGGGAATACATACTTCTCTGCGTTGGTTGCTAATTCTTTTTTGCTAATTTTAGGTTTAACAAAACAAGCAATTACTTTAACACCAATCGGTGTATTAGGACTAAACAACAAATTAACTTGTTCGTCTTTTGGTTTGATTACAATAGGACTAACTTCAAGGAATGAATTGCGAACATTGTTGGCATAATCCACATTTTCTTTTGGCGAATATACACCGATAAATCGACCTTTACGATATGCTCGTGGTCGCTTTTGACCAAACGGCTTACCTATAACGACAAATCTAATCATAATTCTATTACCTCAATTTCCATTTCTTTCTTATCGCCAACCATTTTAGCGATGGCAATATTAGCAACTTGACTAATGTCCCAATAAGCGATGTCTTTAAGCGTTTCAACCACAAAATCGGCTATTGGTATAATTTTATTGTTAGAATACGAGAACTTAAAGTCACTGGCAAACTTGGAACGCTTTTGTTGTTGATCATATAAGCGTATGTTTATCGAAACCAACTTCGTGGTGTTAATCTTCTTAAAATCATTTTTAGTAAATTGCTTAATAATTTCATTGGTTAATAACTTACGGAACTCAGGTCTATCAATCGACATCTTTTTATAGTAATGCCAAAACGATATGTTAATGGTCATTTTTTTAATCTTTCTACGGCACGAATGGTGGTAATCGTTCTAAACTCGATGTCTGCCATTAGTTCCATAAACTCTTTGCGTGATTTAAGTTTATTAACCCCTACATGTTGCCCACCACTTTGTAATGCGATGGCAACTTCATAGTTGTTATTCTTTGTGTTTTGGACTAAACGCACACCATAAACATTGTTAAACTTATCTTCAAAAACTAAATGTCGAGCATAATAATCCCATTGTTGATTCTTGTATTTATCAGATTTTAAGACCAACATCGCAATAGACGACAATAACTTAACCTTTCGTTCTAACCTTGTTTCTTTCATTATTCTTCCTTGATGAATATACCATTCACCAATTTACCCTTTCTATCTTTGATTTCGTGATAAGCAGAAGCAATGCACGATTCAATGTCTAATCCTAATTGTTGCGACAATATCGTTAGCACAACATAGATGTCGCCAACGGAATCAATAATAACTTCTCGCTTGTTCTTGGCAATACCACTCGCTAATTCGCCTACTTCTTCCATTAACTTTACTAATTGTTTGCTTGGGTCACCTTTATCTAACCCACGATTCTTTGCCCATTGTCTAATCAAATCGGTTGTAGTGTCTTTCATTATTTGGTTAATTCCTTCCATTGTTTCCAATCGTCTTTAATGTGCTTGAATTGGATTATTGATTCAGGAACAATACGAGTAATCGTGCCTAATGAATCAACTTCTACGGTCACAACCCACGCACCACTTGTGTTTTGAATACGCTTACCTTTTTCCCAATCCGATTGACTATGTGTCGATGGGACTTCAAAGTAATGGACATTACGATACATAAAGTATAACGACTTGTGGTGATGTCCAACAAAGATGATGTTTGGTTTATCGCCACCATTTAGTGAGTCTAAATACTTTTGACCACCATAAGATAACGCATATGACGAACCATCTTGTGGGTGGAACAATTCCATCTTGGCATGTTCGCCTAAACGAATGACTGCTGTATTGATACCCAAGTATTTCATATCGGCTCGTTGCGATTCAATACCTTTACCAATGTTCGCACCACCATTTTGAATGTGGAAGTGATCGTGGTTGCCTGTAATGAAATATGTAGTTATATTATCTCTCTTAGGGTAATGCTTAACGATATGTTCTAATTGTTCGTCAAACGATACAGCGTGTAATGAAAATTGATGGTCGGGTCTGCTACGCTTCCAACCTTCAGAAATGTCGCCACAATGATAGATAGTCGTAATGCCTCTACGGACTGCGTAATCATACAAGTAATGTAAGAACGATGTTTGTTCATTAACCGAACCCATGTGTGAATCCGATAACACCATAAAGGTATATTGATTCGTAGCACCCACTGCGTGTTCATATTCTTTGCGTTCTTGTTTAAGAATCGTATCAACGGCATATCGTAATGTGCCATCTGCTTCTTGTAGTTTCTTAATTTGATAAATGCCATCGTTGGCAATTTCTTCAACGATACCCATTGTCGCATACTTGTCTAAATTAACACGACCCATAAGTTCGTTAATAGAACGAGAACCACTTTTTAGATAAGTGATAATCTTTTCTTTAATCGGTGCGACACTCTTATCTTGTTCGTGTGAGCGATATGATTTTGCCCATGTTCCACCTTGATAACCACTTTCCATTTTGTTGATAAAAGCAACTGCTCTTTGGTAGCGTCTTTTCCAAACCTTGCGACCAACGGATTCTTTGAACACTTCATTTAATTTCTTTGAGGCACTAATCCAAGAAATCAATTTTGTCTTAGGGTCTTTGAATCCTTCGGACACTTCAATTAACAATTCTCTTTGTGTTGTTGCGTTATACATTATTCATTTCCTTTTATTTCTTTTAATTGTTGGGACACTGCTTCAATTATACTACTATTGACGATGGTAATAGGGTTCGGTGTTTCAGAATGTATTTTGTAAAATGATACATCGACACTCTTTTTATATTTATCAAAAATAATCCGTAATCCATCATCTTCGTTTTCATAGGACACATAAGTTTCAAAGTTCTTTAACACACGATCACTACCTTCTCTAATCTTATAACCTAAACGGCTAAACATTTCCTTTGCGTTCATTATTTTTTCTCCTTTAATGATTCAATCTTAGACATAAAGTAATTTGAAGTCATAAACACATAACTTGTTTGGAACTTTTCACTAAACTCATCAAAACCATTATAATCTTTGTTCTTTTGTAAATCTTCTCTTACTTCAAAGTAGAGTTGTGTTGCTTCAAGGATTACTTTTTCTGCCTTAACTAAATCGTTTGAGTAATACATAAATCTATCTTCAAGTTCAGTCATAAGTTGCCACGCTTCTGCGAATAAATCGTCAAGTTGTTTTGAAAACATTTTATTTAATTTCCTTTTCATATTCATTGACGAATGTTTCATAGTAATCTCTTGCCATCGAATCGCCAAATACTAATTTCATTTGACCATTGAGTTTTGCTTTATGGTCTTTCCACGCTAAGCGTTTAATCATACCCTTAATGGTTTTCCAACGACTTAATGAATATTCACGATATTCTTCTTCGTTGGCAATCTTCACACCATTAGCATTGGTTAAAATAATTTTTTGAATCTCATACGATTCGTTTAAGTGTCTAATGTCTAAACCAATTTCCATGCGTGTATTAGAATCGTGGAATATTGCTTCGTCTTGTGTAAATTGCGTATATACATTTGGAAAGTTCGTATTAAAATACCTTGCGATTTCTCTTTGGGTAATCCATTGATCGCCCAATTCCTTTAAGTAATCGTATAGTCTCCATTGTCGGCTCGTTAATGTAATTGGCATATGATTTCCTTTCTTTGCCTTTACTAATTAAGATAATACTCTAATCTCGTATCGGAGTCAAGTCTTGGAAGAATAAATCTTCGATGACTGTGTTTTGAATAAAAGTGATGGTTCGTTCAATGCGTTCTAACATCGCATATATCTTCTTATCTCGTTCTCTGCTTTGAGGTTGTTCCGTTAATACCAAGATAGAATTAAAGTCATCACTCATTAACTTACTGCTAACGGCTAACTTTGCAAGTGCCGTTTGTTGCTTTTCGAGTTCTTCTTCTGGACTCATATAAACCTTTTAACCTTTCTTTATATTGCTTAATTTCTAACTTTAACAACTCTGCCGAACACTTGTTGTATTGTTCGATCATCTCGCTTATGGTTCTTTCCACAAACGAGATTTCTTGTTCTAAATCTTTTTTCATTTCCAATACAATTCCGTTCTAATGTATTCGTCAATCACTTGGTGTAAGGCATAATTGACTAACATCATTTTGGTAATGTTCTTACCCGACTTAACATAGGTCGCATATTGGTTGAAGTGGTTATTAAACTCAATCACTTCTGTAAATTGTTCGCTTAGAATATGATTCCAAATAATTGTCCCCATGTTATTAACCACTTGGACAAAACCTAATTGCTTTAATTTTTCACTTGGTTTCATCTTAGATACCAATATAGTTTTCGTCAAACGATTCGTATTGCTTAATTGCCCATTGTTTAATGTCGTGGGAATATAAGTGGTGAATCATTTCGTGTAAAGACTCAATAATTTCTCTTGGATCAGTCGAACGCACTTCACTCACATCGCCACAATCTTCAAAGAACTTTGGAAATTGTTCGCCATATTGCGTTTTTAATTCAAGGAACACTTTATCGTTTTGTTCGGTTGATAGATTGAAAAAGTCTTTTAGCGTTTCAGGAATATCAAAGTTGGTCGTGTTAATGGAAATGAATGTGCCATCTTCGTTTGTTTCAATCACGAAGTAGTAATATTCGCTATAACACCAAAAGGGTTGTTTTTCCATATTCCGTTCCTTGTCTTGTTTAAAAAGGTAAGTCATCATCACTCGTTTCCAATACAGGAACATTTGATGGTTTAGCAATTGGTTTTCTATCAAAGACTTTGCGTTCTTCATCGGTCTTATTGGCAACGGCTTCGGATTTCTTTGCTCTAAAACCTTCGTTAAGTTCTTCAATAACTTTAACTTCAAGAGCAATTAGTTTGTTATAAGACACACGATACTTGCCTTGTTGCTTTGCTTGAATCGTAATGTTGCCAGTGACTTCAACTTTAACTTGGCGATCAAGTGTGGTTAAGAAATCAACGGTCTTTTCGTCAAACACTAAGATTTGAAAATAGCGTTTGTATTCTTTATAGTCAGCACCTGCCTCACGAGTTTGTTCCAATAAGAATGAAACAAATGGAAGTTTCTTGGCACTGGTCGTTAAACGGGTAGGGGCGTATGGAATAGTTCCAGTCATTACAAAAAAGTTTTTTTCTTTACCAACTTTGGGGTTATTTTTAATTTCTGCCATAATTCTCTTTTCTGACCTTATTTAAGGTTCTTTTGTCTTGCTTGTTGTTCTAACAAGTCAAGTTCTTTATCAAGATTGCTAACAGTGATCGGCTTGGCAACATTATTGTAATCTTCGATATTTAATCCTCCTTTGGATTTAAGTGGCATGTTATATTCAACCACTGGCACTATGTTATCACACACTAATAAATAAGTCAAATCTTTTTCTAACTTACTTAAAGATAAGTGTCCCGTTATCTCAACGATGGTTTGCTTTGATAAATTGGCAACATACTTAATGACCTTTTCGTCAAACCCATAAACTTTGAAATAACGGAACGATGTATCGTTGCTTTGTTGTGCCAATAAAAATTGAACATACGATTTGCCACTCTTACTAATGTTGGCAAAAACCTTGTGGGAAATTAACCCACTTAAAATCAATATGTTTTTTTTATTCGACACTTCGTTTAACATTTTATTCTTCCTTAGTGTTATTAACAACTTGTTGTAATTCAGATAAAGACTTTTCGACCATGAAGATACTAAGACCTTTCATAAGGGACTTAATAACCAATCGTTGATTATGTATGACGATACCACCATACATAACCATTAACGCTAAGATAACAATGATAAAGGTTTCCATTATTTAGAAACCATCGAACCTTGAATGTTTAACAATAAGGTTCTTGCGACAACTTCTGTAAGTTCTTCAAACTTCAAGACACCATTTTTCAATAAGAACTTTTGAACCTTTTCTTTGTTTTCAGGTATCAATTCTTTGAACAAATCGTTAAGTTGTTCGACTGTGTTTGGTCTTGCCTTTTGGTTTTGATCACCCACAACACTCTTGGCAACTTGGTTTGCCTTAAAGTCGGTTGCCTTTGTGGTTGATGTGGAATCGTTATCTTCTGGTAAATCTTCACCAGCATAGATATACAAACCTAAACCATGTCGGCTAATTGCTTTGGTTAATGAGCGTTGAATAGACTTATTCACATCAAATGAAGTTAATTGTTCTAATGGAATGGATTTGTTTCTAAAATCCATAACAGGCAATTCTTCAATGTGTTCAATACCTTCTACGGTCACACCAGTCTTAACCCACGCAGTTCGACCATCGGTAAAATAGTTCCAACCATCTTTGTTTTCGTAGATGGTGTAAGACGCATTTGGGAAATTTTCTTTTAAGACACCCCATGCCCATGCCCACGATAAGTAAGTAAGACCATTCTTCTTTTCTGCCTTATCATTAACATTGATTTTAGATAACACTTCATAAACTGATTTTGTTTCTGCCATACATTTCCTTTTTTTAGTAGCACATTAAGTGCCGATATTTTTTCTTGCCAACATTTACTAAGAAACGACTTTTGCGACCACACACTTCACATCTGCGACCACGATCATTGTTGTAGAGATAACTTATGTCGCATAATCCGTTATCGTTCCATACATATCGTGTTTTATACATAGACCACCTGCCTTTCTATCTACGATAATAAATCAAGCATTTTATAAAGTCAAGCAATTTCGTAAAAATTATTCGTCACCCAATTCATCGTCCGTATCAACTTGTATATCTAAGTAAAAATGGAACACATGAAATTGCATATTTTCCCAAGACATATCAAATTTATTATTTTGATAAAACACATAACCATTGTGTCCAGTGGCAATACGATAACCTTGTCCGTTAAAACTAATTTCTAAATTAAGTTCATCAACACCATCTTTTTTCGCAAAGATATATTCGTCATAATTTGCGTAAGGCACAATCGCTTTACAAATAAATCCAAGACTTTCTACGAATGTTAGCAATTTAATTTGATGTTCTTCTCGTTCTTTTTGGTTCATATAAACCCTCCGTTTTTTTATGTTATATCAAAACCAATCATTCGTCAATACCTTTTTTGCGTTTATATTTTGGAATGTAAATAAGTCCGTCTTGAACGAGTCTAACCAACATATATGGGTAAATGGTTTCTTCAAAAGAAAATGCGTCTAACTCTTCTTCAAAGGTTAAATAATTTTCTTTAGTATATTTTTTATTGTAAATACTCGGCAACTTTTTGTGATCGTTTGTCACGCATAATCTCACTTCACGAGTTGTTGCGTCAATGCGAATTGATATTTCAACATTGTTTTTATCGGCTGTATTAGCGTTCGCAACATACCAATATTCATTTGTCCCTCCCCAATATGTGAATCCATACGCTTCTAATTCGGCAAACGGCACTTCTTCTTTCAACTTGATTGGCACTGCCATATCATGTCCTCCTGAAAAAGATTATAAACGATAAAATGTATTTTGTCCCACTAAAATGTCGGTCGCTTATATAAGTAGTATGTTATATATATAATATATATAAAAAGAATATATAACATCTATAATCATATACATACATATAACAAATATAATCTTATAAGTCTTATTACTTTCTTTATCATATAAAGAGTATTGCTAAGATATTATATAAAGCGATTGCCAATATTGATCATATCGAACTGACGCTAACGCTTTGTCTGTCTCTTGAAAGATAAAAGAAGTGATTTAAGACACGATATGTGTTGGGTAATGTTCTTATAGCACCACCACCCTATTTGTTAAACCATAGCGTTGTTTTGGTGCTTAAATTACATTTGCGACTACTTAACAAAGAGTTGCCCGTGCGATATTGGACTCATAATAGGCATTAACCTACAACTTGCGTTGAATGTAGGTTATCTTTTTAGGAACTTTACACTACTTTTTTTAAGAATTGATAGTTTGTAGTGTAATTTAGTTGTCGTCATTTTGTAGGCAACCAAATAAAAACACCCACTATCGGTGTTTATAAAATAAAAACACCCACCGAAGGAAGGGCGATGGGTGTCGGTCAATGAATTACTTTGGTGGCAATATCGGGACAACCCGAGTTTCCACAATGCTATGAGCAAGGGGTCTAATTGGTATTGCCACAACTCATTATAGCACAATTATTTAACAACTTCAGCAGTTTCATATACACGCAAATCTTTTACAAGTGATCCATTATCATAGGATTCCACAAAGCGTGATATGTAATTTCTACGAACATCATAAATCTTCGAGTAGTCCGACATAATATCTAATCCAAGTTTATACGCAAACCCATAAGACATAATTGATAATCCGACATTAAATACTGAATCATAAACGGCTTGTCCAACTGATATATCATCGCTAATAACGGCACTTGAAGAGATGGCTAAGGTGACGAATGTTAATACCATCTTTGGGAATAACTCTCTTAGAATCGTATTTTTTTCGCTATACAATGCCATTTGAATACGATTGCGAATATCATAAGCAGACAAGTAAGTTTGTGCATTGACGAATGGGAAGTAGAAGTCGCCATGTTTTAATTTTTTAATCAACTTGTAGTGCCAATGATTTAACGAGTAATCATTTAACTTTACTCGTATATCACGCAAGGGCAACGCATATAATTCGTTTGGTATGCCGTTGGCAAACAACACATCTTTAATGTATTGTTCTCGTTGTTTCTCATAGTCCATTTTAACGAATAAACCGAATGTGGTTAATAACCCTTTGTCTTTAATTAGCGTTATCGCACGAACCAACAATGACTTTGATTCTTTGTGTTGGTCTTTGTTTTCGCCACTTAATTTACCATCAGGAATACCAAAGTAAATCCAAGCAACTTGTAGTAAATACTTGAAAAATAATTCTAACCAAAAGCGTTCGGTTAAAATCTTCGACATATCTAAACCGACTTGTAAAATCGAATAGATAATTAAGATTGCTAAAACTAATGGGTATAAGATTAACTTGTAGGTATCAATCTTTTTCATTCACGATTACCCCATAACAAGTCGCTAAGTAGAAATGCCAATGGCACAGACAATATCAATAGCACCGAGATAACAGTTGGGTTGGTAATAAAAGCGATAAAATCAAAATCGGTTAATATCGCATAGACTAACCAAGCACCAAAGATTAAACCACCGATAATGGTGGTGATCAAATGTTCTTTTAATTTGCGAATGTTCATTTTACTTACCTAATATTTTCCTTTCTTGGTATATCTTTTCTTTGCGAATAGAATCTAACATAAGTAGCGTATAACCTATTGTGCCACTAATTAGAGATACGATACCAAAGGTGTATAACACCGATGATAATTGCCCAATCACATATACAGCACCAATCAACATAGCAAACGATACGGCATATTCGACAAGTTGTATAAATCGCCAAAACGCAGGAACTGGACGACCTTGTATGTCGCTAACATGTAATACTTGGACTAAGCGTTTGCGTATGTTTAATACATAAATAAGCAACATAATCGCTAAGATAACAACTGCCCATATAGACACAACTAATCGAGAACCACTTTCGGTATTGGTTGGTGTAATCGTAGTAACATCAATGGCAATATAACCGATATAAGCAAGTGGAATAATCCAAATAAAAACAAATCCCAATAGGGACAACCAATTCCCTTTACGACCCTTTGCCATAAACTACCTACTCTTTCTTTTTAAGTATGGAAACGGCTTTTTGTTCAACAACTTTAACAGCACTTGCGACCTTTTCGGCAATTTGTTCTTGGATTGATAACGATTGTTTCTTTTCTTCGAGAGTCTTTAACAACTCTTTTGCCTTTGTATTTGGTGATAACTTTGCTAACTCAATGAGTAATTGGTCGTTTGCTTCTTGATATTCTTTTTGTGCAGTTTCTAATTCGGTAATCTTAAGTGCGTCTAATTTAATGCCATCTTTAAGTTCGTTAATCTTTTCGCTTAAAGTCATAATTGCACTATTAGACGGCATAAAAGAGCGAATGATTGCGACAACACCAGTAACAGCACCAGCACCAATAGTCGTAACCCAAGTCCAAGTGTTGTTTAACAATTCAGTTAAAAAACCCAATGATTCAGGTTGTTCAGCAACATCGGTTAATAGTTTAACAAATGGATTCATTCTTCAAGACCTCCAATGAATTGTTCGTATTCTTCTTCATTGATTTCACCCTTGATTAACTTGATTTCCATTTCTAAGCGTTCCAATTGCTTTTGTGCTTCAACCAATGCTTTGGTAATGGATTGGAATTGTAATTGCAAGGCATTATCTTTCTCGACTTGTTCTTTTTTAACTTCGGAAAGATATTCTTGTTTGTTTAAATCAGATTGCTTTTTCCAAGTTTCAAGACCTTCATCTGTGTGCCATTCAAGTAAATGAATCTCAATAACCTTGCCATTTGGTGCTTTTTCTAAATAGACCAATTTATCTTTTGTAGCAAGTTGTTTTCTCATTTCTTCTCTTATTTGGGACATTGTTTTTCTCATAAATTACTCCTATGTTAATTTTAACATAAATAAATAGTGCTATTTAATGACTGGTCTATGTCCAAATAATAGTTTATGTATGTATATGCCAATGGCAAAAGTTATCGGTTTCTCAATGGTAAAAGGCAACCATAAGAACGCTTGATAACCAACACCGATTGATAGCAACAAATCGTTCTCAAATAACCACCCAATAAGAATGGCAACATAAGACCAACCATTGGTAACAATCCAAGCGATTCCAAACGATAAACCCATCTTCCAAGTCAAATAAGGTTTTAGACTATTTAACCACTTTCTTATAGTTATCATCTGCTTTTGCAACCATTTTTGATTTGTATTCATCTTTTGCCAATTTTAAATCTTTCCACTTTGGCAATCGCCTTGTATCACGATTCCACATTCTGTCGGTCATTTTAGGCATTTTCTAACGCTTCTACTCTTGCTTTTAATTCTTCAATCTCTTCAAGCAAACTTGCAATAGCAATAAACCATTGTTCATATTCTGGTGTATCGTCAGGTGGAACAGTTAGCGTTGCAACAGGTGCATAAGAGATGTATAATCCAAAGTTATCGCTAACAATGATTCTTCCAGTCACAGATACAATTTGAGTTGGGTTTTCATTATCATCAAAGACGACAGTTCCGTTATATGCTTTAAATATTACGATCGCTTTACCACCAACAGCACTATGCCATTGATTTAATGTGATTTCGTAATATGTTCCTGTGCCTGAACCACCTTTATCACATATGTCCAATCTTCTTTCGCCATCTGCTCTTTTGATAACGACAGTGGCAACGGAAGCACCTAAATCTTCACCAAGATAAAATCTTAACTTGGTTGCTTCGGTAGCACCAATAAATTCTTCACCGATATAAGTGAGTGGTTTGCCATCTACATCGTAAGGCTTTCTATCGCCTTTGTTGTAATAAACATTGATTACTTTTGTTTGATTAAAACTCATTGTCCATTTACCATCTTCAATTCGTTTATTTCATTTCGCCACTTTTGTCTTTGCAAAATAAGATTCTTATAGTCATATGGCATTTCTTGACCTAATAATTGTGCTTCATAGCATTTCACAATTTTAAAATCAGTATCAATCAATAGTTGCTTCAAATCTCTTAAACGACCTCTTTGAATTGTGTTTAACATATTAACTTAACCTCTCTGCCGTAATTGCAATTCTATCTAACGCAACACTTCCTGTGCTTGGAGCACCAGATGTAGAAATTTGGAATGTAAGAGTTTTATTGACCGTTGTTCCAGTGTAGATTAAACCCTTCATACCCCAATATGTTCCACTTACTGCACCAGTAGTAGCAGTCGTAGTAAATGCAAGAGTTGTTCCTGAAGTCACTAAATTTACAACATTGTTTTCAATAGTATAGGCAGTAGCACTTGTATTTTGCAACCATTCAAATACACCATGAAAAGTAGGCGAACCTGTTAAATCGTTACAAATCACATTGATAACTGCACCAACAGAGTTTGTAGTAGCAAGTTTAGACCAAATGCCATGAACGACAATTTGATAGTAATGACCTGCTAACAAAGTCACAGAGTGATAAGTGACTGGTGTGGTAGAGTTTGCAGTTGTTTGAGTTGCTTTATAAGTATCGACTAATTGTGAAGAATCTGCTTTAGCGTTAAGTTGAGTTTGCAAAGCACTTGTTACACCTTTTACATATGATAATTCAGTAAGAGATGGGTAGGTTGCAGTAGATAATGCACCAACCGTAGTTGTGTTAGTCCAATAAGTTATTTGGTTGGCAGTTCCACTTCCACTTATACCAGTTCCAGCAGGTGTTGCCCATTGACCATCACCACGAAGAAAAGTCGTAGATGAAGGAGTCCCACTTGCTACAATTTGTGTGTGAGTTGTTCTTGGGTATAATTCATCAAATGTCGAAGTTCCTGTATTCCATTTTTTGATTATTGTATCTGCCATACATTGTTATTAAATGTCGAACCAAATAGCACCATCTTGAGTAGTTGTTGGTGCAGATAATTGAACATATAATTCTTTCCGTTTTCCAAGTTCCGTATCAATTTCAGTTTCGGTATAATAACGACCATCAAGGTTAGTTGTAGAAACAGATTGCACATGTCCATAAGTGTCGAATGTCGCACTTTGGATCACTGTTCCGTTAGTGTTAGAAGAGTTTGCAACCGAACTTGTATCGCTATGTGCAAATTCAGTTCCTACTAAAGATAAACCTGCACCAGCAGTATATGTCGTGTTAGTATCAACAACCGTTTCAGTTGCAGTCGTATAACCCGTAACATGCCCGTAAGTATCAAATGTTAATCCACTAACATAAGTTCTTGAAGTGGCAGTTAAGTTAGAAGCAGTAGATGTGTCTGTGTGTGAGAAAGTAGTTCCAGCAAGACTTAAACCACCACCAGCAGTGTAAGTTGTTCCAACAGGTGTTCCCCAAGTTCCATCGTTGCGTAAGAATGTGGTTGTGCCAGTTCCAATCGTAATACCTCTTTCAACCTTACCACTATTACTTGAGTCGGAAATTAAAATAGTATCGGTATCAGCAGGAGTTACAACGGTAGCAGTAATTGTGCCACCATTTAAAATGTTGCCATGAACATGCGTAGAAGAAGCAAACGAAGCGTTATCAATAACAGTCTTTAAAACACCTTCAGTTACAACGCTATCGCCACTTAAAGAAGCGTAAGTTGTGCGAGAAGATAAACGAACCACACCATCAACGGCAGTGGTTGCAAGTTCATATGAGTTGTTAATAACAGAAGCAACAAATACATAAGGGTTGCCGTTTGTTCCGTTACCACCAGTAATACCTTCAATAACAAACCAGTCGCCAACTTCTAATACACCAGATGATGTGTTTGCAGTTGAATTACTACCACCATCTTGTGGTTTAAATTGTAATGTTGCATAAATACCAACATTATCGACAGCACCTTGAATGTTTGTTAGACCAGTAATCGTTCCACCAGTTGAAATAACAAAGTAACTACCTTTAACTGCTTGGACATTACCAACAGATTCAGCGTCTGCTCTTGCGTTTAAAATTGCGTCTGCAATCGTTCCATTACTTGCTGAAGCACTAATTGCAACTTGGAATTTTAAATTATCAAAAACAGAATCAGGCAAATACGAAGCCAAAAGTTTATCTGAACTAAACATTTGGGCAGAACCGTTTGCAGTATAAATGTTGTTAGAAGTAGTCTTTGGGTATTCTTCTACAAATTGAGAAGTCCCAGCGTTCCATCGTTTAATAATCATTTTTTAACTCCTGTATTAAATGCTTCTATTTTAGTTTGCAAATGTTTTTCAACTTGCGTAGCATTTCTTTGTAATGAAGAGAACAACTTTAAGTGATCTTGATAAGCATATACATACTCATCAATAATACCTGCTAATTTATTTAAGTCATTTTTAAGCAATTCAATTTGCTTGTTTAAAGAAGCGTTATCAGCATTGAGTTTGTCGATTTGTTTTCTCATTTCAAACTCTTTTAATCTCGCTTCGGCATTGACCTTTTCGATTTTGTTATCAAAATCTTTAGCGTTATTTTCTAACTCTTTAACATATTCTACTAACTCAGTTTTAGATTTTTCCATATTTAACTCCATATGTATATTATACATTAAACCAAAGGTCGTTTTGTTCATTATCTGTTGGTTCTGTATCACTTACTGTAATAGCGTTTTTTGTAATTGTATCAACTCTTTCGTCTATTTCTTGAACTTGGTTTTCAAGTTCGGTTAATTTACTCGTGTTTTCCCAAACTTGTCTTGTAGAGTTATATTGTAAAATTTGTTTATCTGCGACACCATTAATGCGAACATCGTGTAATTCACGAATTTCATAACCGTTTTGTATTTTTGTATAAATAGAGCAATTAGAACCATTACCTTGATAAGCGTCAAGATAACCGACAAATACGCTATGTTTATCATCTGCGGTCGGAACGGTCTTGGTAATCTTACCATTTTCACCCAACCATAATTGTTTGCCTATATCACCACTTACAAACGAATCTGCCGTAATATCACTATCGGTTAAATTAATACCTTGAACAAGTCCGTAAATATACACATAACCATCTTTTGAATCGGTTGTGTTCATTGGTGTTGCAACCATACCAAATGTCTTAGATGAAGTTGATTCACCTAAATTACTTGCTTTTTTTACCAATAATAAACCACTATTACCAACCGAACCAAATACATAAACTAATTGTCCAACTTTAAGATTACTTGCTTCATCGTTACGAACACGCTTGACTAAAACTTCGCCAACTTTAAGAGTGTGATTGCCTTTTAGACCCAAGTCTAACGAACCAGTTGTATCGTTATAACGCATTTGTCCAGTCGTTAATGCCGTAGTAGGAACTCCAGTTGTGGCAAAGTTTAATTGCCCAATACCAAAAACGACCTCTATTGCAGTTGTGCCATCAATGTAATATAATCGACCAACACCTTCGTTTTCCACATAAAAATATCGGTCGTCATATTCGCCACCAGTTAAGGTTGGTAAAGCACCAGTTACGGTTATACCTTCTGCTTTGTCTAACTTGGTAGATAAAGCAAAAAACCAATCTTGATAAGGTTCTGTATCTGTTGGTGGAACAATCAAATCTGCTTCAGGTGCATAACTAATCTCAAGGTTAAAAATGTCGCTTACAAAGATATTACCAGTTGTTGAAATGATTTCGGTTGGATTTTCGTTATCATCAAAAACAACCGTTCCGTTGTATGATTTAAAGACAACAACTGCCTTACCCTTTACTGCACTATACCATTCGTTTAAAGTGACCTCATAATATGAATTAACACCAGTTCCGACCTTTTGGCAAATGTCTAAACGCTTTTGCCCATCGGCTCTTTTTGTAACGATCGTTGCAATTGCATTGTCTAAATCTTCGCCCAAATAAAAACGAATCTTTGTCGCTTCTAAAGAACCTACATATTCTTCACCAATTATTGCTAATGGTTTTCCGTTAATATCATAAGGTTTCCTGTCACCCTTATTATAATAAACATTGATAATTTTTGTTTGGTTAAAATAAGAACTCACTGTTATACCTCTCTTTAATTTTACCACATAAAAAAACTATATTTTCCAGTTGTTAATGTAAATGGTAATGTCGTCATTGTCGTTCATTGTGTAATCGTTGATCGCAAATAAGAACTTGACCGTTGTGCCATCGGTGGCATAGATACCAACATTGGTTATTGGACTACTATTGAATGTTCCACTATAAGAACTATATAACTTTAAGGTTAATTGAGTAGCATTTGTGCGAGTAATGATAACACGCTTGTTGGTATCGCTACTTGGGGCATTATCGGTATATAACTTATTGGCATTTTCGGGTGTAAATCTTGTCGTATTGTTGATAATGTAATGGTATCGTAATGTTCCAGTAAATGTTGAAAATAAGTCATTACCAACAATAATATTGCCATTTGCGTTATAATCGTCATTTGCTTGTAACATATATTCAAATACGGGTATTTCAAAAGCGTCTTTATCATATGAACTTTCGGTAATCTTAACGGAATAATTACCTTGTGTTGAAACCGAGTTGCCATAAAAGTTGTCTGGCACTTGGGTTAAATCGGTAAAAGGAATAATTGGGTCAGGTGTATAAGTGCTATTGTAATGTGCGATTGCGTCCGTTAAATCATCTGTGTCCAACAAGAAAAACTCATACCCACTTGATTTACCAACGCTATTGGTATAAACAATCGGTGTTTGAACATAAGTCGCACCAGTGGAATCCAAACGATAACCAAGCACATTGTTATCTTGATAATTGATATTTAACAACTTTGCTTTGTGTAAATCAAAGATAGAACCATTGGCAACATGTCGCACAATTTCGGTTGTAATTGAAGTTGGTTTATATCGCCATTCGGCTATCGTGGTAAAATCGAAATCCGTCCCTGCTAAAGAATCATTAAACACAAGTGCTTTGGTCATTGGTAAATATGGTGTATCTTTTGGTGTAATGTTAGTTAAAGAAAGTTCAATATAATCTTTGTATAATTGATTTCGATAAACTAAGTTATCATCAGGTATCTTATAAGTGATAACGGAACTGTCTGCGATAATATTTTCGGAACGACCAATGCGATTACGAGATAATGTATAAACCACATTGTAGTATTCGTTGTTATCTTTAATTGTTGCGTCAATAGACCTTTGCGTAATTACATAAAGTTGGTTGCTATCACGCACAATTTGACCCAATGGCAAGATACTTGCTAACGATGTATAACGAGCATTGCGTATTTTAGTCCCTTCTACGGAATCGTTAGTGTGTGAAGTGATTAAGCGTGAAACCGACAATGCGTCAATGACTTTACCATTTTGATTAAAGTATTTTTCATCTTGGGCATTGTTATCGTTATCAATGCTAACTTTAATATCGGCAACAGGGTAGTATGCCACTTGTATTAAAATCTTATCGTTTGGAATTTCGTTTGCGAAGAAACCAGTTGTGCGATATGTTGGTCTTAACCAAACTTCGTTATTAGTAAATGGATCACGATAAAGGCGATATATTTTATTGTGGTCGGTTGTGCCTTCAAGCCCATTTCTAAAAGACAATGGCATAATGATTTGATTTGTATTCGGCAACCAATGAACACTTCTATCTTTTAAGTCAGGGTATGTCGTTGTGTTTAGCGTATCAAACTCAAACTTGTTATAAATCGTCATCTTTCTTCCAAACATTCTAATTTGTGGTTCAGCACCAATTAAAGCGTTAATGTTATCATAAACAGAATTTATATCAGTTTCGCCATAATTAACTTTGAAATGTTCTAATGGTTCAGGCAACTCATCGGCAATCGTTTGTTTTTGTGCCGTTGAATAAGCACCAAAGTTTGTGACAACAATTAAGTCATACCATTCTTGGCGACTTAAATAATAACCAGTCGCAATTTGCGTTAAAATCGTTCCACCACTATTAACGAACACAAGTTCCATTGGTGGGAAAATACGCATAAACTCTATCTTGTCTATTTTGCTTGGCAATAAAACCTTTGCGTCTGCTTCAACATAAGTCAATGAGTTTGGTGTAATGTTCTTAAATCCACCTTGTTTTGGCAACACAACTAAATTAGATGATTTGGCATTTTGTATGTTAGAAACCGAGCGAGTGGTAAATTGGTCGTTAGAATTGATGTTGCGTTCATAAGAAGTTGGGAATTGTGTATTTAATGTTTCCACAATAGCCGTATCTAAACCACTACGATTAACAAAAGTCAATTTGGGTTGATAACCAC
>JACCDP010570354.1_pt1 | contig 18986 bp, 14 predicted proteins | sample 7445841 | NCBI WGS metagenome assembly JACCDP01 (sample SAMN15323441, study PRJNA562643) | freshwater metagenome | isolation source: river surface water | place: USA:Blue River Watershed | collected 2017-08-17
CCCCGTCGGGGCACCAAATTTTAGGGCCGAGCCGGACGGAGGGGACATAGAGCCCTAGTCTGATCCGATTCGCAGCTCAAAGGCTTGTCTGTCACGCGGCCGGGCCGAACCGCGCGCACGAAAACCGAGGGGTGGTTCCAGAAGCAATAAACCGGTGGATTAGTCCGCCCGGCAGAAGGCCGCGCGACGTCGGCAGGGTGAAGTGCCTTGCATCGCTCGGCACACCACCTCTGCGCGACTCGCTCTCGTCCCGGAGGGGCCGCTTAGCCGTCGAGGTCGTAGATCTCGATGATGGCCTCTCCGCTGCCGCCATCCAGACCCTTCACATGCACGGTGTACGCATTGGGCTGTAAGGTCAGCGTGAGGGCGGCGTCCCGACTCTGCGACGGCAACGCAAATGCACCCACTTTCGCAAACGACGTGGCCAGGCCTGGAGACCAGTCATCGTTCTCCGCGATCAAGTTACTTCCCTGATAGACCTCGAGTTTCGGATCATTTAGGGGATCCGTCACGCCGAAGGCGGATAGCGTCGGGCCGACAGCGCGGATCAGAACCGTCTTCGCTCCCGTACCGCCAATCACGAAACCGGCAATCAGAATGTCACCGCCAGCGCCCACGCGATTGCGAGCAGAGACGTTGAGCAGGCGCGGGCTATTCCCCGAACCGGCATCGTACGCCTCCACGAGCACCACTCCACTGCCAGTACCACTGATGTGGACCGTGTGACCACCACTTAGGCTCGAACTGAGCGCGGCGTCGCGACTATCAGCCTCGAGCGAAAAAGCTCCAACACTCGCGAAGGTTGCCGCCAGCGCGCTGCCGCCACCCCAGTCGTCGTTCTGCGCCACGGACGCATTCGCACTGTTGAATAGCTCAAAGCGCGGGTTCGGGTGGGCATCGGTGACACCGAACACTCCGAGTCGTGGACCGACGGCACGCAAGAGAACAGGCTTCGCTCCACCCGTCATGACGAATCCGACAATGAAAGTGCGGCCAGCACCAAGGGGCGTGCGAACCGACAGGTTGGAGAGACGGCTCGTGATGCCGACCGCTACCGAAAGCGCCGCGCCGGAGCTGGTGGTCGATCCCACCGAATTGCTCACGACCACCGAGTAGGTGCCGGCATCGGCGGCAGCGACCGAATTAAGTGTCAGCGTCGCACCAGTCGCACCGCCGATGGCGACACCGTCCTTGCGCCACTGGTAGGTCACAGGGGAACTGCTCGTCGCGGCGACACTGAAGGTCGCACTGCCACCGACCGTGGTCGTGACCGCGGCGGGAGCCGTGGTGATGACAGGTGCAGAGGCCGCTGACGTCAGGGATCCGTAGATGGAGACCGACGCCGAGTTGAGGGTACCCGCGACACCCTCGACCGTATCGATAACGCGGACGGTCCAAGTACCTGCGACACCTTCGCCCCAATGGCGGGGCGTGGAGAAAGTCCAGGGGGCAAAGTCCGCCCCAGTGTCTTTCGCGCGCGGCGCGCCCAGTACCGTGGTGGTACCAGAAGGCGAGATCAGCTCGAAACGGAGTTGGCCTCGCTTGGCGTGGCTGACGTTGACCGTCACCTCAACTGTCTCCGCCCTGAAGTTGCTCGCGCCAGTAAAGGCAAACGTCCGACTGAGCCCAGCGGAAGCATTGTCGGGAACGGTCCCCGAGGTGTTGGACGCAAGAGAGGTCGACTGCTCGGGACCGAGATTAGTCCAGGTTCGAGCGAGCGCCACGGCCGCGCTAGCGTCGACGAAGCCCGCGCCATACTTGTGATTGAAATGAAATCCAGCGCCGTTGAGCACCCACTCCGTATCCGTCGGGTCATTCTTTCGGGCGGAGCGAATGAAAATCTCCTTCACGTCGCGCCATCCGAGACTCGGGTTGGCTTGTAGCATGAGGGCCGCGACACCGGCCGCTTGGGGAGTCGAGTAAGACGTACCCTGAGTGCCACTGGTGGTATAATCTCCCTCCGGCGAGGCACTGGTGTTCGCACCCCGTGGCCCCACGTTATCGGCGGCAAGGAGCTGCGTTTCGCTCCCCTCAAGGGTCTGACCAGCAGCGCACACGATCGCCTGCGGACCGGACTCGCTGAACGAAGCCTGACGTCCCTGACTGTTGGTTGCGGCGACGGCGAAGACATAGCGACTGCCAGAGAAACCGTCGTACCCGGCATGGTCGCCATCATCCCGTCCGTTGCCGGTCGCTACAAAATAGAGAACACCCCGGTTGGAACGGCCGGATTCCACGCCGGCACGCAGCGCGGCGACGGCGGCAGTTTCAGGCCCGGAGACCGTGGCAGCGTCGTCATCTGGGCCCCAACTGTTATTGGAAATCTGGACCACGTCGGTTCGCCACCCCAACGCCTCCGCCTCCTTGATGTCGGTCGAGGCAGTATTCCGACCCTCGCCGAGAAGACGCACACCCAAGAGCCTCGCCTGAGGCGCGGCCCCCGTCATCCCAATGCCGTTGTTCCCGCGAGCCGCGATGAATCCAGCACAGACGGTTCCATGATTTTTTGCATCAGGCGGGGTCGGATCACTGTCATCGTCGACCGCGTCACGATGGAGGCTGGTATCTTGAGCCACGTTGGGTGCCAAATCCGGATGGGTAATCTCCAAGCCGTCATCCACCACCGCGACGGTAACACCCAGTCCGCTCGAAACCGGCCACAGGCCTTCGATGTTGATATCTTCTCCGGAGGTGCCGCCATTCTGCCCGGTGTTCTTGAAGTAAAACTGCTGGTTGTAGAGGGGATCGTTGGGCGCGACTCGCTTGACGAGCCGGCGGGTCAACTGGGGCTCCGCCCGAAGACCTTGGCGTTGAAAACCAAGGGCCGCCTGGACCATTCGGTAAGCCGAATCGTAGGTGAGGATCCAGAGATCGTCGCGGACCGACGGGGTAACGGCCTTGGCGGCAGAGGCGGAGGCCGCGGTATCAGCTTCCGCGCGAGTCACGCCCACCAACAGCAGCTGGGTGGTTGCCACCCGACGGGCCGACGGATTTCCCTCCCGACCCTTTTCGTAAAACACCGGTGCCAGCATGCGCACTGGCTCGCGCACCAGCCTGCCACCAGGCCCATCGAGCACGGCTTGGGGCGCATTCACGCGTTCAAGCCAGTCCCCGACTGACAACGCGAGCGGCCATTGAATCAACCGGTGTTCAGCATCGATCTCACCGAAGCCCGCGCCATCCGGTAACTGGAGTAGTTCGTGGTCACGTTTCAGCACTGCGACCTCTTGCTGAGCTAGCACCAAATGGCGTGCTTGGCCGTTGACCATGAACACGACGTCCGAGCTTTCGTGCAGCTCGCGTGCGGCTTGTGCAGCCGAAGGGCGCGTCGCGACCGCTCCGCTGAGCGTAACGGCGGAGTGAATTCCTAAACCTAGCACCGCCAACAATTGGAAAAGAAAGCGTGGTGACATTGAGAGCGGAGTTGGGTGGATTTTGGTCAACGAGCGAAATCAGCTGCACTCGCAAGCCATTCGCTATCACCTAGAAAGCACATTAACGTCACGCCTGAAAGGTAAAACTACGTACGAATAAAAACGTAACATATCCGCTAGTCCCACGATGAGCACGGAGGCATGGGACGCGCGCCGCAGGCCCTCCAAGAGCGGCTCGGCAGACGACGAAACTCACTCCTTTCACCCGACCGATCTGAGAGCGGAATCCACAGACGACAGAGCGCCGCATCGGCGTCCCGGTGGAACACCACCCTGGTACGACGTGCCGATCCGCACCCGCCCCGACAGCGGGGCCACCTCACCTGCAGGAACGCCGCTCACTTCGACGCGGGTGGCGACATCAGGCTCGCCACGGGACGCGGCCTCCGCATGTAGGGGAATACCCCTCGCTTCGTCGATGCCTCCCTCTGCAGCCTCTTCCGGTTCCGCGTCCCGCCCCCACGCCCCCTCCCCCCGCGCCGTGCGCAGCCGCGTGCCGTCCGGGCGCATGCTCCGGATCTTTGAGCGACTGAAGCAAGAGGACTACCCCAACTGCGCGAGTCTCGCCCGCGAACTGGAGACCTCGTCGCGGACGATCCAACGCGACATCGACTACATGCGCGACCAGTTGGGCCTGCCGATCGAGTACGACGCGTCGCAGCACGGCTTCCATTTCACTCAGGAGGTCCACTCTTTTCCGACCATTGCCGTGAGCCAAGGCGAGTTGCTCGCCCTGCTCGTCGCCCAACGCGCCATCGAACAGTACCGCGGCACACCGTATCACGGCCAATTAGAGACGGCCTTCGCAAAGCTGCTCGCACCGCTGGACGAAATGACCGGCTACGCGCCGACCCGCGATCTCATCTCCTTCAAGCTCATCGCCCCGGCGCTGCATGAACTGACCGTTTTCGATCTCTTGACTCGTGCGATCACCGAACAGAACGAGATCTCGTTCGATTACCGCAAACTCGGCGCCCCCGCCCCAGCCGTGCGGCGCGTGCAACCACTGCACCTCACTCATCGGGAGGGACGCTGGTACCTGATCGCTCAGGACCTCGAGCGCTCCGCCATGCGTACCTTCGCCCTCGGCCGCATCGCCGACGTCACGCCGACGGGAACGACATTCGAGCGGCCCCGCGATTTTTCGGTGGACCGCTATTTCGCCGCCGCTCTGAGCGTGATGAACGGACGCGAGACGCACCATGTCAGGCTGCGCTTCTCACGTCTCGCCGCCGACGATGTGCGGGACCGATTCTTCCACGAGTCGCAGGCGTTCCACCCCCAGCCTGATGGCAGCCTCGATCTGACGCTCACCCTCGCGGACCTCTTGGAAGTGCAGCGGATCGTCCTGCAGTGGGGCGGTCACGTGATCGCCTTGGAGCCCGCAGAATTGCGCGAGCGCATCCGCGCGCTCGGCGAGACCCTCGTGCGGAGCCACGCGTCGCCGAGCGCCGACGATCAACGCCTTTGATCGCCGCCTAGATGTGAATGGCCTCGCCCGTCGTGGCGGCGGCAGCTTCCATGCTCGCCTCACTGAGCGTCGGGTGGGCGTGGATCGTCTGGTGGATTTCCTCCACCGTTGCCTCGAGTTCCATGGCCAGACCATACTCAGCGATCAGCTCGGTCGCCTCGCTGCCGATGATGTGGGCCCCGTAGATCTCGCCCGTCCGAGCATCGCTGATGACCTTCACGAAGCCCTCGCTCTCGGCCGAGGCCACGGCCTTGCCTGAAGCGGTGAAGGGGAACTTGCCGACCTTGAAATCGAGCTTCTTCTCCTTCGCCGCGCGCTCCGTCAGGCCCGTGCTCGCGACCTGGGGCTGACAGTACGTGCAGCCCGGGAAATTACGCACGCGCTTGGGATGCCCATGGCCGAACATCCCGTTGACGGCATTGACCGCCTCAAAGGTCGCGATGTGCGCGAGCCACGGCGGTCCGATGATGTCGCCCGCCGCATAGATCCCCTTTACCGACGTCTGATAGTCGTCGCCGACCTTCACATAGTTACGGTCGAGCTCGAGTTTGACGGCGGGGCCGAGCAAGCCTTCGAGATTGGCCACCACGCCGATGGCGGAAAGCAACACGTCGGCCTCCACCTCCTGCCGCTGCTCACCCGTCACCAAGTCGACCTTCACGGATGAAGCGCCGACCCGGAAGTTTTCGCACTTTGTACCGGTCAGGATCCGGATGCCCTGCTTCTCCAAGGAGCGCTGGAGGGTCTTGGAGACCTCCTCGTCCTCGACCGGCAGCACTGCGGGCAGCATCTCGACCAGCGTGACCTTTGTGCCGAAGGCATTGTAGAAGTACGCAAACTCGACGCCGATCGCTCCGGCGCCGACGATGACCACGGACTTCGGCAACTGAGTGCCGGCAAGGGCCTCGCGGGACGTGAGCACGCGCTGGCCGTCGTAGGCGAGGTCGGGGATCCGGCGCATCTTGCAGCCCGTGGCGATCAGCACATGCTTCGCCTTGAGAAACTTCCCGCGGTGCTCGCCCTCGGTGATGCTCACCATGCCGGGAGCGGAGACTTGGGCCTTACCGACGAGGTAATCGACCTTGTTCTTCCGAAAGAGGAATTCGATCCCCTTGGCCATCTGCGCCGCCACGCCGCGGGACCGCTCCATCACCTTTGCAAAGTCGAAGGAGACCTCCTTCGCGCTCAGGCCGTAGACCTCCGCCTTGCGCATCTTCTGATAGAGCTCGGCACTCTTCAGCAGCGCCTTGGTGGGGATGCAGCCCCAGTTCAGGCACGTGCCGCCAGCGCGCTCCATCTCGATGCAAGCGACTTTCTTGCCGAGCTGCCCGGCGCGGATCGCCCCGGCATAGCCCGCAGGGCCACCACCAATCACGATGAGGTCGTACTCGAGAGAATCAGCCATGCCGAAACTTTCGGAGCCGCCGCAAAGCCGGGCAAGTGGAAAACAGGTCAGACGTCGATCACGTCCTGAGCCGGCGGCGCCCCCCGGCGGGAACCCGGACGGGGAGGCCGCGGACGGATGATCGACGACAGGATCATATTCGTCAGGCTAACGATCACGGAGCCGCCCAGCGCGGACCAAAAGCTGCCGACCTCAAAACCCTCGACCAACCGTCCCACAAAGAGAAACAACAACGCATTGATCACCAGCATGCCCAGCCCCATGGTCAGCACGATGAAGGGCAGCGTGAACAACACCAGGACCGGCCGGAGAACGGCGTTGAAGAGGCTCAGCAGGAGCACGACCACGAGCAACGTGGTGGGCGAGTCATAGCGAATGCCTGGGACCAAATGCGACGCGAGCGTCACGCCCAACGCCAAGATGGACCAACGAACCAACAGCTGCACCCATGGATGACTCATCAGGTCGCAATCCTGTGTCGGCGCGGGCGAATGGTCGAATGAAAATCCTCGTGGTGCAGGATCATTTGCGGAGCGGCGGCACCGAGCGCCAAGCCTGCCTGCTGGCCAACGCCTTCGCGGCGGGCGGACACGAGGCCACCCTGCTCACGTTTCGCCCCGGTGGCGCGCTCGCGCACGCACCCGCGCCCCAGGTGCGGCGCATCTGCCTCCAGCCTTTCGATCTCGGTTGGGACTGGTTTGCGCCGGGATTGACGCGGCGCAGCCGGGCGATCGCGCCCGACGTGGTGCTCTGCCTCGGACGCATGGCCAACGGCTGGGCGGGCTGGATCGCGCGACGACTTCCGTCCGCGCGGGTCGTCGCCACCGTGCGCACTGGGAAGCCGCTGCCCTGGGCGTACCGTCGGTCGCTCCGGACCGCGAGCCACGTGGTGGCCAACAGTACCGAGACGGGGCGACGCCTGGTTGAAACGGGCGTCGTCGCGCGCGAACGGCTCAGCGTCATTCCCAACGCCTTGGTCTTCCCGCCGCTCGCGCACCCGGACCCGGGTGCGCGGACCACGGTCCGCGACCGCCACGGAGCAGGCGCTGACACGCTGGTGTTTCTTTGGGTGGGAATGTTCCGCCCGGAGAAAAACCACCGCGCCCTGATCGAGCACCTGGCTCAGCTACCGGCCACGCCTCCCTGGCAGCTCTGGCTTGCGGGGGATGGCCCCACGCGGCCGGAAATCGAGCGTCTCGCCCGAGCACGGGGGATCATCGACCGCATCCGCTTCCTGGGATTCGTCGCTGACCCCACCCCACTCTATCTCGCCGCCGATGCCGCGCTCATGACCTCGAGACGCGAGTCCCTCTCCAATTTTCTGATCGAGGCCCACGCGCACGGTCTCCCCTCGCTCGCTTATGCGGCCACCGGCGTGCCGGAGTGCGGCGGCGTCACCGTCCCCATGGACGATGGCGCACGGTTCAGCGCCGAGCTGCGCCGCTTGGTCGACGATCCGGCCTGGCGCCAGCAGGAGGGCAAACGCCTCGCGGCCTTCGCGCGCGAGGAGTTCTCGACCGAGCGCCGGACCAACGCCTACCTTTCCCTCTTTCAGCGTCTGATCTCACCAAGCGCATGACCCAGAAGCAGCGAGTCGACCTCATTGAGCAGTACATCCGCGCTCATCGCTACGCGGACCTGCACTCCCTCGCCCGCCGTTTCGCTACGTCGCTCTCCACCGTTCGCCGCGCGCTCGACGAGCTGGAGGAACGCGGCATCCTGCGGCGCCATCACGGCGGCGCGTCACTGATCGAGACTGACGAGCTCAACCGCGAGTATGACTTCATCGCCCGCGACCAGCGGATGGCGGATGAAAAGTTCGCCATCGCCAGCCTGATTGCAGAGCGCGTCGAACCCGGCATGACCGTAATTCTGGACGGCGGCACCTCGACGTATGCGGTCGCGCGGCTCCTGACCGGCCGGCGACTGCAGGTCGTGACCAACTCACTGCCGATCGCAGCCCTTTTCGGGGAGGTGGGCTCCGTCGAGACCATCGTGACCGGCGGCTCCGTCTACAGCCGCGTTGGCGTGCTAGTCGGTCCACTCTGCGAGCAATCACTCGCAAACATCCACGCGGATCTGGCCATCCTCGGCAGCGCCGGCATCACCGCTGCCGGGGTGTGGAATCACAACGCGCTCATCGTCTCGGCCCAGCGACGCATGATCGCCGCCGCCGAGCGCTCGCTCTTCGCCCTCGACCACACCAAGTTTGGACGCAAGGCGCTGGCCCTCACCTGTCCCTTCGACCCACGGATGACCATCGTGACCGACACCCTGCCCGCGTCCGACGTGGTCGGGGCGATCGAGACGGCCGGAGCGAGGCTCACCCTCACGAAGCCCTCGGGCACGACCCGCACCGGGACGGCGGGGGCCTCATCACCCGCGCGAAAACCCATTGCGCCGCGGCGGAATCGGTCGTGAACTCCTGACCTCTCATGTCCGGCTCCTCGTCCACGTTCGCCTCCCTTCGCAACTCCTTCCTCACCGGACTCGCCCTGCTCGCCCCGCTGGCGGTGACGTACATCGTCTTCGCATGGCTCGTCGAGGCGGTCGGGGGCACCTTCCGCCCCCTGTTCTTCTTCGGACTGCCGGAGCCGCTGCGCGACCACCCCAGCCTGCTGATTGCGTGGAACGTCCTTTCGACGCTGCTGGTGCTGATTCTCGTCACGCTGCTGGGGTACGTTTCGCGCTACGTGCTGGGCCGCTTCTTCGGGCAGATCGCCGAGCGATTTGTCCTCCGGATCCCCGGTGTCAGCATTGTCTACACGACGGTGAAGCAAGTCGTGTCCACCTTCAGCGCCCAGAATCGCAACGTCTTTTCCAAGGTCGTGATGATCCAGTTTCCCCGTCAAGGACTCTGGTCAATCGGCTTTCTGACCAACCGCAGCGTCGGTGAGCCCGCGGAACGCTTGGGTCGCGAACTCTGGACCGTATTCGTCCCTACGACTCCCAATCCGACCAGTGGATTTCTGGTGATGGTCCCCCGCGACGAGGTGACCGAACTGGAGATGAGCGTGGGCGACGGCATGAAGATGGTGATCTCTGGCGGCGCCGTGACGCCCATCTCGGCGGCCCCGGATGCTGCGACCGCCGTTGCCCACGGCGCGGCGAAGCCCGCTGGACAACCCTAGTTCAGGCCTGCCGTCGTGCCGCATCCGACGCTTTCCACCGATGCCTGGATCCTCGGACGACGTCCGGCGACGGACCGGTTTCAGCCCCTAACCGTGTTCGCCGCGGACCGCGGGCGACTCTCGCTCTTTCATCGCCTCAGCCGAAAGGCGGACGTTCCGCATCTCGATCTTTTTGACGAGATCTCACTCTCCGCCGAGTCGTCGAACCAAGGACAAAGCTGGTTCATTCGCGACGTCCGGTTACTGCGGCGGTTTGCGGAAATCGGACGTGACTACGACCGCCTGCGTCATGCCTCCGCATTTGCGACGCTGGTGGCGCGCAACGACGTCGCCGCCGAATCCCGCGCTCCGGTGTACCGCTTGCTCGGCGACGCCTTCGCCGCATTCGCTTCCGGTGCTCCCCCGGCGATCGTGCGCCTGAAGGCGACCTACCGGCTTGCGCGGGACGAAGGCTATCCCGTCGCCCAGCACTGGTTCCCGACGTTGCCAAGCGAGTTGCGAGGTGCGGCCGATCGCCTGCTCCATACCCCGCTCGCAGCGGTCGATCCCTCGGAAACCGAGCGCGCGGAGCGCCTGCTGGCACGGCTCCAGGAGTACCTACAGGGGCACACCGACCTCTCGGTCGACTAGAGCAAGTCGGCATGGACCTTGATCTCGATTCCCGCTGCGCACGGCTTTCGGTCGGCGAACTCGCCGACTTCGCGGCGGAGCGCATCGGCCGCGCGACGCATTCGTCGGGGGCATGGCGGGCGAAAGTAGGGACACAGTGGCATGAGGAATTGCGCAAGCGCGAACAGGCGACGGAGAGCGGCGCGCTTTTTGAAGTCCCGATCCGCGCGGCCGTGGTGCACCGCGGCTGGAAGATCGAACTCACCGGACGGATCGATCAAGTGGTCCCCGCGCAGCCGCCCCGGCCCGTTCTTCTGCGGGAGGTGAAGACGATCACGGCCGCGCTGCCGGCCAGCGCCGAGACCCTCCGCCAGACCTACGGCTCCCACATCGTGCAGCTCGCCACCTACGCCGCGCTGCGGCGCATGGACGCGGCGGAGCCCGCCCTCGCGGCCGAACTGGTGTTTGTCGAGATCTCGACCGGGATCCTCCAAACCCTGCCGCTTGATCGCACCGACGAACTCCTCTTCACGCAGCGGCTCGAGCAACTCACCTGTTTCCTCGATGAACAGCACCGCTCGCGCGAGCGCCTTCGCGGCTTGCGCGTGCATGCGCCCTTCAGCGAGCTGCGCCCTGGGCAGGCGGACGCCAGCCGCGCTCTTGCCGACGCGCTGGAGCGGAACCGCGTGATCGCGTTCGAAGCTCCGACCGGCTTCGGCAAGACCGGCATTCTCCTCGAAGCCGCGCTGCGTCGCCTCCAGCAAGGCCACCAGCGTCGCCTGATCTACCTCACGAGCAAGGGCACCGGTCAACTACAGGTGACGCAGACACTCGCCCGCATGACGGCCCCTCGCGTCGGTGAACCACCCTCCCCCAGCCCCGCCGCCTGGCAAGTTCGCAGCAAGAGCGAGCACTGCATCAACTCCCACTTCGCCTGCACGCCCGAACACTGCGGCTACCTGCAGGATCTCTCGAGCCGGTGGAAGGCCGGCGGGCTCTCTCGATTCTACCTGCTCGACCACCACCCGCGCGATCTCGAGTCCCTGCGGCGAGCGGGGCGCGATGCCTCCGTCTGCCCCTATGAGATCACGCGCACCGCGCTCGCCTACAACGAAGTCTGGATCGGCGACTACAATTACGTCTTCGGCACCGGCACACGCGTGCTCTTTGACGAACAGCCCGGATTCGACCCGGCCCAGACCCTCCTCGTCATCGACGAAGCTCATAACCTGCCCAGCCGGGCCGCCGAGGCGCGGTCTCACGTCGTCTCCTTGGAGCAGGCGCAGCGCGGGCTGTCCGAGCTGGAGCACGCCGACGCGCCCCGCTCGCTCGTGCGCGCGTGGACAGCGTGGACGCAGTTGCTCGCGACGCTGCCCGTGACCGACGCCGCCGATCCAGCGCTGGAAGATGATGTGGCGGACACGGTCCGACGGGTGACGGACCAGTTGGCCGCCGCCCCGTTGCCCGACCTGCCGTTGGACGTGACCGAGATCCTCTGGACCATGGCCGAGCTAGACCAGTGGCTCCACGATTCCGAACTCACCCGCCTGATCTGGAGCCCCCGTCCCGGCGAACTGCGCCTGACCTGCCTGGATGCCGCAGGCGCGATCGGTGCGACCCTCAGCCGCTACGGCGCCGTGATCCTCGCCAGCGCAACCGTGGGCGAGGCCGACGATTTCTCCACCGCGCTCGGCCTAGCCCGACTTGAGACAGCCGCAGGCGAACCGGCTCTGCTGAAGGTGACGGCGCCGGCCCCATGGCGGTCCGGCTCATTTCGCGTCGGCTACGACCTCCGCGTCGATACGCGATTCCGGCGACGCGCGGAGACGACTCCCGAGACGGCGAGGACCGTGTCCCGGCTGCGCGCGGCGTCGCCGACGGCGGTCGCAGTGTTCTTTCCCAGTTACCGGTACGCGGAGGACGTGATGAGCGAGCTTGAGCGTGCGCACCCCGCGCTGCGCGTGGCCCTCCAGCCCCGATCCGGCACCCTCGCGGACCTGCAGTCGTGGATCGACGAGTCGCTGCTCTTGGCCGACGCGCTCTTCCTCGTCCTCGGCTCCAGCTTTTCGGAAGGCATCGATGTTCTCGGAGGCCGCGTGACCCACGCGATGGTCGTGGGTCCGGCGCTGCCGGAAGTGAACGCCATCCAGCGAGCCCGCCTCGCTGCGCTGTCCACCCTGCCCCCTGAAGCCGCCTTTCGCCGCGTCTACCAGGTCCCCGGAATGCAGAAGGTCAACCAAGCCCTCGGTCGCTTGGTCCGCGCACCCGGCCAGCATGCCGTGATCCTCCTCCACTGCGAGCGGTTCGCGGACCGCACCTTCAACGAACTCCTCGCTCCGGAGTACCGTGGCGGGACGGCGCTCTGCACCGATGCAGAGCTGGACGGATGGCTAGCCTCGCCTCCACCGTTGCCAGCCTGAGCTCGCCACCCAACGCGCCCCTGCCTCACTCCCCGCGCATGCCTGCCGTCATCAACGTGTCCGCCTACCGCTTCGTGTCCCTCGAAGGACTGGAGACGTGGCGTGAAACCCTCCGCTCGCTCGCGGAAGCCTCCGACCTCCGCGGCACGGTCCTGCTCAGCAAGGAAGGCATCAATCTCTTCGTCGCCGGCACCCGCGAGGGAATTGATGCGTTCGTGACCCAGCTTCGATCGCGGCCACCGTTTGCGGATCTCGAGACGAAGGAGAGCCCCGGAACGCTGCGCCCCTTTCGCCGCCTGCAGGTAAAGATCAAGCGCGAGATCATCGCGTTCGGCGCCGTCGGCACCGATCCAGCCGCGCATCCGGCACCACGACTCGCACCCGAACAACTGCGCGCCTGGCTCGATGAAGGCGAAGACGTGGTCCTGCTCGACACCCGCAATGACTATGAGGTGCAGGCCGGCTCGTTTCGGGGCGCCCATCACCTTGGTTTGAGTCACTTCCGTGATTTTCCTGACGCCGCGGCCAAGATGCCCGAAGCCTGGAGGACAGCCAAAGTCGTGACGTTCTGCACCGGCGGGATCCGCTGCGAGAAGGCCGCTCCGTTTCTCCAGCAGGCCGGCTTCAAACACGTTTACCAGCTCGACGGTGGCATCCTCCGCTACTTCGAACGATGCGGAGGGGCCCATTACGACGGCGAGTGCTTCGTGTTCGATGAGCGGGTCGGCGTGCAGCCTGATCTCACGCCCAGCGGCGCAATTCTTTGCGAGCGATGCCAGCGACCCATCACCCTGCTCGAGCAACGCGCGCCGGACTTCGCGCCCGGAGCCGGGTGCCGGATTTGCCGGTCCGCGAATGCGGCTGCGTCCTAGCGCAGCCAGCGCGAGAGCTCCGCGAAAACCTGATAGCCACCCAGGGCGGTCATCGCGGTCGCCGCCACCAGCAGACACGCAAAAGAAACACGGCTCGCCCGCAGCTCGCGGTGCGGCGACGTCAGGTGGAAGTACACGGCCGCCAGTGCGAGAAAAGGCAGCATCAGCCCCTGCGCGATCGCGCCGAAAAAGACCAACTGGACGGGATTTCCAAAGCTCAGGAAAACGAGGGTGAAGATCGCCGGAAGCACCACGCAACTCACCTTCACCCAGCGGACCCGCTCCTCGTTGCTCCGCGGACGGAACGGAGTGAAGAGCCCGGCAGCATCCACGACCAGCCGCGCGTTCGACGCCGTCGCCCCGAAGATCGTCGAGTACAACACCGCGATCGCCCCCACCACGAACATCCAAAGACTCCATTCGCCAAAGGTCTCACGGTACATGAACGAGAGGACCTCGATCATGCGCTGGTTCTCCACCAACAAGCCCTTGGCGTGCAGCACCGCCGCGCCCAGCAGATAGAAGGCCACCGTGGTGGTGGTGTAGAGCGCGAAGCAGACCCACGCGTCGATCCGCATCACCCGCAGCCAACCCTGCGCCCGGCGGCGCCATTCCTCGGTGCCGTCATCCGGACCGACCTTCACGCCATAGCCCTTCTCCAGGCACCAGTAAGGATAGTAGATGAGCTCCGTGGCGCCTACCCCGATAATCCCGAATGCGCCGAACGCCGTCGCGACGTCGGCCGGCAAGCCGAACGTAAAGCCGCTGGCGAGCTGCGCGCCCGTGACTGCGTAGGGCGTCGTCTGCAGGACGGCGACGGCGACCAACGTTCCAACCGTGAAAATGCCCACCATCACCATCGACGCTGTCTCCACCAGTCGGTAGCGCCCCAACACCAGCAGCAGGGCGCAACTCGCGCCGATGCCCACCGCCAAGGTCGAAACCGGGATGTCAATCCCGCCCAGGCGCAGCGCGGTCGCCGTCCCACCCACCATCCCCGCGACCTGAGGCATCACGCACACGAACATCGCGAGCCAGAGCCAGAGCAACCACGACACCACCAGCCGGGGACCCGGCAGCGAATCCATCGCCTGCAAAAGGGTCCGTCCACGCGTGATCGCGTAACGCCCAAACTCGATCTGCACGAATACCTTCACCAGGCAGCCGAGAATGATGAACCAGAGCAAACGGAAGCCCACTTCCGCTCCCAACTTCGGCGTCACAATCAGCTCGCCCGAGCCGACGATGATCGACGACACGATCAAGCCCGGGCCCAGTTGCCGCAGCAGCGGGCGGAGGCGGGTCGGCGCCCATTCAGGCGCAGCGACAGCGTGAGACACGGAATCCGAAGGGGTAGTCATGCGGGGCAACCGGACTGACGCAGGGCGCACGCCAGACCAGCCTCGCGACACTTGCCCCGGGGTCTCGCGGGCTCAAGACCGAACCCGGCCACGCGCCCACAGCTGAACAAGTAAGCCGCCCCGTGGCCCCAGCAGCCAGGCGACCCCAAACAGCAAGGCACCGGCCACCACGATCGCGGGCGCCAGCGAGCAATCCAACCACACCGCCAGCCCCACACCGAGCCACACACTCACCGCGGCATGCACCACGGCAAGGCCGTGCATCCGCGGGAGCCGCTCCGTGATCAAGGTCGCCGTCGCTCCCGGAAGGATGAGCATCGCGACCACCAGCACCGCTCCCACCGCCTCGAAGGCACTCACGACCACCAGAGACAGCAGCAGCATGAGTCCCAGGCGCACGCCGCGCACATTCACACCGGCGGAGCGGGCAATGCCCGGATCAAAGGAGCTGACTAGGAGCGCCCGGTACCCTCCGACGATCACCGCCAGCACCACCGCCAGCACCACCGCCATGCGAATGACCGCGGGGGGAGCCAACGTCCACGATCCCCACGTCACCGGCGGCTCCAAAGCGACGAACAGCAGTTCCCCATTTAGCACGCAGTCCGGATCCAGATCGATCTGCCCGGCGAAGGCGACCGCCAGCACCACGCCGATCGCGAACAGCGTCGAAAACACGATGCCGATCGCCGCATCCTGCTTCAGCGGCGTCCGCGACTGCAGCAGATCGATGACCAGCGTGGCCACAAGGCCGGCGACCAGCGCGCCCACAAACATCGCACCGGTGCCGCGCCCGCCCGACACGAGAAACGCCAGCACCAAACCCGGCAACACGCTGTGACTCACCGCGTCGCCCATCAGGGCCATCCGCCGCAGCAATAGGTAATTTCCGATGAGACCGCAGGCCGCCGCGACGCTGAATCCCATGACGCCGACCCAGCCGAAGGTATCCCGGTGCTCCGTCCATGGAGCGACCAAAGCCGCGTGCGCATCGAATGCAGGCATCACCCATCCCGGTGTCATCGCAGGCCTCCTCCGCCCTCGACCGGGGCCGACCGGTCCAGCTCAGTGCTGCTCGGGATGATCCGGCCATGCGGGTCCCATCGCGCATGGTTCAGCCGCCGCTCGAGTTCCCGCACTGCCGGCTCGCCGAGCACGTGCTCGATGCTCTCCGCGTGATCATGCACGTGGTCGGGCGCAAAATTCGCCGACTGCGTCAGGTAGAGCTCCCAGAGCCGGTGATTCCGAACGATCTCCCCGGCACGTCGCCGACCTTCCGGAGTGAAATAGAGCACATCGCGCTCGAGACGCGCCAAGCCGTGGCGCCGCAGTTCCATGCCCAGACGGCGCACCTCCTCCACCGTCTCCCGCCGCCGCGCCGCCAACTCCTCCAGCGTAATGCCCGCGCGCGAGAAGCCATCGACTTCCGCGACGTGGTACATCGACTTCAGGGTGTTCTCGCGACGCGTCCGTCCCACTCCCACCCGTCGCCGCCAGAGCCGAATGCACCAGCCGTCGCGCGGACCGAACAACACCGCCAGTCCAAACCACACACTCGCCGCGATCACAATGAGCGGCCCCGTCGGCAACGTGGGCCCGAGAAAGGAGAGAAACGCCCCCGCCAGCCCTGCCGCACCTCCCAGCATCGCCGAGTAAAGCAACATCCTCGGGAGACTCCGCGTGATCAGATAGGCCGTGGCGGCGGGCGTCACCAACAGCGCCGAAACCAGCACGACACCGACGGCCTGCAGCGCGATCACGACCGCGGCGGCGAGCAAAAACATGAAGGCATGGTGCACCGCGGCGGCCGGTAGGCCCTGCGACCGCGCAAACGCGGCATCAAAGGCCACCGCCACCAACTCCTTGTACAGCGCGAGGACGAAGACCCCGACCACTCCCGCGACCACCGCCATCACGCGCAGATCCTCCGGACCAATCGTCGCCGCTTGACCAAAGAGGAAGTGCGAAAGCCCCGCGGACTGCGCGGACGGCTGACGCTGGATGAGGGACAGTAGGCACAGGCCCACCGCGAAAAAAGAGGCCAGGACCAGACCCAGCGCGGCATCCTCCTTCAAGCGCGTCGTTCGCGTAATTGCCGAAACAAAGGCGGTCCCAATCAGGCCTGCGACGGTCGCCCCCACGAAGATGGCCACCGGATCCCGCGACATGTTCCACAGAAAACCCACCGCCACGCCGGGCAGCACGGCATGGGAAAGCGCGTCGCCGACCAACGCCATGCGCCGCACCACCATGAAGGCCCCCAAGAGACCGCAGGTCACACCCAGCAGCAACGTCCCCCACACCACATGCCGCACCGCCGGATCCTCCAGACGCAGGAAACGCCACGCCTGCGTCATCCCCTCCGCCGAAGCGCCGCTCGCGGCCTGGGCCTGCGCCCACGGCGCCACGACAATGGCCAGAGCGACCAGCACCAGCCCACGCCCAACGCCCGCCACTGCACCACGGCGTTCGGGTGGTCCACCCCGAGTTGCCCGGTTCACCGCGAGCCCCCCTGCGCACCCAGGGCCTGCGCGACTTCACTGAGCAAGGTCAACCGCCCACCATACGTGCGCTGCAGCAGATCGGCCGTGAAGACCTCGGCCGTCGGGCCGAACGCGACGACGTTCAGATTGAGCAGAAGCAACCGGTCAAAATACTGACGCGCCGTCGGGAGATCGTGGTGCACCACGAAGAGCGTGCAGCCGCGGTCGCGCAGCGTTCGCAGCACCGCCACGATCGACGCCTCCGTTGCGGCATCCACGCCGGCGAACGGCTCATCCATGAAGTACACGTCGGCTTCCTGCGCCAGCGCCCGCGCCAGGAACACGCGCTGCTGCTGGCCACCGGAAAGATTGCTGATCTGCCGATCCGCATACGGCAGCAACTGGACCTGCTCCAAGCAGGCCCGCGCCACCTCCCGGTCCGCGCGGGAAGGACGGCGGAACAGCCCCATGCGGCCGTACCGGCCCATCAGCACGACGTCCATCACGCTCACCGGAAAATCCCAGTCCACCGTCTCTCGCTGGGGCACGTAGCCGACCCGCGGGCACACTTCGCTGAAAGGGCGTCCCCAGAACCGGACCCACCCACCCTGCACCGGCGTCAAACCCATGCACGCCTTGATGAGCGTCGACTTGCCCGCGCCGTTGGGACCGATGATTCCAACCAACTGCCCAGGCCCGACCGCGAGGTCCACGCCCCACAGCACCGGTTTGCGGCGATACGCTACCGTCAGGTCGTGAATCTCCAGAACCGGAGGAACCACGGGAAGTGCCATCGAAGGAAGCGAAGAGCTCACGAAAGTTGGAAAATAAGACGCGATTCAGCGGAGCGCCGAGACCAGGGTCCGAACATTATGCCGGACCATCCCCTCGTAGGTGCTGGGGTCGATCCCGTCAGCCGAACGTCCCGGCGCACCAAGCGAGTCGGAATACAGCTCGCCACCGACTCGCACACCCGCATCCGCCGCAACCCGCTGGATGGCCTTCGGCGATACCGACGACTCGACGAAGATGGCCGGGATCCGGCGACGGCTCAGCAACTGCGTCAACCCGGTCATCGCCGACAACGCAGCCTCCCCCACGGTCGATACGCCCTGCAGTCCGATGACCTCGAAGTCATACGCACGACCGAAGTAGCCGAACGCATCGTGACTCGTCACCAACACCCGTCGCTCTGGCGGGATCGCGGCAAGTTCACGACGGACCCACTCATCCAAGGCGAGCAGGCGCATCCGCAGCACCTCACCCTGAGTTCGATAGCTCTCGGCACCCGCCGGATCAGCACGGACGAGCGCGCCCTCCACCGTGCCGATGCATTCCCGCCACAGTGCCACTTCAAACCAAACGTGGGGATCGTACGCGCCGTCTCCCTCACCGACGCGGCGCAACCGGGTCACCGGCAGGTCCTCCGTGATCGCCACCACATGGGCGCGACGCGACCGGAGCCGCTGGAGCACGGTCTGCATGCGCCCCTCCAGATGGAGACCATGGAAAGCCACCAGATCCGCGTCCTGCAGCGCGCGGAGATCCGAAGGCGTCGGCTGGTAGGAATGGGGATCCATCCCCGGTCCCATGAGTGACTTCACGGACACTCGGGCGCCTCCAACCTCGCGGATCAAGTCCCCGACCAACGACGTCGTCGCCACCACCCGCACCACGGCCTCGGCCCGCAGCGACGATCCCCCCGCCAGGAACACCAGCAGGAATCCGAGCACGACCGACGGGACTGAACCCAACGACGCCATATCCGGATTTAATTCCAGCTTCGAATTTGCCGCAACC
>JACCDP010994274.1_pt1 | contig 18985 bp, 7 predicted proteins | sample 7445841 | NCBI WGS metagenome assembly JACCDP01 (sample SAMN15323441, study PRJNA562643) | freshwater metagenome | isolation source: river surface water | place: USA:Blue River Watershed | collected 2017-08-17
GGAATTAGTCCCAGTTCCATCTCTTCTTTGGATTGTTGGTTTGAGGCATCATTGTCTACTAATTTTGGAGTTTCCACCAACATTATTTCCACTTGGACGGATAGTTTCTCGAATGCTAGAAATTTAGTACAGGCGACTGCAGTGAATGCACCAACGTATGATTTCTCCACCAATGCTGTTTATTTTAATGGTGCCACTCGTTTCATGACATTCAACACAACACCCAATATTCTGAATAGACCATTCACTATTTTCTTGGTAGAAAAGCGTCAAACAGCGAGTACATGGATTTTTGGTGGAACCTCAGTAACAAACTTCCAGAATTTATATTATGGATATAGTACTTCCAATATATTAAATCAAGAGTTTGTAAGTTTGGGCCTTGGTGTAATCACAGAATCTTATAATCCAAGATTTTATGGTTCAAATGAACCATGGAGAATTCACGTCCTGTATCACGATGGCCAACAACGAAGAACCTATGTGAATGGATTTTTACAAGGTGCTCAAAATACACAGCAATTTCTTACAGCATGGGCAGGAGCAGGATTAGGACGTTTAACTACAAACTATTACACAGGTTATATTCGCGAATTTATAACCTATAGTCGTGCTCTTAATGATGATGAACGTCAGCGCATCGAAGGTTATTTGGCGAATAAATGGGGAATTCAGTCAAATCTCATGAGTAATACACCGATATCAACTATGCTCAATCTAACAGGCCTTGGAGCAGATTGGTACAATAACAACTGGCGAACATATCAGCCTACTTTATATTATAATACAGAATTAAGACAAAATGTGGTGAATTTCAGAACTCGTTTTGATAGTAACATTTTCAATCCTGCATTTTTCTTAGTCACTTCAAACAGAATCTATCCTGTTGAATTTACTCTTTTTACACTCGCAAGACAACTGAGTAACGTAACACCCTATACTTCATGGGCTTTGTTTCAGTATCCCTTATCTTTCCAAATTTGGGGATATTCCAATGGTGTGAAAAATATTTGGAATTGCGATACTGATATTGAAAGAACAGGTGTTTCTTCAGATGGACAATGGGATTTGTACATGTTCCAGCGTGATAAAACAGGTATGGCGGTTTTCTCTAGATTTGGTTCCAATATCAATAGATACTATGCACAGACAGGATTTGAAGGGATTGTAGTCAATACAGGATGGTCTTCTAACAATGCTTCAGATGGTGAAGTGGCTGAAGTAATGTTGTATGATAGAGCATTAAGTTCAAATGAAATTGTTAGAGTACAAGATTATTTAGCCAATAAATATAATTTGACGAGCAATTTTATTTCCACCACAAGTATAGGTGCTGCATATATCAACCCAAAACCTCTTATTTCAACAACAAGTACAAATGCTGTTCTTTCATCTATTTCAAATCTTAAATATTGGTATGACCCAAATTCTCTTAACTATTTAGAACATCCGTTCGTTTCCACGAAAACCTATCTCAGCCCATCCACATTTAGTTCACTACAATGTTGGTATGATTCTTCTGGTGTCTCCAATTTTGTTCTATCGTCTCAATCACGTGTAACAACTTGGCGAGATTTAGGATTCTTTGGACGTAATTTAACTGCTCCTGCACTTTCCAATCAACCTGTTTTAGATTTGTCAGGACAAGGTGTAGTGTTTGATGGCAATGTCCGTTTCTTAACCTTCACAACTATTCCTGCGATTTTAAATTCTGATTTCACTCTTTTTATTGTTGAACAAAGACAAACAGCGAACTATAATATTTTCTTAGGGGGCACAGGAACAACAAATTACCAAAATTTAGTCTTAGGATACAATGGACAGAATACTGGTCAAATGGATTTTTATAACAACTACACTGGGTTTGCTATGGATTCTTATTTGTATAGAAACGGAGGTATACATGAACCCTGGAGAATCTGGTGTTTCCGTCATGGAAACAATTCAAGAACTATCTTCGTGAACGGTATTCGCACATTAAACAGATTAGATTCAAATGTTGCTTCAAATCTTTATGATTTACAAGCATGGCCTGGTGCTGCACTTGGTCGGTTTGCAGCAAATTACTACACAGGCAAAGTTCGTGAACTGATGTTTTTTAATGGGTTTATGGATGAACCTCAACGAATTCAAATGGAAGGTTCTCTTGCATCAAAATGGGGGTTAAATGCTAGTCTAGCCAATTATACTCCAGTATCAACCTTTTCAAATCTTGTTGGAATTGGTGGTGACCTTATTAATACAGGCGATATCCGAAATATGCCTATTCTTAGCACAAGTACTGACCTTTCTGGATTAAAAGTCTTACGTTTTGCAACGTACCAAACTCTTTTACAGAATTCTCAATTGATTTATCCTACAGAATTTACCTTGATTTATCTTGCTCGTCACTTGGCGACAGGTTCCAATATAAGTCGTGCTATTTTACAAGGAAATGGGTATTCAACAACATGGTATGGGTATTACAATGGAGTCAAAACATATTACAATTTGGATGGCCAAGTTCTTTCAAACTCTGTAGGTGTGAATTCAAACTATGATGTCTACACATTCCAACGTGATAGGAATGGTCAAGCCAGATTTGCTTGGTATGGGTCGAATATTAACACCGTTTTTGCTCAGACTGGTTTTGAAGGATTATCCGTGAATCGTGGTAATGATAGCAATCAGTCTTCAGATTGCGAATTAGGTGAGATTTTATTGTATGATAGAGCACTTTTACCATCCGAATGTACAGCAGTTGAACAATATTTGGTGAACAAATACAGATTAGAAAGATATGTACCCTATAGATTTCCTTCTGCTCCAAATTTCCAACAAAGTAATCCCTACATGCCAAATCTCATTCAAAGCACAATTTCTTCCTTATCAGACATTACAAATCTTAAACTTTGGTATGACCCTACTCAATTAGATTATGTTGCTCCTCACACCTATTTGAATTCTACAATTCGTAATTTAGGACCGTCTTCTATAGGATTCTCTAGTTTCTTAGAGGCTTGGTACGATTGTTCAGGAATTTCTAATTTCTCAACAAATTCGACAAATTTTATTGCGGCTTGGTATGATAGGTCTCCTAAGAATCGCCCCATTTTCCAACCGACTTTTGCCAATCAACCTTTTTATCAAAGTTCGTTCAATCAAGTCGCTTTTAGCAATGCACAATTCTTAGCCTTCTCCAATATTCCACCTTTAGCGAATAATGAATACACTATTTTTATTCTTACACAAAGACAAACAGCAAGTACTTGGATATTTGGAGGAACGAATACCCTAACGAATAGCAATTTATTTATGGGATACGGTAACACAATTAATTTTTATACAGGTCATTACGGAAATGATTTGTCAGTGGATATGGATTTTTGGTACGATGCACGAAGCAATGGTGTAAATGAGCCCTATCGTATTTTAGGTATTCAGTTTGGTTCCAATGGTGTTCGTCGAATGTTTATCAATGGTCAATTGGTACAAAATCAGAATTTTAATACAGATATTCTCTCTTGGACTGGTGCTGCATTGGGACGTTATGTTGGAAATTTTTACACAGGAAATGTTCGTGAATGGATAATTTACAGTAAATTCTTGCCTGATGAGCAACGTGAACAGGTAGAGGGATATTTAGCCACGAAATGGGGTTCTTCTCTACTCAATAGAACAACCTATATATCTACCTTCAGAAATATGACGGGTATTGGTTCTGATTTAGTGAGATTTAACCAACCTCGTTATATTCCACAACTTGTTCAAAGTCCAAGTCTCAATAATCAGAAAGTTTTACGCTTTGATATCTTAAAAAATCTTACTCCTCAATCCAATATGATTTATCCAAATTTCAGTATGTTTATGGTATGGAGACATTTTGGAGGAGCTTCTAACAATCGTTTAATATTCTTTAATCAACTTACGAATAGTCTTTATGGACCAACATATAATCAATATTTCCCCGCGTGTAACATTACATTGAACTTTCGTAAAAGTGGGTGGAGAAATTGGAATGATGGTGATGGAGCAAACTTTTTTGGAAATGCTGCACCAGATTCAAATTGGGTGATGAACACCTTTGTTCGTGATTCTAATGGTATGTCACGGGTTGCCTTCTTTGGCTCTAATACTAATTTTGGATATTCCCAAACAGGATATGAAGGAATGGGTATTAATTATGGATCGTTTGCAGGGGCGGGAGTATCAGATTCAAACTTTATGTCTGATTGTGAAGTGGGTGAAATTCTTGTGTATGACAAGCCTCTTTCATCAAATGAGTGTCAACGTGTAGAAACATATCTTGCTCAAAAATACAATCTAACAAGCAACTTATTAGTTCCTCATCCTTTAGGAAAACCTGTTCTACAACTGTCAACTATTTCATCTCTTTCGACAATTTCAAGTCTCAAACTTTGGTTTGATGCAACCCAAATGAATTTCTACCAACATCCTTATAAGACAATTACATATATTTCTTCGCCTTCCACGATTTCATCCTTGGATTGTTGGTACGATGCTTCTGGAATCTCCAACTTTTCTTCCTTATCTACAAGTTTTATTACACAATGGAATGATTTGGGACCCAATCGAAGACATCTTCAACAAACGACTGTCGCTAGTAGACCTTTTTACAATAGCACAACGAACGAGGTACAATTCTTTAATTCTGCTTTCTTAACTTGGAATCTTACAATTCCAAATGTAATTAACTTTGATTATACTATTTTTGTAGTTGAAAAACGACAAACTTCTGGTGCTGCCTACATGATAGGTGGAACACAATATACGGGTGCTACATCGAATACATTACTCACGTTTGGATACTCAGGAAATACAAATGCATACATGGATACTGCCTATGTTTCACAGGGTTTTACAGTGGATCCTTTTAATACAAGGTATGGTGGTTCAAATGAACCTTACAGAATTTGGTCTGTTGTCTTCAATGGAAGTGGTGAAAATCCTCTTCGTCAGATGTGGCTCAATGGAGATTATTATTCAGCAATAGGTCTTGGTACGAACAACTACTCCTACAGCAATTATATAAACTCTTGGCCTGGTGCTGCTGTTGGTCGTTCTTGGTCTTCACAATTCTATACAGGAAATATGCGTGAAATTATCTTTTATTCCAGAGCACTTGGTGATGATGACCGACAACGCGTTGAAGGATATTTAGCAAGAAAATGGGGACTTCAATCTACACTTACTGCAGTGACGTACGTCTCCACGATGAGAAATATGACAACAATGGGTGGCAATACAGATTGGAAGACATTTGGTTGGTTGACAACAAGTCCTATTCTTTCCACAAGTGCTACTCTGAACAATCAGAAAGTTCTCAGATTTACAACATCCAGATATTTAACTACAAGTAATAATGATAACGCCTATGCAAATTCAAACTATTTATTGTATCCGAATCAATTTACTCTCTTTGGAGTTGTTCGTCATTTGAACTTACCTACAACAACGCAGCGTTCTATCTTACAAGGCCTTTACAATGGACAGCATTATGGTTATCTGAGTGGTCGTAAAAATGTGTTGTACATGGATGGTAACACGGAAGCCACGGGTGTTCCAACAGACTCCAATTGGAACTTAGTTCGTGTCACTCGTGATTCGAATGGATTGAATAGTCTTTTTTCTTTTGGCCAACGTTTGAATTCTTATTTTGGACAGACTGGTTTTGATGGTGTAGGTGTAAATTGGGGAACAGATTCTAATCAAACTTCTGATTGTGAAGTTGCAGAAGTTTTAGTGTATGATAGACAACTAACATCTGGTGAAATGAGCAATGTAGAAGGTTATTTACAAAATAAATATGGACTCATCACCAATTATCAAAATCTTCAGATTCCTTATCCTGTACAAGTTCCAACCTACCAAAGTACTATCAGTTCTCTCTCTTCTATTTCCAATCTCAAGTACTGGTTCGACCCCACACAAATCTCAACACTAACACACGCTTACAGATTCTCCACAACAGGTTCTTTCAATCCTTCTTCTATTTCTTCTCTGGATGCTTGGTATGATGCGTCTGGCGCAGAAAATTTTGCACTTTCTGGTTCGAATATATTATTCTGGGGTGATAAATCAGGAAAAGGAAGACACTTGTTACAAGCCACGACATTGAATCAACCTTTCTGGAGTACTGGAACAAGAGAAGTTATTTTTAATGGTGCTACACGATTCATGACATTTTCAACAGTAGGAATTGTAAATACCGATTGGTCTGTATTTGTACTTGAGAAACGCACAACAGGTAATGCAAACTTTTTTATTGGTGGTACAACACAAACAAACTTCCAAAATTTCTGGATAGGATACAATAACAATACAACAGGTGGTGCTGAACTTTGGGGCTCTGGATTAACATTTACACTGGATGGATTTACAAGTTTTGATAACGAACCTTATCGAATTTGGTCTGCTGTCTACAGTTCAAACGTGGGACAGCGAAAGGTGTTTGTGGATGGAATGTTATATGCCACACTCAATACAACGCAAGATTTACAAGCGTGGGCTGGTGCTGCTGTAGGTCGACAGAATGCAATATATTATACTGGAAATATTCGTGAAATTCTTATCTACAATCGTGCTGTATCAGATAGTGAGCGTGAAACTGTAGAAGGATATTTAGCAAATAGATGGAGTGTAACAAATACACTCACGCCGTTCACACCCATCTCCACGTTGAGAAATATTACATGGTTAGGTTCCGATTTAGTTACATCAAATGGAAATCTGAAATCTTGCCCTTATCTCAGTACTAATTCAACCATTAATGCCAATGTTGTCAGATTCCAAACGACTCCTTACTTACAATCGGCATTCCTCACTCCTCTTCGTATTTATCCAGTGTTTACTATGTTCACACTCTCTAGACATACAAGCAATAACTTACGGTATATCTTCCAAGGAGGAAACTTGAGCGCTTCGTATGGGTATGGTCTAAGCCCATATATAGGAGGATATCGTAAAAATATCTTTTCAAATGATAATGGTTTTGTGGAAGTTTTAGGAAATCCACCAGATGTACAATGGGACTTCAACGTATTCCAACGAGATTCTAACGGAATTGGTCTCTATAGATATTTTGGTTCCAATGTCAATCGCGGATACTTACAGAGTGGTTTTGAAGGTCTCACCATTAATACAGGACTTCCAGATTGTAATGCAACATCCGATTGTGAAATAGGTGAAATTCAAATCTATGATAGGGCGCTTACAATAGGAGAAATTCAGCGGGTTGAACAATATTACATCAATAAATACAGATTACAAAACAGATATCAGTTCTTTACACAGCAATTCCAATACAGTACAATCTCATCACTCTCAACAATTTCCAGTCTTCAAATATGGTTTGATGCAAATCAAGTCAATGCTACTTCTAATTTTACTCCTATTTCTTCTATGGTGAACTTAGTGACAGGTATTGAACTCTTCTCCAATACTACAGGAACACTTGCCAATTATCCTCGTTGGGTTTCTTCCGTCCAAGGAGGAAATGCAGTGATTAATATTTCAACTGCTCAGAGTTTAGTATTAACTCCAGTAAGAAATTATGTAGATTTTACATTCTTTAATGTTACTCGACACATACCCAATGGAACACAACGACGTATCTGGCAAGGAACTACTGGTGATTATATATATGGATATCATGGCGGATTCAAGGTGAGATATTATGGAGATCAATGGCAACTCCAAGGGTCTGATACGTTTGCGAATAGCAACTGGGATTTGAATACCTACATACGCTCAGTGAATGGTACAGTAAGCACTATCTTTAATGGATTTTTGTACCAAGCCAGCACTTCTACGAGTTTCTTAGGACTTGAAAATATGGCTATTAATTCCAACACAACAGAAACATCCGATTGTCAATTCGGTGAACTTTTAATTTACAATCGTGCACTTTCTTATCCTACAGAAGTACAGCAAGTAGAAACCTATCTAGCCAATAAATGGCGAATCAATAACTATTTGCCACAGACACATCCTGCCTACTTTGTTGTTCCAACCACAATTAATCTGCAACCTTGGCAGATAAGTTCTTTACGTCTTTGGTTAGATTCTTCTACTCCTTCAACTATTTCCACGTTCACTTCCAATGTTGTTTCTTGGTCTGATAAATCTGGATATACTCCTTCTATCCAACAGATAAGTACATCGTATGCTCCACTTTATAGAACTGCTCCCACAGGGTATGTGAATTTTCCTGGAAGTACTTTCTTTGATGCTCCTTATATTTCAAGTTTAGTTGTTCAGAGTTCGTTTACAATGGTTTTCCTTGAACGACGTGCTGACATACTACAAAACAACTATTTGTTAGGAGGTTCTGATACGACAACAAATCAAAATCTACAAGTCGGTTATAAGAATGAAAGCACATTTACTTTCTCTTTTACAAATAACGATTTAGATGTTCGCATCTCAACAATAAATAACATTGAATCTTTCCGTGTATGGTCGTTGACATACAATAGGTCAGTCAAGGAGGTTACACTCAATGGCTCTACAATCTCAACACAGACAACCTCTCAAGATTTAGTTTCTTACACAAATCCAACTTTGGGTCTCAATAATCTTACTAATTCTTTCTACAGAGGAAACTTGATGGAAATGCTGATGTTTAATCCTGCTCTTTCAACACCACTCAGACAACTAGCAGAAGGTATTCTGGCATGGAAATGGGGCCTTCAAGCCAATCTTTGGAGTTCTCATCCTTATTCACAAATTCAACCCTACTTTCCTGGAACGTTTACTCCTAATAATATTAATGGACTAACATTCTGGTTTGATGCATCTACAACACCGAATTCCAATAACTCAACAATTAATTCTTGGTTTTCAATTGTCAATCCAGTTTCCAATTTCGTTATGTCCAATGTAGGTGCTTCTTCCTCATATCCTCTCATTTCTACAAATTCACTGAATAACTTGAATACTCTTACATTTACAACAAGTCAAACGATGACCATGTATCCTACAGGGTATACAACAAACGCTCCCTATACATTTTTCCACGTAAGTCGTTTGACAGGGCCAAACTACAGACGTCTTGTGCAATCTGCTACAAATAACTACCTCTGGGGTCACTGGAATGGTCAGAAAGATATGCTTCACTTGGATGCTTGGGTTACGAATACTTCTGGGCCTACTTCTTCAGGTGGAGTATGGGATATCTATACTTTCCAAAATATTGGTGGAACAATGACTATGCGAAATGCTGGCAATACAGTTGCAACACCCAATGCCAATACAAATGGTATGCGTGGATTAGCCATTAATACTCAATATGAACCCTCAGAGGGTCAACTTGCTGAAATATTATATTTTAATTCTGCAATTGGCTCTAATGCCTATCAACAAGTAGAAGGATATTTGGCATGGAAATGGGGTTTGCAGAGCAGATTGCCGTCAAATCATCCTTATAAAAATGCCGCACCCTAAACTAGGAATATGGCATTCATATCAACAACAACCAGTATATATCTAGCAGATACACGAACTGAAAATAAAGTTGTGTATCTGCCAGCGGCTTCTACGGCGCAAGGAAGAACAATCACGTTTAAAGACTATTTTGGAACAGCATCTCTCAGTACTCTCACGATTTCAACACTTGGTTTGGATAGAATTGATGTTCAATCCAATTCAATCATCGTAAATCAAGATTTTGAGACAATTGATTTTATTGCTGCAGGAAATACAAATTGGTCTGTCCTTGGAAATTATATGGGTAATCTTGTTCAGAAACAAAGAAGTACAACAGTTTTTGGAATCCCAAATTTAAATGTATGGCTTGATGGAACAGATTCTACTTCAATGACTTTTGGCAATGACACATTGTTAGATGTAATCTCATGGAAAGACAAATCCTCGAATGCCTATAATTTTGTACCTGTCAATTCAAATATAAGAAGTCGTTTTTCCACGAATTGTATAACAATTAATCAATCTACTTCTCATTTTATTAGCCAAGTAGATATTCCTGGCTCTCAACAAGAAGATTTGTTTTGTGTTGTGAATGAAAATTCTATGCGTGGACCTTTGATGGGCCTTCTAGAAAATGCTGATTTGATGTGGTTTGAAACCGATGGTCGCTATCATAGTCAATTCTTTGCAGATGGTAATCAAAGTTTTACAGGTTTAAATGTGGCTAATTATAATCATAGATTCTTTATTTTACAAGGAAACTTATATTTTATGACAGAAGCAAATCCTTCACAGATTTATTTATATTCCAATACAGCATTTGGTCTTCTCTCAACTCCAACAACGATTGTGTTTGGAAGAGGGGCTACTGTTATGGATGGAAGAGCCTATATTGCTCATCAGAACGGTATTGTAAGTATGCTTCCCAATGGCCTTGTGTCTAGCATTTTGATGCCTGCTTCTAACTATGTTAATATTTGTCAATTTAACAACGAAATTTACGCTAATTCTTATACTTCAAACGTAAATGCTGCATATCCAACCTTCAAACACAATCCACTCACGGGTGTGAGTTCACTTGTTGCATTTACTGGAGCAAATTCTGGTCGCAATTTTCAATACAATGGAAATTTGTATTGTATTAATGATGGTGGAACAGGAAACTTTTTACAAGTTCTAAATGGAGGAAATGTTTCAGTACCCGCCCCTTTTTGGGGTCCTGTTTGGAATCAGAACTATACACAAACAGCATCTTATATACTCTTTTCAAATTCAATCGTGTATGGTCAAAATGGTTCTTCACGTTTAATTGAGTGGCGTCAAGATAGTGGTACACTTTATTTAGGGTCCAATTCAAATTGGAATCCTTCATATGGCGTTCCTGGATCAAGAGCATCTCTTGTGAATTACAGAGGACGTATTATATCCATCTTATACAATCTCAATAATGTAAACTTTACATTTCCAGTAAGCGCTTGGTCTGGAAAAGGGAAAGGAGTGAGTGGAGGATCTGATTTTATCCAATTAACAAATCAATTCTATTTGGGGCAATTGTCAGCCGCTGTCTATGATGGTTCTCTCTTTATAGGCTCAGAAACACAGTATACTACTCAAATCTTTCGTTATGGAAATGGTGCAACCGTTGATGTAAATGTTTCATCTATAACTGGAGGACCACGTGTAGTTATGTTACGCAAAAATGGTACAACAAATTCTATGTGGGTGAATGGAGTAGAACTTTCCAATAAATCTGTAAGTTTTACCTATAGCAACAACTTGCCACAACCTTGGTATGTAGGAGGAGTTACGGGTTCAATACTTAGTTGGCTGTCAGATCCTGGAACGGATCATATGAATGGAGGTCTTTATGAAATTATGAATTTTACAAGCACTCTTACACTCACAGATAGACAAAAAGTAGAAGGATATCTTGCGTGGAAATACGGCGTTCAAACTAATCTTCCTGTGTCTCATCCCTATAAATCTTCTCCTCCTACAAGTTAGGTATGAATACGATTTCAAGTTTATTTTTGTGGCTGGATGCCACAGACATAAGCACTATGACACTTTCCAGTCTTACAGTTACACAATCAACATCACAGGTATATTCATGGAGAGATAAATCATCGAATGCGTATTCCTTTGTTCCTGTACGTAGCAATGTGTATTTTCCTGTTTGGAGCACCAATTCTATCTGCTTTAATCCTTCTTCTTTCCAGATGATTTCTCAACAAAAAATTCCTGTCACTTCTACATCAGATACCTTTGTTCTTCTTCTTCCTGAACCTATCAAAGGGCCACGACAACCTTTTTTTGACAATGCAGATTTTACAGCATGTGAGACAGATGGGCGTGTGAATACCCAAGTCTATGCAGATGGACGTGAATCGTTCTTTGTTACTCCAACAAGAGCCTATACTCGTGGATGTACCGTTTATCAAGGAGAACTCTATGCAGCCACCGATGTAGGTCAAGTTCCTAATTTTCTACAGAAATACAACTCTATTAATGATTCTTTTGAATATATTCCTATAAGTTCTTTAACAGCCAGTATGCGTTCTTTGGCTGTTTATGATGGGCAACTTTTCACAACAGGCGCAAGTCGCATGGATATTTTCAACGGCTCTACAATGTTTAGTACAAATACTCTCTCAAGCACAACATTTTGCCCAATTGTTTACAATCAAAAACTCTACGTGACTACAACAGGATTTATAACGACAGGTTCCAATGCGAATACACGCCCTCAACTTTATGAATATTTGAATAATTCCAACTTTTCACTCGTTTCACAAATGCAAGCCTACACTACAGGAACAGGAGGTGTTACTCAAACAAGTTGTAACGCGATTGTCTATGCTGGTCAAGTTTATTTTTACAATCAGGATAGTGCAGGCAGTGGAAGTATTACGCGCTTTCAACAAACAACGTACAATTCCAATTCTCTTGCAAATACGGCCTATTTTGGAACAGGACTGTACAATGGGTGGATGAAAATTGGGCGAAACGATATTCGTATTTGGCGTTGGGCAGATGGACAACAAATTACCGATGGCCGATTAAATAACTTTGCAGCCAATGGTGGAGGTATGGTAGCCTACAAAGGCAACTTTTTTGTTCTTAAACAAGGCGCTACATCCAATACTATTGAATTTACTGGAGGAGATTCTGCTGGTTCAGCAGGAAATTCAGTGTATACTCAATTAACAACTGCTTATTTGGGAAATACGAATCCTACTGGTTCTGTCAATTTAACAGGGAATTATGGAAATCTTATAGTTCATGATGGAAAACTCTTTTTCAATGTAAATCAATCTGGTTATATGTTTGAATATGGTAATGGTACAACACTTGATGCCCCAATATCCTCTTCGGCAGTGCTTTTAATGTTTCGTAAGAATGAAAATAATGCTGAATTCTGGATGAACGGGATTCCGATACAGGCGAAACCGACTCCTTTTACAACTGTAAATCAACCTCCTCGCTTTTCATACATTGGGGGTGCTGCTGGAACACTGAATTCTGCATATAATGACCCAGGAATGGATCATCTTCAAGGATGTATCTATTCATATGCTCAATATACCAGCAACCTATCGGTTGTTGACAGGCAGCGTGCAGAAGGTCTTCTGATGTGGCAATATGGCTTTCAAAATGCTTTACCTGCGACACACCCATTCCGAAATAGTCCTCCTCCTTAGTTAGTATATGAGTCAAAGCAGTTTATCAACAATAGCCAATTTACAACTTTGGCTGGATGCTCGAGATTTAAATTATTTTACATACAATGAATTTCCCACTCCTTCAACCTTCGACGTTCTCCAGTGGCGTGATAAATCAAGCAATGCTTATGTGTTTAATCCTATGATACCAAACCTTCGTCCAGTGCTTTCTACAAATGCCGTGAAATTCAATATTGCCTCAAGTTTTCAAGTTGTTTCCCAACAAAAAATTCCAGCGAATTCGACTATCGACTTATTTATGATTGTTACTCCAGAAATTATTCGTGGTCCAAGACAACCCTTCTTTGATAGCACAGATTTTACATTAGCGGAAACGGATACACGCATCAACACGCAAGTATATTCTGATGGTGGTGAATTCTTTCGTACATCTTTAACTCCTGCGTTTACACAGGGATTTCAAGTGTATAAAGGAGATCTCTATGCAGCAACCAATGTTGGTCAGGTTCCAAATTTCATTCAACGATATGATAGAGTGTCTAGATCTTTTGGATATGTTCGTGAATGGCCTATGAGTACAGGTAGCACACGTGGAATGGCTGTCTTAGATGGAAAACTCTTTACTGCTTCAGATACTCGTTGTGAGTGGTTTAATGGTAGTACTGCTTTTGTTTCAACAAATTATATTTCTTCTTCTGCATATTGTCCTGTCGTTTATAAAGGTGATTTTTATATGATGTCGTGGGGAAGAATCTGGACTGGTGCTACATCATCCCAACGACCCCAACTTTACCGATACAATAGCAATACAAACAATATGACATTGATAACAGAATCACATCCGCGTCAAGATGGAAACAACTGGGGTATTTATTTTTCGAATGCGTTGAATTTTCGCAATGATTTATATTTTCAATCACAAGATGATGGAGGTAATCAATATCTGACAAGATATAATGGAGTCTTTTATAACTCAAACTCAATAACAGGTGCTGGAAATGGTGTCAATGTCTACATGGGAAACATGATTATCCCTCGTAACGATACTCGTTTATGGAAATGGAACGAGAATTTAAATTTTAACATTGGACGTCAAGTGATATTCACGAACGTTCTAAATGGAGCGATTTCTTATAAAGGCAATTTAATTTATTATAGAAATATGAACTTTAACAATCAAGGTATAAATAACTTTGAAATTTACACAGGAGAACAAGGAGGACCCTTTAGTAATGCCATAAATATTCAATTAACAACACAAAATGTACCTACAACTTTGACCACAGGTGCTATTATTCATGATGGTCGTTTATTTATTAATTGGGGGTCTTCCGCTCAAGTGATTGAATTTGGAAATGGAATTGGTATGGACCAACCCTTTAGTCCCAGTGCTCCTCTTCTTCTTACTGTTCGTAAATCACCAACAGTAACACAACTCTGGTTAAATGGAACTATGGTTGAACAAGATTTAGTTGATTTTACCTATTCTAACCAACCCGCTCGAGAAATGCATATAGGTGGTGCAGCAGGGTCCATGTCACAGGGTATATCCGATTCTGGTCATGACCATCTTACTGGTTCTATACATACTGTTGCTCAATACACGAGCAATTTATCTCAATCCGACAGGCAACGTGTAGAAGGAATTTTGGCTTGGAATTATGGAATCCAAAGTGTATTGCCTTCTGACCACCCGTTCAAAAATGCCGCCCCTTAATCTTTTTCTTAAAGTAGACAGATGGCTTCCATCTCATCATTGAGTTCAGTTTATTTATGGTTAGATGCTACAGATTTGAGCACTTTAACAATAAATCCAATAGCAAATGATGTAACACAATGGCGTGATAAGACAAGTAATGGATGGGTGTTCAATAACTTACGAAGTGGAGATAGACCTATTTTAAGTACAAATGCTCTTCTCTTCAATCAAGTTTCCTCCTTTCAATTTATATCTCAACAAAAAATTCCAGTTCTTTCCACAACAGATATTTTTGCAATACTTACTCCTGATTCTTTGCTTGGCCCTAGACAACCTTTCTTTGATAATGCGGATGTAACTATTTCTGAAACCGATAAACGTATCAATACCCAAGTGTATGCAGACGGGGGAGAGTTTTTTAGAGGAATTCCTACATCAAATTGGGGTCGTTCGTTTACCATTTACAATGGAGATTTATTCACGGGTATGGATATCGGTCAAACAATCAATTATATTCAGCGTTACAACAGCAACGTGAGAGGATTTGAAATCTTTCCGTTTCCGATTAGTTCATCAGGAGGACAAGTGAGAGGGATTGGAGTGTTCAATGGAACATTATTTGCCACAGGAGGACCTGGATTTCTGAGTGATCGTGCGTGGTGGTGGAATGGTAGCACTGCTTTTATTTCTACAAATACTCTTTCTTCCACCGTGTATTCACCCATGGTATATAATAAAGAATTATATATTGGAACATCTGGATGGATAGTTTCAGGTTCTAATGCGAATACTCGTCCACAACTTTACAAATGGAGCAGTCCAACAGTCAATGTTGCGGCTTCCACTGTGAATGTGGGTGCTGGACGATGGCAATTAGTTACCGAAATACAAAATGCTCTTCAGGGAACGGCTGGATGGACTGCTCAACCCAGTGGCGGATTCTTGTCATATCGTGGTGATATGTATATTGGTTCGGATGGTACAAGTGGTAGTTTTAATGGTCTCCAGAGATTTAACAATCGTATATCCTACAATTCAAATTTAATCTTTGGTGGTCCTATCTATCAATTAGGTGTTTTCAATGGAAATATGATTTTGGGATTCAACGATACACGTCTCTGGCGTTACAACGATAATGCACGTATAAATTTTGGAAGATTGAATTTTGGAACTCCTTCTGGAGGTTTGGTCACGTACAAAGGAAATCTTTGGGTCATGAAAAATACAAATCAAAGTTCTTCCAATACGATGGAAATCTTTTATGGAGAACAAGGAGGATTTCAAAGCAATTCCTATACTTCTAACGTGACAACAAATACAACCAACATTAACATGTTTGGAGGATTTATTGTACACGATGGAAAACTTTTCATGAATTGGAATTCTTCGGCTATAATGGTGGAGTATGGGAATGGAACAACTCTTGATCAACCTATCCATACTTTATTAGGAAATGCTCCTATTTTGCTTCAAATTCGTAAGAGTCCAACTTCTTGTCAAATGTATCTCAATGGAAACTTAGTTCAGAATCAAGCCACGAACTTTAGTTTCAGTAATCAGCCTCCTCGTTTTGCTTATATAGGAGGTGCTGCTGGAACTCTCTGTTCAAGCACTTGGGCTGACCCTGGTTCCGACCATTTCCAAGGAGGTCTCCATACACTCGTTCAATTCAATTCCAATCTTATTACTCAAGATAGACAACGTGTAGAAGGCATCTTAGCCTGGCAGTATGGCATAGAGAGTATTTTACCTTCCAATCACCCTTTCAAGAATGCTGCACCAACTTAATGAAAAATTGAAGTCATGGCTCACCATTCCTTGAGTATCCAACCATGGAATCTGCTCTCTGGGATGAATCTCGCATGGCAGAGCCTACACTTCTGAAGTATAATGTCCATACTCCTTTGCAGGGCTTGCCGATGGAGAAGATTAAGAAGGTTGCGGAGATGTCGTCCTTGCCACTTGGACTTATGCTCTTTAATCTCAATGGCGACATGAATATTGGTATGTCCATCAGAACAGCAGTTATTCTCGGTTGTTCTGATGTCTATGTTGTTGGTCGTCGTAAATATGATAGGCGTTCTGAGGTGGGTGCAAAGAACTATATTCATATTCATAGGTTTACTCATTTGGAGGATGATTTCTTTCGCACCAACAAGTTGGTTCCTATTCTTCTGGAGCAGGGAGGTGTTCCACTGGAGGAATTCTCCTTCAAGCCATTTCTTCCAAACAAGTTGGAAGATGGATGGAAACTTGTCTTTCTTGTTGGTTCTGAGGCAACAGGATTCTCCAAGACATTTCTAAAGACTCATTCGTATGCCCCAAGGATTTCGATTAGTCAGTATGGTGTTATGCGCTCTCTCAATGTTGCAATTGCTGCTTCTATTGTTCTCTATGAATACGTTAAGCAGTGGAGGATGAACTCTCCACAGTCTCTTTAGCATCCTCAAGTACATCAGTACAATTCTCTTCTCCAAACAATGTTTTGGCTTTGGTGTAGATTTGAGTGATAATCGTTGTAACGTCAGTTATCTCTATTTCAGCCGTTTGAACCCAGTAACTCAAGAAAAATCCAGGAAGTCCGTTGAGTTTCTCTTCACGATTTTTATGGGCTTGTAAAAAGAATCGACAAATCCATTGGTTATTCACACGATTGATTGTGAAACTCTGAATGGAAACATACATATTTTTATATTGCACATAATCAAGTCCTTGAAATTCTGAAACGAGGAATCCCATTCTTCTTAGAAACTAGATTCTAACTAGAATGGGTTTAACCGCAGGACCTACATATACAACAGCAGAAGGATTTGAAATCTCTCCTCTTTATCTATCCGTCTCCGGATTCCGTTTTTTACAAGTTCAGGGAACTCTTAATTATCAGTCTGTTGTTTACGTGGAAGGATTTAAGAGTCGAGAAGATAAATATGCTGGGCGAAAGCCTATTGTCCTTCCAGCAAATCTTTCGAATGCTGAAGGATTTGTCACCATGATAGACTTTATTCGGAAGGGTGCTTTTGGAGTTTTTTATGATATTGTCAAGAAAGTGTGGTCACAAGCAGGGTACGTTGTTGAAGATGTTGTAGAGATGGGTCAATGTAAACCACAGGATTACGTATTTGATTGTTCTGGATTTAATGTGGATGGATTTGCATGCAATGGATTTGATAGAGATGGATTTGATAGAGATGGATTTAATAAAAATGGTATTGACCGTCAGGGATACAATAGACAGGGGTATGATAAAGATGGATATAACAGAAAAGGGTATAACTCTCAGGGATTCAATAGAGAAGGATTTAACATCTTTGGTTATGATGCAGATGGATATGATAAAGATGGATATAACAATCAGGGATACAATCGTGCTGGATTTGATAGAGAAGGATATAACCGATTTGGCCTTGATGTGAATGGCAATCCTAGACCAACGACAGACCTAAGTGGTTCTCAAGTACCTTCTCAAGACGCTTAACACGTTCATTTAATTCTTTTACAGATTCAACTAGCACAGGAATCAATTTATGATAGGCTACAGAAAGTTTCTCATCACCAAGAACTGCTTCGGGAATGACTTCTCGCAATTCTTGGGCGATTACACCAATATCATTTTGACTTAGGTCTTTCCACATAAATCGTACACCACGAACTCTTTCAACAAGTGCTGTCGCATTTGTAATAGGTTCAATCTGTGTTTTGTATCGTTTATCGGAAAGAGATAAGAAAGAGAAGGCTGAACAATTTCCAGTTATATCACAAGCGCCGCCTATATTTACAGAACCTGTAGTATCAATACTTCTTGATGGATTGGATAAACCAATTCCAAGACGTCCTGATTCTGTAAAGCGAGCCACTTCAGTTCCAATCGCATTTTGAATTGAGATAAAATCGGCTGTTCTTAATGTACTTGTATACCCCCATACAGAATTGCCAAGGGAATTTAGACACATGAGATTTTTTCCAGGAGCCGCACTTGCGTTGGATATGGAAAAGGTGGCAGGAGATTGGATTTGGAAATTACTTCCTGAAAAGGTTCCGTTGTAATTCGCATCAAAATTAAAAAAATTACTATTGTCAATATTAAATGAGATAAGAGGATTTGTTGTAGAGGATGATAAAAGGACAATACTGGTATTTCCAGAACTGATTTGTGTACCTCCTCCTCCCCCTCCTCCAC
>JACCDP011321182.1_pt1 | contig 18985 bp, 22 predicted proteins | sample 7445841 | NCBI WGS metagenome assembly JACCDP01 (sample SAMN15323441, study PRJNA562643) | freshwater metagenome | isolation source: river surface water | place: USA:Blue River Watershed | collected 2017-08-17
ACCAATCCAGATACCTGGGTTTCACCAGAGACTGAATTAATTACGGCTGGTTATGAAGATAATGAGAGCGTTATCGATAAATTCCAGATGTCCATCGATGAAAAAATAATTGATGTCACCGGCAGTCCTTCTAGTCGCTGGTATTCCACCTATTTATCACCGCTAAATCCCACAAAATCGCTACATGTGAAAGATCTGCCAGAAGGCACTTATGCAGTGAAGGTACGCGGTATCGATATCTACGGAAATGTCAGCCAATGGTCGCAGGCGGTAAATGTTGTTGTTGACCGCGGAGCGCCAGTAGTTACCAATGAATTCAAAGTAAGTAATGTTAACGCAACCGGTACCAAATTAATTTGGACTGGCGCTAGTGATGTCGGAAGTGGAATTTGTAGCGTACAAATTGCAAATAGCGATGGCTTCATTGTGGCGCGCACTGATCGCATCACAAATGTAAAGAGCGCACCGGAATTAAATTTCCGTGGTGAAGCAGTAGGTAAAGCGCAAGTATTCGATTGTCGTGGAAATGGTGTGGAAGGCGAATTAGCACTTGGCCTTACCTACATCCCAGCATTTAATGCAAAGACCAGTGGCAAAGTAACCATTAATAAAACTGATTCCGCTTGCGTTGGTCCATGCAGCTTCTCATTTAGCGTCTCTGGTGATTTAGAAGTAAAGGTCATCAAAGGTTCAGGAATTGCCTATATCAATGGCACACCAGCTGGAAATTTCAAAGCTGGTGCAGATCCATTAAAACTTGCAATTGGCCGAACCAAGAAAGTTGTTCGCCTGCAAGGTAAAGATTTAATTGTGCAGGGCTTAGCGCGAGTTGAAGTGCAATGGAAAGAAAGCGGCAAAGTTCAACGCAAAGTTGCCATCGTTGATCCATCATTAGAGGATAAAGAGCAGTTGGCAATCTCTAAATATGGATTCCAAATTGCAGATTTTGATCAGAATTATCAATTGCTGCCAATTGCCCGTGGCACCACTTTATTAGATGCAACTTTAGATATCTGCAGCGGAGATTTTCCATCTGAAAAAACTCGCGTATTGCGCCGGCAAGTGGCGGCCTATAAAGAGGGCAGTCCATACTCATTTTTAAGCACCGAAACTGTGCGATATAAAGATGCGCCAAGTGCAGAGAGCGCACTAACTGATATAGATAAAGTAATTACCAAATGCAAAGCAGCTGGCGGATTTAAAGGTGCCGATGGAGCGCTAACCAAATATGCATTTAGCGATGCACCTAAATTTACTTTTGCAGATGGTGTTAAAGGACGTGTGGTACTGACTTTGATTGGCGAAGGCGCTAATGCCAGATGGTTATTGGGCTTCTTCCAGATCAAAGGTGAATTAGCAGTAAATACCTACTTGGTACGTGCTGAAAAGTTCACTGATGCTGATATCAAGCGCTGGTCGCAGGTAGCTTCTGAAATCTCAACTAGGTTAAGTGGATATACGCCAGTAAACTCTGCAGTGTGAGCAGGATTCGAAATAAAGTCGCGCTAGTAATGGTGCACACCTCACCGCTTGAACAAGCGGGACTTGGTGATGCCGGCGGCATGAATATTTATGTAATCGAATCTGCCAAACGTATGGCCGCGGTCGGTGTTGATGTTGATATCTACACTCGCAAAATTTCAGAGGAGCAACCAGAGGTTATCGAATACGAAAAAGGTATTCGCATTATCAATCTAAATTTGCCAGTTGGCACCAAAAAGGAAGAGATTCCATCTTTAATTCCAGCTTTGGCTCAAGAATTTAAAGAGAAGATTCGCAATCAAGGTTATTCAATAATTCATTCTCATTATTGGATCTCTGGCAAAGTTGCGATGCCAGCTGCAAAGGAATTTGAAATTCCATTAGTTCACACTATGCACACCATGGCGCGCGTTAAGAATTCCGCTCTTGCCGAAGGCGAAAGCCCAGAACCAATGATTCGAGTTCAGGGAGAATCACAGATTGTCGAAGCAGCCAATGCGTTAATTGCTAATACTGATGCCGAAGCGGCTTCATTAGTAGGTTTATATGATGCTTGCCCGGATAACGTAGCAGTGGTGGCACCCGGCGTTGATTTATATAACTTTACGCCAAATCGTAAAGATGCCCGTTATCACTTAGGAATTGATCCAAAGAAATTAGTAATCTCCTTTGTCGGTCGCATTCAGCCACATAAGGGGCCAGAAGTTTTGATTCGCGCTATTAATGAAATGATGACGCACAACCCGGAACTTCGCCCAGTGCTTCAAGTATTTATTACAGGTGGGGCATCAGGTGTTAAGAACCATGAAGATATTCGTATGCGCGAATTGGTTAATTGGTTGAAATTAGATGATGTAATTAAATTCTTAGAACCGCTATCAAGAGAGAAATTACCGGATCTTTATCGATCATCAGATTTAGTTTGTGTGCCAAGTTATTCAGAGAGTTTTGGTTTGGTGGCGCTAGAAGCACAAGCATGTGGAACACCAGTGGTTGCAAGTGCAGTTGGTGGCTTAAGAACTGCAGTTGCCGATGGTATTTCTGGTGTTTTAGTAGATGGACATAATCCAAAAGCTTGGTCATCAGTTCTTGCTCGATTATTGATGGAACCACAACGTCGCATCTTGTTATCACTCGGCGCAGTGGAACATGCATCACACTTTGGTTGGGATGCAACGGCCCGAGGCACACTCGATGTCTATGACCGTTTGATTAATCACCAACCAATGGCAAAATACGCACCATGACTTCAGCAAATAGCAAATATAAATTAATCCTTTTACGTCACGGCGAATCTGAATGGAATGCTCTTAATCTATTTACTGGTTGGGTAGATGTTCGCCTCTCTGCAAAAGGTGAAGCTGAAGCAAAACGCGGTGGAGAACTTTTAAAAGAGCGCGGACTACTTCCTGATGTAGTTCATACCTCTTTACTTCGCCGTGCAATTCATACTTCGCAATTGGCTTTAGATGCCTGCGATCGCCACTGGATTCCGGTTAAGCGCTCTTGGCGTTTAAATGAACGCCATTATGGAGCGCTCCAAGGCAAAGATAAAGCGCAGACATTGGCGGCATATGGTGAAGAGCAATTCCAATTATGGCGCCGCTCATTTGATGTGCCACCTCCACCAATTGATGACAATGATGAATTTTCACAAGCAAAAGATCCGCGATATGCAGATTTAGGTGCCGACTTGCCGCGCACAGAATGTTTAAAGGATGTTTTAGAGCGCGCACTTCCATATTTAACGGGCGAAATTACCGCTGATTTAAATGCTGGCAAAACTGTTTTGGTAACTGCGCACGGAAATTCACTTCGCGCCATTGTTAAGCATATTGATTGCATCTCAGATGAAGATATTGCAAAGGTAAATATCCCAACCGGAATTCCATTGCTTTATGAATTCGGTGAAGATTGGGAACCAATCAAAAAAGGTGGCGAGTACTTAGATCCAGAGGCAGCAAAGGCAGCTATCGAAGCCGTTGCTAATCAGGGTAAGAAGTAAAGGGCCGCTAAAGAGATTTAGTTAGAGTTGTTATATTCGCCGTTAACGATGTAGTAAACGCGGCGACCCACGGAAACTGCATGGTCTGCGCAACGCTCGTAATACCGTCCTAGCAGCGTCATATCGATGGCAACTTCGGTGCCATGCGACCACTTCTCATCCATCAAAACCTGGAATAGCTGGCGATGTAATTTATCCATTTCATCATCATCTTTTTCAAGTTCGATTGCTAGTGTGGTATTTCGAGTATCAATTGAATGTGTGGTCTTCTTGATGATGCTTACTGCCACGCGATCCATCTGAGAAATTATTTCTCGAAGCTCAGGGGGCACCGCACTATTTGGGTAACGCATGCGGGCAAGTTTCGCGATGTGATGTGCCATATCGCCCATGCGCTCTAAATCTGCAGACATACGAAGTGAAGTAACCAAAGTTCTGAGATCGCCAGCTACCGGAGATTGGCGAGCGATGATCATCATGGTGCGCGCATCGAGTTCGTGCTGCATATCATCAATCACATCATCGTTTTTGATGACCTTTTCAGCAATCTCAAGGTTTGGTTGTAGCAGTGCTTTAGTCGCTTCGGACATCGAGTCCTCGACCAGTAAGCCCATTCTTACTAAGGTGTCATGAATTGAATCAAGCTCTTCTTGAAAAGCATTACGCATGGGGCGAGTTTACTCTGAGAGGCAATGAATTCCCGTTAGGTAAGTGAACAGAGCATTAACAGATTATGAAGCCTTCAGTTTTAACCGATAATTGGCCTATGGGCTGGCTTCGAGACTTTTACGATTTCCTTGTGTATCGCCGTGCTCCCCTTGCGCCTGAACAATTTGTAACTCCAACTTTGAAGCCATCCATAGTTGATAGAAAAATAATTGATCTCCTTGAGTTAACGGATGCTGATTACATTCTGGTTGATGCTGAAGACAATGTATTAACTTCGAGTGAGACTGTTACCAACATCGGCTTAGTAAAAGGCGAACGCATCACTTCTGAAATTATTCGCAAATTAATTAGAAATTCTCGTAAGAAGAGTGAATATATTGAGACGGAAGTGGCAATTCCACGCGGTTCGTTAACCAATGGATTTCATGAACGCCGAGTGCGAATCTCTAAACTGGGGTTGGATGGCATTGTTGCGGTATTAATTTTTGATGATTCAGAAGCGCGCCGCTTAGATGCAGTGCGCAGAGATTTTGTTGCCAACATTTCTCACGAACTTAAAACTCCAATCGGTGGCATCTCGATTCTTGCTGAAGCTATCGCAGAAGGTAGCGATGATCCAGAGTTAGTAAAAAATTTCTCAGAGCGCATGAAAATTGAAGCCACCAGACTTTCACATTTAGTCCAAGAAATTATCGATCTTTCTAGAATTCAAAATCAGAACACAATGCAGAATTCCGAAATTGTTTCATTGAAGAAGATTATTGAAGAGGCGATATATCAATCAAAAGTACGTGCTGAAAAGCGTCAGGTTCAAATTAATTTTGTCTGTGACCAGGATATTGAATTTTTTGGTGACCGCAAACAATTAGTTATGGCGATCAGCAATTTAATTGAAAATGCCATCAATTATTCGCCAGAGCAAACTACCGTAAATGTATTACTAAAGCAGAATGATGATATTGCTGAAATTGCAATCACTGACCAAGGCGTCGGAATTGCAGAGACAGATTTAGATCGAATCTTTGAACGTTTTTACCGAGTAGATTCGGCGCGTTCAAGAGATACTGGTGGTACCGGTTTGGGATTATCTATAGTCAAACATGTGATTTCAAATCACGGTGGCGATATTCATGTTTGGAGCGCTCCTGGCACCGGAAGTACCTTTACAGTTCAGCTACCGATTAACTCAGTCAAGGAAGAGCAATAATGACCAAAATTCTGGTTGTAGAAGACGAACAATCATTCTCTGAGCCACTTTCATTTCTTTTAGGTAAAGAGGGTTATTCCGTTGAAGTTGCTGCAACTGGCAATGACGCCATAACTAAATTCAATAAGAGCGGCGCAGATTTAATTCTTTTAGATTTAATGCTACCTGGAATGTCAGGAACCGACGTCTGCAAAGAGATCAGAAGCCACTCAATGGTGCCAATCATCATGCTAACTGCAAAAGACGATGAAGTTGATACTGTGGTTGGGCTCGAATTAGGTGCAGATGATTACGTAACCAAGCCATATTCCTCCCGCGAGTTATTGGCGCGTATTAAGGCAGTAATGCGTCGAAGAAATGACTTTGTATTGGATGAGGGCGAAACAGCTACTGTGCAAGTAGGCGAAATCAAATTAGATGCTGATCGCCATATTGTGACTTTCAAAGGTGAAAACATTGCGCTACCGCTCAAAGAATTTGAATTGCTGGAATTCTTAATGCGTAATGCTGGGCGCGTACTTACTCGCATTCAAATCATTGATCGGATTTGGGGTAATGATTATGTGGGAGATACCAAAACGCTAGATGTTCATATCAAGAGATTACGTTCTAAATTAGAGGCAGATCCTGCAAATCCAGAGTTAATTCAGACCGTGCGCGGCCTGGGTTACAAGATGGAACTTAAATAATTTAAGCAGCTACAACTAGCGCATCAAGGGTTACAGATCCAGCTAACCCAAAGAAGAATGAAACTGTGGTGCGCGTACCTGCAACCAAGCCAGAATTTGGAATTGTGGCAAATGCATTTGCGCTATCTCCACCAAAGGTAACTGGCTTATTTAACATAACTGGGATTGGTTCTAGCTTGATTTGCTTTTCGCCAAAAGCCAATGCAATCAGCGCATCTTCAGTATCTTTTTGATTGATGATAGTGCCGATTAATGTGGCATCGCCAGCTTCATTTAAGTTGATGTGAATATTACGTAGATAGATTAGATTGCCATCTTTATCTAAGTTTGCTTCAACGCCATCGGTTACTTGAGCAATCATTCGAGTTGGAGCATTAACGCCAGAGCCTGAACAAGCTGTAAGTGTTGTCGCAAATACAGAGGCAGTAATTGCAATCGCAATTTTCTTAAGCATTGATATCTCCCGAATTGTCAATCAAAACTAGATAAATATTGGATGCATTTTATCAGCCAAAAAGTAAGTTAATTACGCAGCAATTTACGTGAAATTTCCGCAGGAAATCCAATAGTGACTGGTTTAGAAAACCATGCTAAAATTGTCCTCTTGCTTAACTGCACCAACTAACCGAAGGGCGTTAAATGTCATTTAAGGTCGGCGAAACCGTTGTATATCCCCATCACGGAGCGGCACTAATCGAAGCAATCGAAACCCGCGTGATTAAAGGCGAAGAGAAGACCTACTTGGTATTAAAGGTAGCTCAGGGCGACTTAACAGTCCGAGTTCCAGCAGATAACGTTGATTTAGTCGGCGTTCGCGATGTAGTTGATTCAGCAGGACTTGATCGCGTATTTAATGTTTTGCGTCAGCCTTACACAGAAGAACCAACCAACTGGTCACGTCGCTACAAAGCTAATCTAGAAAAGCTTGCTTCAGGTGATGTTATTAAGGTTGCAGAAGTGGTTCGCGATCTTTATCGCCGCGATCTTGATCGTGGTCTATCAGCTGGCGAGAAGCGCATGCTTGCCAAGGCAAAGCAGATTCTGGTTTCAGAGCTAGCGCTTGCAGAACGTACCGATGAGGAAAAGGCAGCGACCATCCTCGACGAAGTTCTTGCCTCATAAATTATCTGTAATTCTTAACGTTGACAGCCAATTAGCTGATCAACTTCTAGCAGGTATTTCACTTTTCAATCGGGCACTTTCACAAGCAACCCAATTTGCCGAAAGCAATTGCGCAGATGTAGTTGTCGTAAAAGATGGCCAGCTGGAAGCGCAACTAAAGGAAATTGATGCGGAAATCTTTGTAATCCATGATGCGCTACGTCCGTTAGTTGGCGCAGACCAAATGCAACGCGCCTACGAAGCGCTGGGCAATTGCCAGGCAGTCCGAGCAACTTTGCCGTTTACTGAGACTTTAAAAGTTGTAGGACCAGATCAGCGATTAGAAGCAACTATTGATCGTGATTCTGTGCGACGAATTTCAAGCCCAGAGGTAATTCGTAAATCTGCCATTAATTTTGGTGGCAAAGCGACTACGTGGTCAGTGCCATTAATTCATGGATATCAATCTTGTGAAGTAGAAGCTGATCCGCAAGGAATTCGAATTAATAATGGTGAAGAGCTCAAGATGTTAGAAGCGCTTCTGCAACTTTCAGATCCTGCGCAAAAGTAATCTTTAAATTAGAAACCTCTGCCTCAACTGCAACTGCTTTAATTTCAGGAAAATAAGCTTCTACGCAGGCGCCGGTATCGGTGCCCACAAATCCATCAACTTCGGCAGATTCATAAGCTTTTAATAACTCTTTAGCTCTAAATCCTTGCGGAGTTTGTACTCGAACGATTTGGGTATCGTGGTTTAAATCAATTTCAACTGGATTGATTGTGGTAGTTGGAATAGCGCCACCTTTTAAAATCGCAACTTCTGCAATTTTTTTATAGAGCGCTGGGGTCGCTAGCGGCCTAGCGCCATCATGAATCAAAACCACATCAATTGCGCCGGAATTAATTTCATTTTTTAAATGCAGCAGCGCTTGATATTCACTACCGTGACGAGTGCTGCCACCATAAGTAATTTCAATTTCAATACCGGGAATTTCTTTAGCCAGAATTTCGCGCGCCATAGCCTCATCATCTGGATTGATGATCAACAAAAGTCGAGCTTCTGGAAAAGCCTTATGCGCATTAGTAATGGTTCTACAAATTACGGTTTGACCAGCAAGTGGTAACCAAACTTTATTTGTGGAATGGCCAAATCTGCTGCCAGAACCTGCAGCAAGTAGCACTACTGCTGGTTTCAACTTAAACCTAACGCATCCTGTTGTTTGCGCAGCTTTAAAATAAATGAATCTTGTAGGTCGACATGGTCAAAAGTAAGCAGTTCGCCAGCTTTAATCGCCTTTTTGATGGTGGCACCAGCTGCAAGACCAATCGGAACTAATCCATCTTTCTTTGCGTCGGTAGCGATATCGGCATAACCGCGCACGGTAAAACCACCAATATTGTCGATTTTATCGCCCGGATTTAAATCAACTTTAGTCATGCAAACAACTTCTGCATTTAACTTCTCTGAATAAAGTGAAGATTCGCGATCAATAATTGCTTTTGCCACCGAAAGTGGCGCTTCAACTGAAGCTAAATGATATGGACGATATAAAGTGAAATATGGGCCTTTACCTAACATTAAATATTCCAACTCTTCGACCACATAAGGTGAGTCGCTCTTAACAACCACAAACACTCCCGGCGCCACATCACCAGTGCAGTAATCAACTACGCCCGCACGATCCAAAATTCCACCGTCAGCTTGCAAGGCATAAGTTTGGGAGAGCGTTTTAACCGAAGAAGCTGGTCCATACATGCCGCGCTTTGAAAGTTGTAAGCCGGTGGTATTTGCAAGCGCCACCATCTCAGTCATAGTTTTAGTGCCATCTGTAAATGAACAGAGCATCTTTGGATTCATGTGCTTTGAAAGCGCGCGTTCGCGAACGGTATCTGGCGTACTAAAAGGTTCGAAAGGATTGTTCTTACCCTTACCAGCACAGATAACCTCAAAATTTAAATCAAGTGCAAAATCAACCAACTCTTTGCATTCAGTTGGCTCATCACCATGTGCAACGCCATAAACCAAATTCCGCTCTTGCGCAATTTTGTTGAGAATTGGTCCGACCGTCACTTCCATCTCTACATTTAAAACCACAACATCTTTATTTGCTTGAAGCGCATCATGAGTTATTTGCGCCCCGGTATTTGGCACACCTGTACATTCGACGACCAAATCAATTTCATCAAGATCGGTCACCACTGCGGTTTGAGTAGTTCCGCATGGGATCTGTTCGTGAATCGCGCTAGCTAGCTCTTTAGCGCTATCGCTAATTACAAATTTGGTGATTCCTAAATCCTTAAAGGTTTGTTGGATGCGATCCACATTGCTATCAACAATTAGCGCCACCGCAAGGCCAGGCATTTTGTGAATCTGGTTGGCAAATCCGCGCCCCATTTGGCCGGCACCGACAATGGCAATTCTTGAATCATGGCCAAGTTGCTTCGCGTGAGCGAGCAATTTATGACGATATGCCACTGATAATCCTCAACTTTTGTCTTAGGTTTTACGAATAGATCCCGATAGAACGGCATTAAGTCTAAAGGTTTTTGTAAGGTGAATAGAAGTTAGAATACTTCCATGAAGGAATTTCTCACAAAAGTAGGTTCGCCAGTCGGCCTACACGCTCGCCCAGCATCTCTATTTGCAAAAGCGGCAAAGGAATCAGGTTGCAGAGTTTCGCTAGCGAAGGTTTCTGAAGACGGAACCGAATCACCGCTGGTGGATGGCGTATCGCTTTTAAAAATTATGGCACTCGGTATTAAATGCTGCGAAACAATCAAAGTTCAAGTTGAAGGCGAAAATGAAGAAGCAGCAGCTGCTGCGCTACAAGCAATTGTGGAAAGCACCGAGCATTAATTTTTCATGAGCGATCTGCAAAAGCTAAGAACAGGTACTGGCGTTGATGCGCATAAATTTTCGCAATCAGCAGCAGATGGCCCTTGTCATTTAGCTGGATTGGAATGGCCCGATACAAATCGCTTAGATGGGCATTCCGATGGAGATGCGGCAGTTCATGCGCTCTGCGATGCAGTGCTCTCTGCAGCAGGGCTTGGCGATGTAGGACAAGTTTTTGGAATTGATAAACCGGAATGGAAGGGAGCAAGTGGCTTGAAGATGATTTCTCATTTGCGCACCTTAATTTCCGAAAAATCAATCGTAATCAATAATGTTTCGATTCAAATCGTTGGTAATGCCCCGAAAATTTCGAAAAGACGAGATGAAGCGCAGCAAGTCTTATCGGATGCGCTTGGTGCACCTGTAACAATTGGCGCTACCACCACAGATGGCATGGGATTTACAGGTCGCGGCGAAGGAGTATTTGTGATTGCAAATGCGCTGGTGCAATTGCCATGAAGCTATACAACACACGTAACCGTGAAACTTCTGAATTTAAGCCGCTAGCTTCCGGCAAAGTTGGTATTTATGTCTGCGGTGCCACCGTGCAATCATTTCCGCACATCGGACACGTTCGAAGCGGAATCAACTTTGACATCTTGCGTCGTTGGTTAAATGCAAGTGGCTATAACGTAACTTTTATTCGCAATGTAACTGATATTGATGACAAGATTTTAGAGAAGAGCAAAGCAGAGAATATGCCTTGGTGGGCGCTTGCTTTTAAGTACGAACAAGAGTTCCAAAAAGCATATGCGCTATTAAATGTATTGCCACCAACTTATGAGCCACGTGCAACCGGGCACATCACTCAAATGATTGAATTGATGCAGCTTTTGATCGATAAAGGCGCTGCCTATGCCCCAGGAAATGGCGATGTTTATTTAGATGTTCGCGCACTTGATTCTTATTTAACGCTTTCACGTCAGAAGTTAGATGATCTACTTCCAGCTGGCGATGCTGAAGAAACTTACAAAAAAGATGTACGTGACTTTGCACTTTGGAAAGCGGCAAAAACTGGCGAACCATCTTGGCCAACTCCGTGGGGAGATGGACGTCCTGGCTGGCATCTTGAATGTTCTGCGATGGCGCATTCATATCTAGGCGAGAGCTTTGATATTCATGGCGGCGGTTTAGATTTAATTTTCCCACACCACGAAAATGAAATCGCACAATCTGAAGCAGCCGGATATAAGTTTGCCAACATCTGGATGCATAACGCATGGGTTACTCAATCTGGCGAAAAAATGTCAAAGTCGCTTGGCAACACCATGCAAGTTAAAGAGCTCATTAAGCAAGTGCGGGGAATCGAACTTCGTTTCTACTTAGGAAGCGCTCATTACCGTTCGATGTTGGAATTTTCACCAGAAGCGCTGCAAGAAGCAGCTACCAATTTCCAACGTATTGAGAATTTCTTAAAGCGCGCAAAAGAGATTGTTGGTGATTTCGAAGGTGTAATTAGCGCGCCAGTTAAGGCTGCTTTTGATGATGATTTAGCGGTGCCACAAGTTCTGGCACATATCTCTGAAGCACTACGTCGCGGAAACACGGCAATCACTGAAAACAATCATGAACAAGTTAAATCTTCGGCTGCGGAAATCCGCGGTGCGTTAGCAATTCTTGGTTGCGATCCTTTTGATGCATCATTTACTGCAAATGCCGCCGGAAGTGCTGATTTATCAGATGCGTTAGATGGCGTTATTCAATTGGCTTTGGCGCAGCGCCAATCAGCGCGCGAGCGTAAAGATTTTGCCGCTTCTGATGCCATCCGTGATGGGCTAGCTGCACTTGGAATTACGATCGAGGACACTCCTCAAGGACAACGCTGGACTATTAAGGGAAGTATTTAAAAATGGCCGGAAATTCATCGCGTCGCGGAGCTGTGCGCAAATCAACAGGTGGCAAGAAAGGCCCTTCAAAAGGAACTGGCGGCAACAATAAAAGACGTTTAGCCGGCAAAGGACCAACACCTAAAGCTGAAGATCGTCCTTATCACGCAGCGGCAAAACGTAAGAGCGCAGCAAAACCTGCGCGTTCATCACGTTCTGAAAAACGTAGCAACTTCTCATTCCACGGCGAAATGGTGGCCGGACGTAATGCAGTTCTTGAAGCGCTTCGGTCAGCTGTGCCATCAACGGAATTAATTGTGGCGAGATCAATTGATATTGATGACCGCATTGAAGAATCATTAAAACTTGCGTTAAAGAAAGCATTACCAATTCGCGAAGTGCATCGCGCGGATGTAGAGAAAATTTCTATGAATTCGCAAGGTATTGCGCTATCAATTAAGCCATACCAATATTCATCGCTTGATGAAATTCTGTTACGTGCGGGAAAGCCAGGATTAATCGTGGCACTAGATGGCGTAACTGACCCACGTAACTTAGGTGCGATTATTCGTTCTGCAGCTGCCTTTGGCGTAGATGGCGTGATCATTCCGGAGCGTCGCTCTGCAGCAATGACTGCCGCTGCTTGGAAAACTTCGGCAGGTGCGGCGGCTCGTATGCAAGTCGCGCAAGTAACTAACTTGAATCGCGCAATCGAAGATGTGCAAGAACGTGGCTATTTTGTAGTTGGTTTAGATGGCGAATCAGATGAGCTAATTAGCAATATGAAAGTTGCTACCGAACCAATCATGATTATCGTCGGTTCTGAAGGTAAAGGTTTAAGTAAATTAACTCGTGAAAAGTGCGATCTGGTAGTGAAAATCCCGATGCGTTCAACTACTGAAAGTTTGAATGCCAGCGTTGCTACATCTATCGCTTTATTTGCGGTAGATGAGGCTCGTAAGTGATGTCAGAAAATAAATTCAATTTTTTCCGTAACTTCATAGTTCTGGGTGATTCTTTCTCTGAAGGAATGACTGATGAGCTAATCGATGGCAAATTTCGGGGCTGGGCTGATCGCGTTGCAGATGTTATGGCATCGCAAATAGATGGCTTTCGATATGCAAATTTAGCGGTTCGTGGAAAATTAATTCATCAAGTGGTGACTGACCAAGTTCCGGCAGCGTTGCAATTGATCACTTCAGATACTTTGGTTAGTTTTCACGCGGGCGCAAATGATGTGATCCGCCCTAAATACAATCCAGAAATTACTCTGCCAGAGTATGCGAAGGCAGTTCGTGATTTATCCGCGGAACTTAAGAAATATGGCGCGCAGTTGATGCTTTTTACGGTGCAAGAAAGCGCAGCTGCAAATACCAAAGCAGGCGTTATCTGGAATCAAAGATTTAAAGATTTCAACAATCAAGTCCGCAAGTTGGCAGCGGAAACAGGCGCAATAATAAATGAAGCAAACGACGGTAGATATCCAAACGATATCCGTTTCTTAGCTTTTGATCGTTTACATTTAAATCCAGAAGGACATTACCGAGTTGCGCAAGGCGTTTTAGAAAATCTTGGCTTGCCATTTGATCCTGGATACAAGATTCCATTACCTCCTGCACCGAAAGAAAATCCAATTAAGAAAAAAATAACTAATGCACTTTGGATAGCAACATTTGTGATTCCTTGGATTATTCGCCGTTTGCGTGGAAAATCATCTGGAGATGGGCGAGAAGCTAAATATCCGCGCCTTATTTCGTGGCCGATTTCAGATAATCGCTGAAATTTGCCATAATTACGCCCGCAACAAACGCCTCCCTAGCTCAGTGGTAGAGCATCCGCCTTGTAAGCGGAAGGTCGTCAGTTCAATCCTGACGGGGGGCTCCATTTATTTTCAGAATCTCGGGATCCTGAAAAGGTTCTATAACTTTGCAAGCATAGATTTCATTTGCTCAATCTGGGCAGATTGAGCTTTCACGATAGCCTCTCCAAAAGCTTTAATTTCAGAATTATCTGCATCAATAATCATGTTGGTCATATGTATTGCACCATCGTGATGTTCGGTCATGCCTTCCAGCCACAATTTATCAAATTCAATTCCGCTAGATTTTTCTAACTTCGAATATTCCTCGGGTGTCAACATGCCACCCATGCCACTCATTGAATGCCCTGGATCTTCGCTGGCGCCTGCCTGCTTCAACCAATTTCTCATCTGAATAATCTCAGCTTCTTGATCTTTGGCAATCACTTTGGCTAACTCAAGTAATTCTTTATTTTTAGATAATTCCAAAGCTAGATTAGACATATTAATTGCCTGTTGATGATGAGGGATCATCATCTGCAAGAACATTACATCAGCACCTGTAAAAGCAGAATTAGAAACACTGCCACTCATATGATTATGCATTTCAAATGCATCTTTGTTTTCGCGAGAACTTAAAACAAAGATCAGAGCACCAGCTAAAAGCAAAATAATCGAAAGTAGCGCACTAGTTTTTTTATCTAAGTTAACTTGCATAAATCCAACTTTAGCCCCACCCGACAATTAAGGTATAGAGCGCCTATTTCTCAAGAAGGCAGAAGTTAAGCGTGAAGCTGCAAATGATTTGCATTAACTTGTGATTGCAATCATGGATCTTCTCTGAAAGTAGGGAATTTAAGTCCCAATGACAAAGTTTTACTACTTGTTAGTACTTCAAAGAACGTTCATTTAAACACTAGGAGAGAAAAATGATTAAAAAGTCTGCGAAGGTTTTAACAATTGCTTTAGTCTCACTCGGATTGCTTTCAAGCCCTGCGCTTGCGGATGCTGCTAAGCCTGGCCAAAGCATGACTCATCTAAAGAGTGAAAAAGGAATTGCCTCTACTCTTGAGAGTTTAGGAGTGGTTCTTTATGTTCAAGGTGGAGCGACCTCAGCAGTGATGGGCGATTCCATTTCATCACCTGAGGGCCAGGTGGTTTTCCATGTTCCAGTAACTGGCACTAAAACCGGTGTGGAGCATGTGGGTTCAAATTTAGTGCTCTTTAATACCAGCAATAATTCTCAAGTTTTGTTAAAGAACCCACTTATTGATTTGAAGAGTGGAGTTGTGAAGGCTTTTGTAGGATCAGCTGCTCAAGAGGCTACAACTATCTTCACAATCACAAATGCAAAAGACTTAAAGGCTAAAGTAGTAAACGATAAGAAAACTAAACTCCGCACAACTTCTTACGAAGGCGCTAAATTAGTTTTGGCTCCTGGCATTGCGGACACAATCGTTTCAGTTTTAGGACTTCCGCAAGGTTCTCTTCCTGATGGATTGGCATTTGCAAGCGCGGGAGTTACGCTTTATTCTGCAATTAAGTCTAAGAAATAACTTTTTGTGAAGGGATAATTCCAGATGGAACCGATATCTAGACGACATCTTTTGACCGGTGCGTGCGCACTTTTGGTTCTAAATGGAATTCAAACTCCAACCGCAGTTGCAAATACTTCAGTAAAGAAATTGCCTAATGGCCGAATTTCGGTCAACTTAAAGAAAGTCAAAGAGCTCTCAAAAGTTGGGGGCTCTGTAAAAGTTGGCAATTTGAAGGGAAGGCCAGTTGCTATTGCTAGGACTGGCTCTTCCTCTTACTTAGCCTTTTCACTTAGCTGCCCACATCAAGGTGTAACAGTTTCTCGAACTGAAGATGGCTGGAGATGCGAAGCCCACGGATCAGAATTTGAATCTACTGGCGAATTAGTTTTTGGACCTGCGACTACAGGACTACAAAAATTACCTATGAAAATTAACCGCGGAGTCGCTGTTATTGGTTAATGATTCTTTAGAAACAATAGCAGACAAGGAAATGTATGGAATTAACTCTCAATCCAAGAGAGGTTAAATTAACCACGCGCATCAACACAATTGTGCGCCGTACATTGCCACATAAAGAACTATTAATGATTGGCGCTTGGTGTTTTGTAGATCATTACGGTCCCACGCAGAGCGTTGATTCCATGTCGGTGGCAAGACATCCACACGTTGGATTACAAACAGTCTCATGGTTATTTGAAGGCGAAATCGAACATCGCGATTCCGTAGGAAGTATTCAGCCGATTAATCCTGGTCAATTGAATTTAATGACTTCAGGAATTGGAATTTCCCACTCCGAACTCTCATTAGAAGTCGGTAAAGAGCTGCATGGAGTACAACTTTGGGTAGCGCTACCTGCTGATTCTAAAGATGTGGCGCCCCATTTTGAACACCATATGGACCTACCAAACTTTGATTTAAATGGACTGAAAATAAAACTGTTTATGGGTTCGTTACAAGGTAAATCAGCTCCTGCCAAAATTTATTCACCGATAGTCGGTGCCGAAATAAGTGGCAGCAATCTGGAAATTGAAATTCCGATTGATAAGAGTTTCGAACATGGAATTTTGCTTGATGAGGGCCAACTGGAAATTAATGGAAAAGAAGTTAATAAAAACCAACTACATTTCATACCTGCCGGAGCCGGCAAGATATCAATCAAATCAAAGAGTGAGTTCCGTGCATTATTAATAGGCGGAACGCCTTTTGAAGAAGAAATTATTATGTGGTGGAATTTTATTGGGCGAACACATGAGGAGATTGCTGCAATGCGCAATGATTGGGAAACACAGACCAATAGATTTAATTCGTTTGAAGATCGTATTGGTGGTTATATTCCAGCTCCTGCACTTCCAAATTTAACTTTAAAGGCGCGTGGTTCAAAGCGTTAAATTGTTCGCTTGATAACCCAATGTAAGGCAGCGACCAAAAGCCCATTTCGATGTTCCGCTACGTATTTATAGCCGACTTCACCTAACTTGCCAGAGAGTCTTAGTAATTTGGCTAGGACTTTATGTCCAGATTTATCTAAAAGCACCGCGACCGCTTTTGCAGCAAAATATGTTTTATCAGCAATAACCACTACCGATTTTTCACATTGCACGCGGGTAATTCCAAACTCTGCAGGATTAATTTCCTGATTGGCAACGGCTTTGATTTCAGCCCGCGCTTTAACCCAATCTACACATGAACGGCAGAAGTCACATTCGCCATCGTAGATAACGGTGCACATCATGACTTAATCATCTCGTATCTTCCCCGTATCTTTTAATTTGGGATAAAACTGCTTAGATGGGTCTATGGCATTGGCATTTGTAACTGGTGGATCGCGCGGTTTGGGTTTTGAGAGCGCTAAGGCGCTTAAAGAGCTGGGGCATGAAGTGGTGCTCTTTGCGCGTGATACCGAAAAGTTACGCCAAGCCGGTAGTCAATTAAATTCACCAATTGAATTTGTAGAGCTGTCAGATATCGCGGCAACCCGAAATGTTTTTAAAGCAGCAGTGGAGAAGTACGGAATTCCAGAAATTCTGATGTTGGCACACGGCGTAATCTCAGATCGTTTGGCAAAAACACTAAAAACAACAGATGATGAATGGCGTCGAGTAATGACCATCAATTTAGATTCTGTTTTTACTATTGTTAATGAAGTCGGATCAAAGATGGCAGATGCTAGAAATGGTCGAATCATTATTTATAGCGCTTGTTTAGGCAGAATGTCAGGACCGGGCAATGCTGGTGGGCTTGCTCCGTATCGAATTTCTAAAGCTGGCGTAAATGCATTAGTTAGAAATTTAGCTCATGAGACCGGACATGGTTCTCGCGGACTTTGGATCGATGCAATCTGCCCTAATCATTCAAGAACCGATATGGGCGGCGAAAATGCGCCACGTTCTGCAGCTGAAGGTGCAGCCACTGCAGTTTGGCTTGCAACTCGTGAATTAATTGCAGGCACCACTCAAACAGGTCTACTTTGGGAAGATAACGAAGTAGTTCCCTGGTAATTAATTTTGCTAATTAATTTCGAGCAGCGTAACTGAAAGATAAAGTTGCGGCGGTAATTACCCATAATTGATATGGCGTAAAGAGCGCACCAATTTTCCAAGATGTTTTATATGCTAAAAAGGTAAGTGGCAAGGTTAATAGCGCAGTGGTAAGTAACGCATAAGAAGCTAAATTCAAATTATGTGGCACATAAAATTGATAGGCCCAAGTTAACGCTGCAGTTATTGAAAGCGCCAGAGTGGCTAACCAGAGAATTGTGGTTAAGCGGCTCTGCTTTTGAGCAATTTGAATTGAGGCAAAAGCAATTACAAAGAAGTTAAATGGCCAAATCAAGCCGAAAATAAAGTCAGGTGGTTGCCAGAGAGGTTGATTTAGCGAGGTATACCAACCAGGTGAGGTGTTGACCCAAATGCCAGATCCAAAGGCATAAACAAGGACCAGCGCTATGCCTATGCCTGACGCTAAAACTTTGAAGTCCACATGGAAAGTATCAACTATTTAAAGTACTTTAACTACCAATATGAAGCGAATTCTGGTCACAGGTGCAACTGGGTATGTTGGTGGCAGATTGGTGCGCAATCTGCTTGAGCAGGGATATCAAGTTAGAGTCTTCGTTCGTGATGAGAAGAAAGTAGCGCAATATTCTTGGGCCAACTCGGTAGAAATTTCAGTCGGAAATGTAAGTGATTATCAAGCAATTCGGACTGCGCTTGAAGGTATTGATGTTGCTTTCTATTTACTGCATTCAATAAATAGCGCAACTCAATTTGATCAAATCGAAAGAGAGATGGCGGCAACTTTCGGTAGCGCAGCGGCAGATGCAAATATCAAGCAGATTGTCTATCTTGGCGGAATCGCGAACGATAAAAAGACTAGTAGACATTTACAATCGCGCACCGAAACCGGAGTTGAATTAGCTAAACATGGTGTGCCAGTTCTGGAATTAAGAGCGGGAATCATTATTGGATCAGGTTCTGCATCATTTGAAATGTTGCGCCATTTAACGCATCGTCTACCAATTATGACTACACCTAAATGGGTAAAAAATCGTACTCAGCCAATTGCCATTAGAGATGTGCTTTATTACTTGAGCAAGAGCATCGAATTGCCTAAAGCGGTTTCTGGTGTTTATGACATTGGCGGCCCGGAAGTTGCTTCCTATGAAATCATGATGCAGAAATTTGCTGCGATTGCTGGGTTGCGCAAACGAGTAGTGATTAAAGTTCCGGTATTAACACCATCGCTATCTAGTTTATGGATTGGATTTGTAACTCC